>ERZ1026898.382-NODE-382-length-28084-cov-6.490385_pt1 | contig 28084 bp, 21 predicted proteins | sample MGYA00380178_ERZ1026898 | MGnify/ENA primary metagenome ERZ1026898 (study PRJEB33269, sample SAMEA4719814) | human gut metagenome | biome: human-associated habitat; feature: organic feature; material: feces | place: Cameroon | collected 2013-10 ...
GATCCATACACAGAAAGAAAAGATTGAACATCTGGAATCCGTGATGCAAAGCATCAGGTTCTAACCCAATCCAAAAGGAGCAGTCAGATGGCTGCTCCTTTTTAGTGCCATTGATGACTTTAACTTGCCGTAAATTATCGTAAAGTGCAGTAAGTTACGATAAATTAAGGTAATTTATCGTAAAGTAATGTAAATTACGGCATTTGAAATAAGAGAAAAATCCCAAAGAGGGAAAATAATTTCTCATTGTTCTGCAACATCGTTGCAAGACGCTTTCGGAGAAAAGAAAATTCCAAAAAGGCTTTTCTTAAAAGAAAAGCTCACAAAAGGGATAATTTCAAAGTCAGAAAGAAAGGAGATACTATGAAACAACTTGAAATTCTGGTACTCACACCAGAAATGAACGAAGAGGACATGTACGTCATGAAATTTGAAAAAGGAAGGGAATTCATTGAAATGACCCCATATATTCACGACCGCAGATGCCAGATGATACGATGCAAGGTCATTACGGAAGAAAGGCTTCAAATGCTTCTTTTTGAAGCCAAATGGGGCTACTTTGGCGGATGGTATCGTATAAATGGCGGGAGAAAGATGATGGGAAACGAAGAACTGTCAGCCTAAAAGCAATTAAAGGGGAAGCAGCAAAAGCTGCTTCCCCTTTAATTTATCTTAAAAGTCGGGGATCTGCTTTTCATCAATGAAAAGCGTGTCCCGTTGTCTTTATTTTAAAGGAGGTGATGAAACAATGAACAAAAAAGCAAAAATTCCCATCATGGCAGCGCACACTTTATCAGAATATCCATTTCTCACAAGCACCCACGCCATGGAACATTGGATGAAGAGATGACCCATGGTATGGGTATGAAAAAAAGGCCAAAGTCATTGCACAAAACTTGAAAAACATCCAAGGTATAAAACAAAAAAGTACAAGAAAAACCATTCCCAAAGCTTATATGAAGAATAAAAAAGAACCGGATATATCCGATTCTTCTTTGAAAAGCTTCTTTTTGCTGCAAAAGCAAAGGGAACACCTAATAACGGAAGCGTCCATCATATAATCCGCTGCTGTACCCTGCCTGATGCCCATCAGAATAAGCCTTTTTCACTGCCGCATCCATCTCTCGATGGAGCAGATTCATCTGCTTTTGACGATTGACCTCGTCGATATAGAGCTGACAGGCACCAGCAAACGAATCCGCCTGGAAACCGGACAAATAGGAAATCAGGCGGGAACAAGCATGGACATTCTGAAAATCAGGGGAAAGGAAATTCATGGGAGCCAGACGCTCAAAAAAAGCAGAGCGAAGCGACCTGATCTCCTGCGCCATCGAGGAAGAGAGAGACTCAAAAGCCTCGTTACGAATAGCATCAGGATTCACATGGTCCTTTTTGAACAAATCACGAGTTGCCTCGGCATGGGAAAGGGTCTCTGTCGCAGTCTTGTAATCCGTTGAATGGGAATGGGAGCGAAGAAAGAGCCAGCCCAAAAGAACAAAAAGAGAAAGAGCAGCCTGAATGATTCCGCGCATCAGAAAAATAGAGCCATAAGAAGCCAATTCGAAATAAGCAATGGAATCATACAGGAAGTAAAGGGAACCAAGAATGATGCCCCAATTCAGATAGAAAAAATACTTAGGCCGATTCGCAATCAATTGAGATTTAAACCGAGAAAGATTTGCAATCTGAACATCCAGCTCTTCAAACGTAGGATACTCATCGATGCACTTGATGTACTCGTTATTGAACTTATGAAATGAAACCGTCTCCAGCTGATTCTCAGAAGCAAAAGAATCATGAAGGACCCTCAAAGCTTGAATCAGCTCTTCCCGGGAACAGGGCGGCTCGCCATGAGCAGGGCAGGCGTAAGAACCCAGGAAATTGGAGGGCAAGGATGAATAAGCCAAGAATAACACACTCCTTTCAGAAAAATAATCGTCTTTTCCTTATTATAACGATGAGAGAAGAAAACAGGCAATAGAAAGAAAAAGAAAAAAGGAAAGGAATTAAAGCATTTTTCTGAAAGATAGAGTAAAATAAGAAACAGAAAGGAAAAAACAAAGTAAAGGAGAAAAATATGCCAGAAAAGAATTTTGATACGATGAAACCCATGACAAGAATTACTTACCGCGTAAGACTCATCGACTTAAAGGAGGAACTGGGCTATGATGTCCCCATCATGAGCGGGATTGCAGGGATCGATCAGCTGACTTATAAAGAATATGAAGAAGGAATCATGGATAGAAGCAGCCTGCCCGTCTTTAAGCGATTAAGCTATTTGACAGGCCTGTCCATGGACTATTTACTGGGAATCACAGATATCCCGGATGCCTATAAACCAGGCGATGGCTACATGGACTTTGATATCTCAGACAGGGTAAGGGCAGTCAGACTGAATTATGCCATGTCAATCAAGAAAGCCGCTACATTAATCAACATGGAAGAAGTGCCATTCCGCTACCGGGAAGTCAAATCATACAACCAGTCATTTTCTCCCATGGAACTTGTGAAGCTGGCAAGAATCTACGAAACATCCGTAGACTATCTGGCACGCATCACAGACGATGACATGCCCAACATGAAAGGACGCTGCTGCACAAAGCGCCTCACAGAAGAACAAGTAGAGAAAGTGAAAGAACGAATCATCAAGCTCTGCCCTGCGCCGGTACCAAGAACACCCATTGAAAAAAAATACGCCAACCGGGTGATTGAACTTCGAGAAGAAAACGGAGCAAAAAGAGAAGATATTGCAAGACTTCTGGGAATAGTCCCCAGTGAATATAAAGAAATGGAAGAAGCACCCACACTGATGAAGGCAAGAGAACTGAAGCTTCTTGCAGACCTCTACAACGTATCCCTTGACTACCTCATGGGACGAACCGACATCCGAAACTATATTACGAAGAAAAAATGGAGATACGGTCAGGAAAAGAACCGGAAACCAAGAAAATAAGAACAAAACGAACGAACGTGGAAGAGTGCCTCCCACAGATTCGTTTTCATGTGAATAGCAAAGAAAGGAGGAAACCCAATGATTGGAGATATTTTATTTGGCATTTTTATGGGAGCCTTGATGTTCCTGCCCATCATGTTCATGATTTTTTACTGGGGCGGGCTTGCCGTAATGAACTTTATTGGCGCACATGCCATTTTCTTTACCGTATGCATTCTGCTCTGGCTAACCAAAATCGCAATTAAGAAAAAAAACAAGGATAAAAAGGTCGCCGAAGAACGAAAAATTCGGAAAGAAAACCACATCACGCCGCATTACACGGCACCCACAATCAGAGAGACGATTGATGTGACTCCGCCTCCCATCAAACCGATGACAGAACATCCTCGTCTTGCCCCCAAAGAACCAAGAAACGACCCTCCCTATGTTCCCAGGAAAGTAGCCACGATTGCTCCGATTCGGGCAAAAACCCGACCAAGAACAACCATTCATGCAGCGCCTTCTCCTAAAGAAAAGAACAACGTTCCGAAAAAAGAGACCATGGGACAGGCCATTTTGGATAACAAACAGCAAAGCGTAGACTTCAAAGCTGAAAAATTTTATTATCCGAAATAAAGCCAAACAAAAAGAACCTGTCAAAGACTTGAAAGTCATCGACAGGTTCTTTTTATTTCATGCACAGACGAAAGGTCTGCTGCGCGACTTCATGAAAGCGGGGGAACCCTTTCATACAAAGAGCGCCCAGCGCTTCAATGAGTGCGGCCAGCCAGAAAACTGCAAAAAAGAAGAAATGCTTATCCATAAACATCATAAGCACAAGGAATACGACCAGCCGGATACCGGCTTCCACCGTATTCCCGGATAAAATGCGATGGACGGAAAGGAAACCTAAAAAGATGGCAAGCCATACATACAGTCGTTTCATAAGGAACCCCCTTCAATCCAAAGCTGCAGGGAATCTCGATGAGATTTGGGATTCCGAACATATCTATAGGTAAAGGAATGACCATCTCTCGAATAGAAGGTCAAATCTCCATAATGGAGAATACTACCAAAAAATCCCTGCTTGCAGGAAACCAGAGCCAGATTGTCCCGTTCCATTTTTCTCTTTGTCAGGAGAACGGCTCCGGACTGGAAAGAAAGAACATTGCCGGATATAATGCAGAAGTCTCGAAAATATTTAACAATACGCCAAATGGGAAGGAAAACAAGGAGGAGGATGCCAAAGAAAGGAATATACAAGGAAGCAAGAAAAATCAGAGAAAGACTCACCCACAAGGAAAATCCATGTTCCAGCGGTTCATAGAGGCAAATTCCCATAATGAAAATAATCAGACCACCTACGAAGGTGGACATATGCCCCTGGGGAGCGCTTAAAGCCGTGGAAAGTAGAGAAATTCCTAGCAAAACCGAGGGAAATAGAATCATGCTGAGATGATGATGTAATCGCATGAAGAAATACCTCCAAAAAGATTTTTTATTAAATAAATTATATCACAACTCTACGAAAAAATGATATAATTGAATTAGACAAGAAAAATGTTTGTCTAATTCGGATGAAAGGAGAAACAAAATGGCAACAAATATGATGGATTTAATGGACGAAGCAGTATGGAGAAATTACCAGAATGCAGATTTTGGTTATGATGAATACTACACAATTGGCAAAGAATATGCAGTTTTAGATTTGAAAAAGACGCAACTCGCAGCCATTCATATCATGGACTGTTTGAGATATATGGGCGCGGGAAAACGAATCATCTTTTCGGACCGCGGCAGACTTCTCATCAAAGGATGCAAAACATATGTAGAATTAGATGCAGAGAAAAAAGGACTCTGGTTCTATGTAGACAACAGCTCCGGATATCTGAACAAAACGCGCAATTTCGTGGTACCTGCCAATGGTGAAATTTACACCGATGGCTACATGAAGCCGACCATGAACTATCTATCAGATCCCTATGAAACCCCCTTCGCATCTTCGGAGGAGCTGATGCACCTCTTAGAGATGGAAAAACGCATGGGGCTCAAAACAGAATATGAATACCCGTCCTCACAGGAATTGATGGATTTGGATAAAAGAGATGAACTGCAGGCAAAAAGACTGTTCGTCATGATGTACAAGGATATTACAGACGAACTGGTAGAAGAATACGGCGAGGAAAGGGTCTTTGGACCAAATAAGTGAAATGAGGTGAAGTCATTTGAATTATGAAGAGTTTGCCGGTCCGCTCCTCAAAGGATATCGAGGAGTGGAGGCTTACGAAATGGGAAAGGTGATGGAAAATCTCTGGAAAAAGAGATACATCGATGCCATGGAATCCTTTAAGTTCATGAAAGATCATCTGATGAAACGGAAAATTGCATATGCCCGGCTGAAAAAATATCCAGGAAGGGATATCTATGAAGCCAAATTCAAAGACATCCCTTTTGACCGGGCGATTCTTCTCAAAAAAGAATGGCATGATACTCTGGCACAAGAAGATAAATGGACAGCCTATGAAAAGAGAGTCTATCAGAAAGGGCTGGAGGAACTTCTGGCTTTGACGGACGAAGCCATGAAAGAAACGGTGTTCTCTATCACAGAGCATAGCGCTCACCGGAAGTATCACGAAAACAACAGTATCCTCAAAAAAGATGAAGACGAACTGATTAAGCTGGTGATGATGAAAACAAAAGAAAAGGAGCGCCAAAATGACTTTGGGCTCCCAAGAAACATCAGGCCATTGATACAGAGTGAACCCATAGAAAAAGAAACCAATGCAGCATTGACCCGGACAAAAGAACAGGAAAGGAGCGTTTTCAAGTGAATATTATTGCAGGATTAACCGGAAGCAAGACCCGAAGCATGGGACAGGAAAATGTGATTGTCCTGCATCGGGATATTTCTCCCAAAGAAGAAGCTGAACTACTGTACCTGGTCGAGAAAGCAGAAAAGCAGCTTCGAATTGTAGAGAAGAAGGCCGATGAAATCGAAAAAGAAATCTATGTAAAGAAGCTTCTCGCACTCAAAAAGTACATGAAAGAAAAACAGCTCGAAGCCCGAGTGGATAAACGACCGATTGAGATGCAGAAGCTGAAATTCAGAAGCAAGAAACATATGCTTAGCGGGCTCTCTATCAATGCCGATGGAAACTTTGATGACCAGCAGGACGAATTTATTGAAATTTCAGGGAAAATGTCGCTGGGCGAGGTTTCTAAAATTCGAGGATTTGCTACCCAGATGGCAGACCTCGACAGGCAGATTCAGCAGTGCGTGGAAAAAGGGGACATGACCGCTGCAAGAGGTCTGGCTATGCAATATGAAGACTGCAAAAAAAACATGGTAGGCTTCGTACAGGGATTGGGCGGAAGCTTCAAAAGCGTACCCGTCAACAAAAAAATAAAAGCCAAAGAAAAAGAGAAAACTGATGAGAAAAGGAGAGAACAAACCCATGGAAGAGAATTACGACTGGAAAGGAAGTAACTATCATGAACGACAAAGAAGTAACTATCATGAACAACAAGGAATTACACCAAGCCAATCTTTTAGGCCAGGGCATCATAGACCATGAACTTCAAATCATCAATGAAAACAACCAGTTCCAAATGGGATATGAAATAGATACACTCCCAACGGAATCTGTCAATGATTTCGATGCCATCAAAGAATGGATAAGTAATGCTAAAGGCGCAGAATACGCAGAAGCCCCAAAAGGCATATATAACTATTTCGCAGGTATATATAGAAACTACAATCTGCCGCCCCAAATGGATGAAGTTACCCAGGAAACACTGCATGAAGAATGGAAAGACGATTTAAAGGAAGAAAACGAAACTTTAGCAAAGGCAATAGAAAATATTGACGAAGAAATAAAAGAGACATCGAATGCAATCAGCCATGCAGCAACCAAAGAAAAAAAAGAACTGTACGAACAATCGATTAAAAACATGCAGATTGCCAAAGAAAACAAACAGATAAGACAGAAGATTATAGCAAACCGATTAAAAGGGGGAAACTATAACGAGAATAAAAATCTGCTGCAGATTTATTACCGCATTGCCCAAATTCGAAAAGCGCAGCAGGGGATTTATGATTACCAACTGGATCATAAAACACTGGAACTGAATCCGGAATTAAAAGGGGATATGCGGGATCTTATAAAAGAAGCCGCCAAAGCACAAATCCAGAGATACGAAGACATGCTGTACAATGAAGCATCCATCAAACCATGGACACTGGATAAAATCGAGGTCTATGAGAATGAAATAGACCCCCCACATAACCCCAATGCGAAAAAAGCACCCCCAAAGGTCAATTACAGGAACATCTTAAAAAGAAATACCGATGAAGTAACAAGAACAGCTGTCGATGCGTTCGAAAGAGCTTTGAATGTGACTCCTGCCATCAAAAACGAGGAATCCGTTCATGAATATATGCGCCGCATCTGGAAAAACGCCAAAGACTTTGCAGAAGTCCGGGCCAAAGGCATGAAGGAAGAAGAAGGAAAGGAACTTCTGAATAAATTCAATTATTTTGCCAAAACCGATGAAATAGGGCAGCGCGAAGCCATGCAGAGCAATGAATTCAACAAATTGAAAACAGAAGCAGAAAAAGAAGCAAAAGAAGCCCAAGAAGCTGCCAAAGCCAAACAAGAGGAAGAAGAAGCCATAAAAGCGGCTAAAGAAAAACGCGAAAAATATGGAGAAGCCATCCAGAAGGAAAGAGAAGCATTCATAGAGACCTTGGGCGAAAAAGACAATGCAGCCCAAAAGCTCATAGAAAACTTCAGCAAAGAAAAAGAACTTCTGGCAAAAGCAGCGTATCAGCCAATGACACCGGAACAGAAAAAACAATATCTGGTCATTGAAAAAGGAATTCTCAATAAAACAGTCGTGCCTGGAATTTCAAGAATTCATGGACTGGAACCAGACAGAGGATACAGCAGAACAGCCATAGCAGAATTACGTGGTTATGACCAGATGATGAATGTCATAAAGAATTCCCACATCACAGAAAAAGAATGGAAAGAAAAAGCAGGCAAAAAACCAGTCCAGCTTTTAAAAGACGCCAATGAAAAGTCGCTGAATGCCATAAAAAAAGACATTGCCTATCAAATGTGGGCATTGGAATATTTCAGCGAATATAAAGAAAGACTGGAAAAACAAGCACAAAGGGAAAATCCCAATATCCAGCAAAAGGAAAACGAACGAGACCAAGCCTATATCCGACGCTTAAAAAGAGAGCTGCCTGTTCCGGAAGAAATCACCTTCATCCAGAGAGCCAATGAAGATAGCGCAGCCTATGCGGAAAGAATGAATAGCTATCTCGCAGCTTTGCAAAAAAACAATAAAGACATGGAACGAATGACCTCGATCGATCATGTACAAAAACTGACCCGAGACATGATGGGACTCTATCCCAAACTATCTCCTGGAAAAGTCAGAGAGAGCGTGGAACGAGTCATTCCCATCAACGAAACATCCATCTATGAGATGGATGTCAATCCCAATAAACTGGAAAACTGGGAAGAAAAAAGAAAAGCCAACGAAGAAGCCAAAAGAAACATACCGGAAGAAGCACTAAATACCACCCAGGAAACTGTGATGGTCAAAGGGAACGACGGTAGCCAAGAAGAAATTCTCCCAGAAATAGCCATCGATCCAAACAAGGTGGAAAAGGCGGTCCGCTATGGGATGGCAATGAGGGTAAACCCGGAAGAAGCCATGAAAGCACGCGTGGAAGAAGAAAAGATAACAATCAACCTGCGGACTCCTTTTATAAGAACGCTGTACAACGACAGCATCCTCATGGAAAAAGAAGGTCTCCCAGCGTTGCTGCAGAATGCCAAAGAGGCTTATGAAAATAAAAAAAATCCGACAAAGAATCAAGTGAACACCAATGAAAAACTGGCAGAAAAATATCATCTGAACTACAAAGAAATTGTTCAAAATAGTCCGGATAACATGCCACACACCGTTGCGGAAGCCATGTATCAGGCAGCAGGCAAAGAGCAGGAATATAGAAGAAAAATCATTCGCAACATGGAAAACCAAAAAAGAGAAGATATTTCAAAGAGCCTCATAAAAGATCTCCAAAAAGAACAAAGGTACTTTGAAAGGATTGCCTATCATTTCAATACACCCAAAGAAATCGCTCAATACAAAAACATTGAAAAAGAAATTCAAGATAAAACAATGGTGCCGGGACTCTCCAGAATTTATGGTCTCTATCCGGATAAAGGATACAGCCCAACCGCACAGGCACAGCTGGATGGCTATCAAAGAATTCTCAAAGCCATGGAAAACGAAACCAGAACAGAGAAACAATGGAAAGATGCCGCTTACCAGATCGATTACAGTTATGTAGACCTTGACGAGAAAGTTCGCGTGATCAAGAACGAGATACAAAAAGAACAGGATGCACTCAAAAAAGAAATCCTATATGCCAGAGGAGAAAAAGAAACTCTGGAGAATTATAAGACGAGGCTGGAAAGACTTGCCAGAAGAGATCATCTTGAAGTCAAGCAAAATAAAGAAGAAACAACATTTGACTATACGGTTCGCTTAAAGGAGAATCTCCCTCTGAACAAGAAAATCTCCCTTGCCATGGAAGAGGGAGAGAACGTGTCTGACTATGTGACCCGCATCAATGGCTATCTCAAAACCATCCAGAAGAACCTCATTGACACCAGAGAAAACGGCAGAGCAAAGAATGTAGAACGACTCACAGCCCAGATGAAGGCACTGAATCAAGACCAGCCAATAGAAAAAATCAAGGAGAAAGTCGAAGAAATCCTCCCAAGACTAGATGCCAAAGACACCATCTATGAAATGAAGGATAACACCAAAAAAATAAAGAACTGGCAAGCAGAAAAAGAAAAGAACGAGATCGAAAAAATAAGAATCGTGATTCAACCAAAATCTGGAGTAAAACAGAGCTACGACCAGGATATGGCCTATGAAGAATATATCATGGGGCAGGAAACCCGAGAAGAATGCAAAAGGAAAATGGATGCTTTGGTCAAAGCAGGTGTCGAGATCAAGAGACCGGACATGACAAAAGCATGGGAATTAACAAAATATCATGGAGCAGGAGAACTCGCAAAGTTCGATAGTCACCGAGAAGAAACGTTAAGCTACACCATCACTCTGCAGGATGAAACAGGCAAGGTCAAAGAGGATGGAGATATCCACATGTTCGACACCATAACTCCTGAAGCTGCCATGGACAACCGAAACGGACAAAGCATCAAGAGCGAAGGGGTAGGGGACATTGATACCGATAAAAACGCAGAAAAAGCCATGAAAGTGGCCGCCATAGATGTCAATGAAAAAGAGCAGGCAGAAATCATCAAAGCGTACAGTGACCGAGATGCTATTTTAAGCAAATTGAAAGCCGCTGAAAGCAAAAGAAACAATCTCGAAAAAGCAGCCCAATCAAGCTATGACTATATAGAAAGCGCCATAGAAAAGGTCAAAGCAGGGGCAGCCAGCCCGGTAGCGATTGAAAGAGCCAAAAAGTTTACAGAAGAAAATACCAACCCGTCCATCCGAAAACACAGAAACCAAATGATGAATGCCCTTCGAACCATCCGGATTCAATATAAAGGAAAAGAAGAACAAATCCCCACCAAGGAAGACTGGGAAAGAGCCAACCTTGCCAAAAGCAAAAAAGAAAAGACCAAAGACGAAGAATACAGTACAAGAATTGTAAAAGAATTTCCTATGGCAGAGAAGACCTATAAAGAGGCGCTTCATATTGAAGAAATGTATGAAGAAACCAGGAAAACCATCTATACCTTAAAATGGGTCAATCTGATGGAAAAGAACAACAATGACCGAAGACAGGAATACGACAGAATCGTTGCCATTATGAAAGACGAAGATGGCAATAAAAAAGAGCGCGTGGCAGAAACGATGAGAAACACCGACCGCCGCATCAAAGAACGGGAAGAACAAACCCTGACAAGGTATCAGGGACGTTACGTCAGCGGGAAAGAACTCGAAGCCATTAAGAAAGACCCGGAAAAAGCCAAAGGGCTCTTCCTGCAATCGGCAGACGTGCTTTGCCCGAGTGATGAAAAACTCGATGCCATTCGCCGCCGTATTGAAATAACCAGCCAAAAGGTAGAAGAAAACAAGAAACAGCTGCCAGGTCTCTACGAACAGATACAGACAGAAAGAAACAATATCAACAAAGATGTGGAAAAGGTCGAGAAGCTCGAATATGCAAACCAGGCTGAAAACCGCGTCACAGAAGCATGCATCCCGAAGGTCTATGAAAGAGTCAAGCAAAAATTCAATACCAAACAAAGAGACATCGAAGAAAAAGATGCAGTGCAGCAAACCCTGCTCCATGTCACAGAAATCGCCAAGGAAATTGAAGCAAAGAGCCTGATATCGGGTCTTTCTAACGAAACACGAAACAAGAGAAACGGACGCGAAGGAAAGCAAACACTCATCACCGATATCATCGTAGACCGGGCTATCGAAAAAACAGCCGACTGGTTTGACAAGGAAACATACCAGGGGCAGCCAAACAAAAAAGAAATATCTGAAATCAAAAAAATCAGAGCTTTTGAAGTCACCCTTGGAAACCAGCCGAAAACGGACATCTATAAGAGCAAGACAGAACAGCTCACTGACCTGATGAATGAAGATAAGCACAGAATCAATGCCAGACTCTTCACCGCCAATTTGAAGAAGCTCGAAAGCTTTGAACAGACAGCACGAAAAATCTGCGGGGAAGCCAATGCACTCCAAGCATCGACTCCGGAAAAAAAACAGCAAAGACTCGCCACCTATGAAAAGAATCTCCAAGCACAGAATGAAAAATTCCGTAAAGAACAAGAATCCCTGATAAAAGATACGCGAGAAGAAAAAGAAGGCATTTTCACAGAAACTATGACTACGAAAGAAAAGGTAGATGTAGTTCTGTCCCACAACAAAGCACGCGAAGAAACGAACAAGCAACTTGGCATCAAAGAGCCCGAAAATACAACCATCAAAAAAATAGCAGAATTAGAAACAAAGATAAAAGACCAGGAAAAGAAAATGAGTTTTGCCCGTTGCATGATACTTGAATCAGAGCATCAATTTGATCAAGGACAAACCATTTCTTGTATGGGAGAAGAACAGCTACGAGAAAAAATCAACAAAGAAATAAAAAAGAATCTGTATAAGATGGCCGGATGCAGAGCAGAAACAAACGAAGAGAAAAAAGCAAAGCTGGAAGAATTGGAAAGACAAGGCGGCAAAGGAGACTATCAGCTGAAGGACTATGAACGATCGATGATTCAAGTCATGAAGACAGAACTCATGAGTAAAGGCAGAAATTATGAATTGTCCCTGAATAAGCTAAGCCGCGAAGACCAGGAAAAAGCGATGGTTGATTATGGCAAAAAGAACAACTGCGAAAATAACATCTATCTGAAACATATGTTAAGCAGCACGCAGGGAACCGAAATTTCCAGAATCACACAGATTGTAGATACCGTCATTAACAAAAGCGAAAAAGAATTCGCAAGTGCAGTAAAAACTTATGAAAAGAACTGGGAAATTGAAGATGAGAATGCTGTTATTGTCGCTCCGGAAAACCGAAGAACTGTCGAAAGAAACCAAATGATTATAGACAGCTTGAAACAAAATGACCCTGAAGTCAAAAAAGCAATCGAAACCATTCAACGTACCAGCGAAAAGGCCATCGGGAAAGAACGAGAAGCATCCAGCACAACTGAAGTTCGCATGCAAAAAGCAGCAGCCAAAGAATACATGGACGCAATCGGAACAATTTCTGAAAAGTTAAAAGAAAAAGGAACAGACCTTATCCGAGAAGACGTGAAAAGAATCGGTCTTACAGAAGCACTGAAACTGGGAACCGTCAAAGAAATGAAAGAACCTACGCCCTACCAGGATATTACTCCGAAAAAAGCAGCAGAAATGTACGATAACTATAAGGCTGAAAAAGAACTCAATCCCAAACTGACCCCGGAAGGATTCTATAAGAGCGCAGAAATTCAGATGTACAAATCGACTCTGGTTGACAGCAATCTGAAACGGATTGAATCTTACGGCAAGAGCCATTTTGAAATGAATGCGACCTGGAAAGAAAGATTCCAGGATTACACCGAAGAAAGAATCGATGAATTAAGAAATATGCAGCAATACACACACATGCAAAGCCTGGACAAAGCATTCGAAAAGAACGACGCAAACAGCAATAATACCAATACAGCCGAAACCCAAATGAACAGGAAAAAAATGGCATCCTTTGAAAACAACTTCATTGAAGACTTCGGCGATGTCAGCGATAACATTGTCAAAAGAGGAACCAAAAATCAAGAAAGAGCGGCCTGTGAATCCATAAAAGATATGATGGCTCAAATGTCAGATGAAGAGAAAAAAGTTGCTGAAATACTGATGGGAAGCGGGTTTGAAACAGAAAGAAGCAAAACAGCCAGGTACTTTGAAAAACCAATCGCAGAAATTAACGAAGACCAGATGAAAGAATACAGCCGCATCGAAGAAATAACCAAAAGCCATTTTAAGATCATGCTCAGAGACAAGGGATTCATAGAAACAGAAATCGAAGAAGAAAAAGAAGAAAAAAGCAAAGCCCTTGAATCGCTCAAAAAAGGAAAATCCCCTGAGAAAACAGCAACGGAAGTCATTGAACGTGGCTCCGCCTATGCCAAAAAGCCCAGAGAATCAAAAGTAGCTGAAGCAAAAGAAATGAAAGAAGAAAAGCAAAAGAAATCACAAGGCAACGAGCTGTAACAAGATAAAAAAGCCCCCAAAAATCGGGGCTTTTTTATGTGGAAAAAGACAAAAAATATTTGACATATTAGTAAACTCTATTTATAATAGAATCATGAGATGAAGACATTCCCCTGTCAGCTCTCTGAAAAGACCTGGAGACTTAATACATCTCCATTACTTCGCTCCAGGTCCCGTGGGAAAGAAAGCTTACCCCTGGATTTCCCTGCACCGGTCAGTCCAAATAGCTGCTGTGATTTGACCGGTACCAAAAACAACGCTCCTGATATTTGTCAGGAGCTTTTTTTATGGTCAAAAAAGAAAAACACCAAAGACAAAATAACGATAGCCAATCAGTAAAAAACAGCAAAAGCTATAAAACATGACGAAAAAGGTTTCTTTAGGACTTCCTGTATAGAAAAAACGATGCGGGCAGAAATTAGATTTAGACGGAGAGGTGATAGGGATATACCCAGTGACTACATCTTCCAAGATATGAAACAGACAACCCACGAGAAACCAGAACATCCAATTGCAGACAAGAAAATAAAAAAATGTGGATAAATCAAAATTTTGAAATATGGACAAATAATCCAAAGTATGATGTACATACCAGCCATGGGTAAAAAAGAACGCAGGAATTAACAGAGGAATCAGATACATAGGAAACCAATGAGAAATCTGTCGATGGGGCAGCCCCAAAGATAAATCTAGTGAATCAGGGAACACACTGCCACTGACAGCAGCCATTGCAGCTAAAGCATTCTGGCTGAGAGCAAAAACTGTAATTCCTGTCAGTATACGATGAGATGACCATATCATAAAAAATCCTCCAAAAGAAAAGTAAAATATTTGGCACTTATGCTATAATTCTACTAAGAATAGAAGTTAAAAGAAAGCCGATTCTACAGAAAATGGAGGAAAAATTTATGTATGCAACTCTGGCAGGACCACTCACGCAAGACCCAAAAGTAAAAATCAACGCAAAAAAGAAACTTATGGTAAAGATTGTAATCGCAGATGAAATCTATACGGGGACACTAGAAACGCAATATGTCATAGCCATAGGATTTGACCGAAATGCCGCCTATATTTCACATTATGTTCGGAAAGGAGATATCGTTTACCTGACAGGACAGATGATAAACCAGAAGTATAAACAACCTAATGGGGAATACAAATACTTTTGGTTTTTCAAAATAGATAAAATTAAAACCTTTTACACGGGACCAGAACATAAAAAAAATAAAAAGGAAGCGCCTAAAGGACCAGAAAAAAAGCCGGAACTTCCAGAAAAACAAGAAAAAGATACTCCCAAAAACAACGAGGTAGAAGATAAATATGAAACCTTAGAATTTGAAGGGATGGAAGATATCTAAAAAAAGAGCCGAAAAACGGCTCTTTTTTTAATAGACAGGGATTCCGAGTTCGCAAGAAGAATAAAGTTTAGACAGCTCGTTGATGGTAAAGTCTTTTTTACCAGGAAATGAAAGGCACAAATACAGACGATAGGTATCATATTCATATTTAAGATGAAGAATTTCATCTTTATGGATGGCAAGAACGTCAGGAGGAATCCCAAGCTTCTGACTAAAAACAGTCCAATAAATTTCGCCATCATGCAGAGGGCGAGGCGTCAGATAACGGGAAAAGAATTGAACGGCATATGGATGCAAAGATATCTGCTGTTGCTCACGATGAGAAGCCAGTAAACGCCACAGCTGCATAGAAGAAGGAACAATATCCCCTAAACTATAGACAAAATCGTCAAAAGACGCAAAATGAAAATCAACAAAAGAAGCAGAACGGGTCTGCGAAAAAGAAATGACATGAAAAGCTAAATCTGCAGAGTATTCCAAATGGGAAAGGTTGTTACTGACAAAATAAATAAAAGGTTCATAAACCTGCATTCTGCACTTGGCAAGAAGCCCCAAGAAAAGCCAGTCTTGCCCATGATCTAAATGCTTGGCCAAAATCATGGAAGAATCAGGAATAGAAAAGCGCTGCTGCGATTTGGCATAAACATCTTCATTAGAAACAACCACGCAAAAAGGAATTTTCTTGGTTCGAAGCAATTGGAAAAAAGAAACAGCAGCCGGAGTATCCCATGAACTATCCCATTCCGTAAAATCAAAAAGAAAAGCAGGACGGACATTACTAAATAAATCATTGGTATGAAGCCGACTGCCAACAGCAAAACAAGCCACATGACTAGCATATGGAGCTAATTTTTCAGAACAGCCAAAGAAAGAATTACCAGAAATGGTTAAATCATCCAGCAATAGAACATTTCTACCTTGAATCAGTTCAGGATGTTTCACTTGCACAGAATCTATTGTATCCGATAAATATCGAGGACCTTTTACCGTATGCTGCGAAACAATAGACTTTGTACGTACCAGACAAGAAGACGCATCAATCAAATGAAGACTTTCTCCGGTAAGCTCCATAACACGGGAAATCAACCGATACACGGAAGACTGTCCGGCTTTTTCAACTTTAGAAGGAGGAACTGCAGCCAAAGCAACGCCAGGCACCAATTCCTGGCACAAAAAATAAGCCACTAAATCAACAATTGTATGGTCATTTTTCTCAAATGAATAGACGAACTCCGAAGAACGCAGATCATGAAACCCTTTATTGAAAGGAATATACTCACACAGATAAAAACATTGAGCAGTGGCATCCTTCACATGCCGGAAAAAGACCGAACGCTCCTGAGCAGGGAATTCAGCCATATAATCATCATATTGCTTTAAAATTCTAGGATAATCTTTCCATGGAATAGACCCACCCCTTTTTATAGAAGTAGGGACGGGACAAAACAATTGCGTATATTTTCCAAAATACTTCATTGATACATTCCCCCAAAACATATAAACTCCGAAAGGCTTTTCTGATAATACTCCGAAAAGCCTCTCATGAAAAGGCAGAAGATATGTTATACTTGAAATTGAGAATGCAAAAGGAATTTTGAGACAAAGAATTTTTTGAAAAGAAAACGTATAAAAGCATAATGATAGCAACAAAAAAACAAATTAGCCCCAGTAAATCACGATAAGAGGGGAAAAGAGGAAGTAATAATATTATTGATTTTGTCATAAAGTATCGAGCATTATCTGCTTATAAAACTTTTGTCAAAACTCCTCGAAATATATTATAATTGTTGCAAATTACATCTTTTACGGACGATGGATGGATGATCGAGAACATATCACAGACATAGAGCAAAACTGCACAGCAGAAGGACGCGACCGGTATTTTGTAAGACCGGAAAGACGCGTACATCAAAGCTTCCATCCATCTCCAGAGATCGAGGGCATGATGACACAAGGACGAACCGCCTGCCGCTGGCATATCCGAGCAGGCGAAAACGAAACAAAAGAGATCCCTGCGTTTTTCCGCAGGCATTCGATCACAGATGGTCTTGCGCGTATCCTGATGCGGCGCGGACTGGATACAGAAGACAAATTATCCCATTTTTTATATGATGACCTGTCGGATCTGTCAGATCCTTTCTTGATGAAGGGGATGAAGGAGGGCGTCACCCGTCTTCTCTTTGCGATCGATCGCAAAGAGAAGATCGTAGTCTACGGAGACTATGACGTAGACGGCATCACATCGACTTCGATCCTCGTGCGCTGTCTGAAGGGCATGGGCGCGGATGTCGGATACTACATCCCCCGGAGAGAAACGGAAGGATATGGACTGAATGAGAAGGCTTTGCTTTCCCTCCGAAAAGAGGGCTATACGGTCCTCATCACGGTGGACTGCGGTATCAGCTCAGCAGAGCTGATCGCAAGGAAACCAGAGGAGCTGGATATCATCGTGACTGACCATCACACGCCGCCCGAGCAGCTGCCGGCATGCATCGCCGTGATCAATCCTCACCAGAAGGACTGCTCGTATCCGTACAAGGAGCTGGCGGGCTGCGGCGTCGCTTTCATGGTGGCCAGAGCACTGCATCTGGCAAGGGATGGTGTCGATTTCACAGACAATGTAGAGCTCGCCGCACTGGGGACGATCGCAGACGTGGTATCTCTGACCGGAGAAAACCGTATCCTGGTACGGGAGGGGATGAAGCGTTTCCTTACGACCTCCATCAAGGGGCTTTCTTCGCTCCTGATCGCATCCGGCATCGTCCATGAGGATACGAAAGCGATCACGCATGCGGATCAGGTGTCCTTCGGTCTGGCGCCCCGTCTGAATGCAGCCGGACGCATTGCCCATGCCAGAGAAGGCGTACAGCTAATGACGACAGAGTCCAGTGAAGAGGCGGAGCGCCTCGCAAGCCAGCTCTGCGATACGAATGTGACGCGCCAGCAGATCGAGCGGAATATCTTCGAGGAAGCGCAGAAACGCATCGCCGAGCTGCAAATCGACAAGGACATGGCCCTTGTCGTAGACGGAAAGGACTGGCATCCCGGCGTCATCGGCATCGTAGCGTCGCGCATCCTGGAGATCTACCATCGTCCGGTACTGGTGCTGACAGTCCGAGACGGGGTCGGGAAAGGCTCCTGTCGCTCCATCCCTGCTTTCAATATCTATGAAGCCCTGGCGGCTCAGAAGGATCTCTTGCTCCAGTATGGCGGACACAAAATGGCAGCCGGCTTTTCTATCGAGGCAGACAAGATCCCCGAATTCCGAAAACGGCTCAATGCCTATGCGAAAGCAAGGCTCACTCCTGAAGACTGTATCCCTGTCCTTGAGGTAGAGGAGTGCCTGCCGCTCTCCGATGTAACCATCGATTTCATTCACTCGCTCGACCTTTTAGAACCCTGCGGCTGTGACAATCCGAAGCCCATCTTTGCCACGCGGCAGGCTTTCGTGGAAACGGCGCGCCGCATCGGACAGGACAAGCGGCATTTCAAATGCCAGCTGTCAGCCGGGAAGGAGCTTATCGATGCGATCTTCTGGGGCGTGGGGGATAGCGATCCCTGCCGCGCAGGGGATGTGGTCGATCTTGTTTTCGAACCGGAAGTCCATGAATGGTATGGCGAGCATGTGCAGCTCATCTGCCGCGATATCCGAGAGGAAAATGAGAAGCTGCTCTCCCGCGATCTGCTGGTAGAGATCTACAAGAAGCTCACCGTTTTCCTGAAGGACCAGCCACGACCTGTGAAGGAGGTACAGAGCTGCCTCATGACGCAGGGCGGCTTCGAAAAAGTCAGCCTCAGCATGGGACTTGCCGTTTTTGAAGAGCTTGAGCTCCTCTCACGCTTTTCCAGAAACGGGGAAGAATTTTACCAGCGCCGTATCGCTACGAAAAAAATGGACCTCATGTCATCTGAAGTCTATAGAAAGCATAGGATGTAAAGGGGTTCAGCTGGTTCTGATGGTTCAAAAGGTTCACAGGTTTTCCATTTTGAGCCGAAATCATGGCTAGGGAAACGCTGATTCAATCGCAGAGTCAAATCGAACAACGATTTAATCAGTGTTTTCCTAGAACGCCCACGGGCTAACCCTGAACCCCCTATTTTGATGCTGTAAGGAGGCACTGCTATGAATGATACAGAAAACAATAAAACAGAAGTACCGGTAGAAACGAATGCCCTTCCAGCACCAAGCGTATTCAATCGGAATCTCAATGAAGAGACCATCCATACGGATGCCTCCGCTTCGACGCTGGCTGAGTTTCTGATCCATCAGGATGAATATGTAGAGCGCATGAAAGAGCGGCAGGATTTTGCCGGAGAAAAAGAAGAAGAGCATAAAAAGCTCTTCGACAAACTGAAAACGTACATGCACGATGAGAAGTCACTCGAACTCATCGAAGAAGCCTATGAGCTGGCAGAAAAAGCCCATGCAGGACAGACCCGGCAGACGGGCGAGCCATATATCATCCACCCCGTCTCCGTGGCCTACATTCTGGCGGAGCTGGAAATGGACAAGGAAGGCGTCATGGCAGCGCTCCTGCATGATGTCGTCGAGGATACCGGCTATACGCTGGAAGATCTCAAAATGCTCTTCGGCGAAGAAGTCGCCTTCCTTGTCGATGGGGTGACGAAGCTCTCCCAATTCCACTACAAGGACAAAGAAGACCAGCAGCTTGAGAATTTCCGCAAAATGTTCCTCGCGATGGCCAAAGATATCCGCGTTGTCGTTATCAAGCTGGCGGACCGCCTGCACAATATGCGTACACTCGGTATCTTCCGGCGGGAGAAACAGATCCGCATCGCGCGTGAAACGATCGAGATCTATGCCCCGCTCGCACATCGTCTCGGGATTTACAATATCAAATGGGAACTGGAAGATCTATGTTTCCACTACCTGCATCCAGAGGAATATGCAAACCTCGTGCGCCAGATGAAGCAGAAGCGCAAGGCGCGTGAGGAGATCGTCGATGATACCATGCGCGTGCTTCATGAACACATCGAAGAAGCGGGCATCAAGGCGACCATCACCGGACGGCCGAAGCATTTCTACAGCATTTATAAAAAGATGAAAAGGGATAACAAGGACTTATCCCAGATCTATGACCTCTATGCGGTGCGTGTCATCGTGGATACCATCCCGCAGTGCTATGCGATCCTCGGCATCGCGCACTCTCTCTGGCGACCTCTTCCGAACCGCTTCAAGGACTACATCGCCGTCCCGAAGCCGAATATGTACCAGTCGCTCCATACGACCGTCATCGGGACGAAGGGGCAGCCGGTAGAGATCCAGATCCGCACGTGGGAAATGCACCATATTTCCGAATACGGTGTCGCTGCTCACTGGCGCTACAAGGAAGGCAAGCATGCCGGCGGCAAGGACTTCGATGCGAAGATCTCTTGGCTGCGACGCATCCTGGAATGGCAGGATACCAGCAACCCGAAGGAATTCATGAATGCCCTGAAGCTCGATGTCTTCTCGGATGAAGTCTTCGTCTTCACACCGAAGGGCGATGTCATCAACCTGCCGAAGGGATCCATCCCGATCGACTTTGCTTACCGCATCCATACCGAAGTCGGCAACCGCTGCATCGGCGCAAAGGTGAATAATAAGATCGTCCCGCTCGATACGAAGCTGAAAAATGGGGACATCGTCTCTGTCATCACTTCGAAAAATGGCAAGCCGAGCTATGACTGGATCAATATGGTCGGCGCGGCTGACAGCAAGGCGAAGATCCGCAGCTGGTTCAAGAAAGAAAACAGGGAAGAAAATATTGCGCGCGGGCAGCAGCTCCTCCTCGAGGAAACAGACCGTCTCGGCTATGAGTGGAAGAAGCTCATCGGGAAAGACCGTCTGCTCGAGGTCGCAAAGACCTTCAACTGTCCGACCACCGATGACCTTCTTGCCGCCATCGGTTTCGGCGGTATCCCCGTAAAGAGCACGATGGTGAAGCTCACGGAAAGATACAAGAAGGAGCTCGCTCTTCAGAAACCCGTACTCCAAAAGACCGCCAAAGATCTGGAAAATCTCAAGATGCGCAGCATGAAAGCGCGCTCATCCACCGGCATCCTCGTCCGCGGGGAAGTGGGACTCGAGGTGCATCTTGCCAAGTGCTGCACCCCGGTGCCGGGCGACTCCATCGTCGGCTTCGTGACACGCGGCCGCGGCGTCTCCGTCCACTGCGCCGACTGTCCGAATGCCATCAATTTCCCCGACAAAGACCGCATGATCGATGTGGCGTGGGAAGAAGAGACGGGCGGCATGTTCCTCGTCACGATCGAAGTCATCTGCTACGACCGCACCGGCCTCATGGCGGATATCCTGGCGGTATTGACCGAGATGAAGCTCTCCGTTTCCGCAGCCAATGTCAAGGTCGAAAGCAACGGCATGGCGGTCATGAACCTCGGTATCCAGATCAAGGATCTGGCGCAGCTCGACTTCATCATGACCAAGGTCCGCCGCATCAAGGGCGTCCACTCCGTGCGCCGTATGCGCTCATCGAAGGGGGAAAATTAGTAAGAAGGGGTGAGTGGTGACTTGCATACCACTTTCGGGCATCGCCCCCATATATATTCGCGGCAAAGCCGCCACCTTCATTCCCAATTCCTCATTCGCGCAAAGCTTTCATTCATAATCAGTGGGCGGGCACGCCCCACGGGCTAACCCCGAACCTTAAACCATTTTATAAAGGAGACCTATCTATGCGTGCTGTCGTTCAAAAATGCAACTGGTGCAAGGTGGATTCCGAAGGTGAAAAAACGGCTTCCATTTCCAAAGGCTTTGTCGTTCTTCTGGGTGTCAAAAAAGGCGATACCGAGAAAGAGGCAGAGTACATCGCAGACAAGATCCTGCACCTTCGCATCTTCGAGGATGAAAATGATAAACTGAACCTATCTCTCTTGGACGTGAAAGGGGAGCTTGCGATCGTTTCTCAGTTCACTCTCTATGGAGACGCCAGAAAGGGACGCCGCCCCAGCTTTTCACAGGCGGAGCTTCCGGAACGGGCGAATGCGCTTTATGAATATGTCGTTGACATCTGCCGTAAAGCCGGTGTCTCTGTTGGGACCGGCCGTTTCCGCACCCATATGAAGGTGGCCCTCGAAAATGACGGCCCCGTGACGCTGCTTCTCGACAGTGATAAGAATTTTTAGCCGCTGCCGCAAAAACGTGAATCAAAGGAGGATTTGTTATGAAAATCAAATACACAGTACTCGGTCCTTTTATGACAAACACCTATATCGTATACAATGAAAAGACCATGGAAGGGCTGGTCGTAGATCCCTCCTTTACACCGGAACACTACATCCATGCCATCCTGCAGGATCAGATCGAGCTGAGATCCATTTTTCTGACACATGCCCATGTGGACCATATGGCCGGTATGAATGCGCTGCGCGCCCGTTTCCCAAAAGCTGAGCTCTACATGAGCCGCGGGGACGCCTTGTATCTGAAAGACCCCTCCAAGAATTTATCCTATGAATTTCCCGACCACGTACTCGTAGAGGATCCGGAGCACTGGGTGAAAGGGGGAGACCTTATCAAGACCTGCGGACTGGACTTTACCGTGATCGATACCCCGGGGCATACACCGGGCGGGATCTCCTTCTATGAAGCGAAGGAGGGCATCGTCTTCACGGGAGACTCTCTTTTCCATGGCTCCATTGGGCGCACCGATTTCCCCGGAGGCAGTATGACGACGCTCGTGACCGCCATCCGGAAGAATCTTTTCTGCCTGCCGGATACCGTGACCGTGCTTTCCGGACATGGTGATCCGACGACCATTGGCCAAGAAAAGAAGACGAATCCCTTCCTGGTGGGAGGCGGCCTATGAGATGGGGCGCTGAATTCTGGATGCGCGTTGGCATTGCGCTCTTTTTCTTCGGACTGGTGGTCGCAGCCCCCATGATCCTCTTCCCTTTCACCGTCTCGCTGGTGCTCGCGATCCTTTTGAATCCGCTGGCGAAATTCATCCATGAACATATCCGCGTCTGCCGCGGGATGGCGAAGATGCCCTATGATATCGCGATCCTGATCTCCTTTGCCATCTTTATCGGCATTGTCTATATGATCATTGTCCACATCGTCGTGCCGTTCATCGGAGAATTCCGTGCCTTCGTGAAAGGCATCCCCGATATGGTGACAGCGGTGCAGCAGGCGATCCCGGAGATCGAGCGGCAGTACCAGCTCTCCCTGATGCCGCCGGAAGCGAAAAATTTCATTTCCCGCATCATTCAGGATATCGGCGAGTATACGCTGAAGGTCGCACAGTTCAGCCTGTCCGCGATCTTCTCTTTTGCAAGTACGGTGGTCGAGCTCATCGTCGTACCCTTCATCACATTCTACATGATGAAGAGAGGCAGCTATTTCGTGCATGTCTTCATCGGTTTCTTTCCTGACCGTTTCCATCATCATCTTGAGACGATCTTCAAGGAGATCCACTTCATGCTGAATGCCTACCTGCGCGGGCAGCTGCTTCTTTCCGTCATCATGGCCTTTGTCGTTTTCCTCGGCATGTGGTCCATGAATATTCCCTATCCTCTGGTCATCGGACTTCTGGCAGGCGTCGTGGAAATGATCCCTCTCATCGGGCCGATCATCGGAGCAATCCCGCCCGTTTTCCTCGCTCTGCTTCAGGGGACAGGCGTCATGGCGAAAGTCATCATCTTCTACATCATCGTCCAGCAGCTCGACGGTCATTTCTTCATGCCCAAGCTCATGGGCAGCATCATCGATGTACATCCCGTCGCGATCATTGCCGGAGTCCTCATCGGCGGACAGCTTTTCGGCATCGTCGGCATGATGATCTCCGTCCCGCTGGTCGCCGTCCTGCAGGTCATCCTGCGGCATATGTGGTTTTATGATAAGTACAAGATGAGAAAATAGGGGGGCTGGCAGCTTTCGGGAAATATCGGCTTCTCCTTTCTGATTCCTCATTCCTAATTTAAAAGTGGAGGCATTTTCATGAAAAAGTCCACGGTTATGAATACCCTGCGAAAAAAAATCCGTGAGCACAAATATAAATTCACTTCGCAGCGTCAGGTCATTCTGCAGGCCTTCCTTGACAGCAAAGAAAAACACTTGAGTGCAGAAGACCTGTATGCGATGGTACGGGATGAGAATCCGGACATCGGGCTTGCAACGGTCTACCGCTCGCTGGAATTATTCACATCGCTGGAGCTTCTCAAAAAGCTCGACTTCGGTGACGGACGCAGTCGCTATGAGCTGAATGATCATTCACTGAATCATTCCCATTACCATCTCATCTGTCTTGGCTGCGGGAAAGTGATCGAATTTTCCCATGAATTATTTCTTTCCGATGTGAAAGACAAGATCCAGAAAGATAGCGGATTCCACGTGGTCGACTACCAGCTGAAATTCTACGGCTATTGCAAAGACTGCGCGAAGAAAGAGTAAAGACAGAAACCCTGCGGCGCTCATCGCTCCTCTTTTTACAGATCCATCCCCGAAAGAGCCGCAGGCATTTTCGAATTCCCATTTGCCATTTCCCCTGTAGAAATGGTACAATTTAGTTTGTTAATGTCTTTGATAGACAGAGGAGGGGCGTTGAAGCTTCTGCTCCTTCGAAATGTCTGTCAAATCAAGTAAAGAGGTGTCACAATGCAGGCATTAAAAGGAACCCATGATATCCTGCCGGACGAAGTCTACAAGTGGGATTACATGGAAGGCGTCATTCGTGACGTATGTGCGCGCTACGGATACAAAGAGATCCGTACCCCGATCATTGAAGCGACAGAATTATTTCAGCGCGGCATCGGCGATACCACCGACGTCGTGACGAAGGAAATGTATACCTTCAAGGACAGAGGAAATCGCTCTGTCACCCTGCGCCCGGAAAATACAGCCTCAGCGGTCCGTGCGTACCTGGAACATAAAATGTATGGAGACCAGCAGGTGCATAAGATGTTCTACATCGGCTCCATGTTCCGCTATGACCGTCCGCAGGCCGGCCGTTACCGTGAATTCCACCAGTTCGGTCTGGAAGTCCTCGGTGCGTCCTCTCCGCTTGCGGATGCGGAAGTCATCGCGATGGCTTGTGAGATTTTCCATAAGCTCGGACTGAAAGATCTCGATCTCCATCTGAACTCCATCGGCGATGCGAACTGCCGTCCGCAGTACAGACAGAAGCTCATCGAATTCTTCGAACCCAAGGAGAGCCAGCTCTGTGAAGACTGCAAGGCCAGACTTCACAAAAATCCGCTTCGTCTTCTCGACTGCAAGGAAGAGGGTTGCAAAGCGGCGGCTGTCGGTGCGCCGGTCATCACGGACTATCTCTGCGAGAGTTGCCACCAGAAGTTCGAAGCTCTGAAATCCTACCTCACAGCTCTTGGGATCTCCTACACCATCGATCCGAAGCTCGTGCGCGGGCTCGACTACTATACGAATACCGCTTTCGAGATCCAGTATCCACCGCTCGGAGCGCAGAGCGCAGTCTGCGGCGGCGGCCGCTATGACGGCCTCGTCGAAGAAGTCGGCGGTCCTTCCACACCGGGCATCGGCTTTGCGATCGGTCTTGAACGTCTCCTGCTCGCTTTGGAAATGCAGCATCTGATCCCCGAACCGAAAGCAGAAAAACACGTCTACATCGCCGCTCTCGGCGAAGAAGCACAGGCCGAAGGCGTGAAGATCCAGTTCGCGCTGCGTCAAGACGGTGTCATCGCAGATATGGACCTTCAGGGCAGAAGCCTCAAAGGCCAGATGAAGCAGGCAGGCAAGACAAAGGCCGACTTCACCGTCATCATCGGCAGCAATGAGCTGGCTTCCGGCAAAGCCATGGTGAAAAACATGGCAGAAGGCGCGCAGGAGGAGATCCCATTCGCCGAAGTCGCCGGGTATATTGCAAAGTTTGAGAAATAGCCATTTGGTGACCGGAGTCTCCCGGCAGGCGAAGCCGAGATGAAATCATGCGTGATCCTCCGGCTTTATCCGTCAATACACACCAACAAGCAAGCTAACATATCATTTATTTTCGCTGACGGGATCTCCTTACGATCTCTCACAGCGTCAACATTTTTATAAAGAGGTGCTCTAATATGGAAACAATGGCAGGGATGCATAGATCCTGCGGATGCGGTCTGGTAACAGAAAATGACTGCGGCAAAGAACTGACACTGGCAGGCTGGGTGAATACCCGTCGTGACCATGGCGGTCTCATTTTCATCGACCTTCGCGACAGAAGCGGTATTGTACAGCTCGTCATGAGCCCACAGTACGGGGAAGAAGCATTCCACAAGGCTGAAGCCTGCCGCAGTGAATTCGTCCTCGCTGTCAAAGGCAAGGTCAGAGAGAGAAGCGAAGAAACTGTCAACCCGAAGATGAAGACCGGCAAGGTGGAAGTCGTCGTTTCCGAGCTTCGCATCCTGAATAAAGCGAAGACCCCTCCATTCTACGTCGAAGACGGCATCGATGTCGATGAAAACGTCCGTCTGAAATACCGCTACATCGATCTGCGCCGTCCGGAAATGCAGAACCACCTCATCATGCGCCATAAGATCGTACATGAGATGAGAACCTTCCTCGATGAACACAATTTCCTCGAAATCGAGACCCCGATGCTCACCAAGAGCACCCCGGAAGGCGCACGCGACTACCTCGTCCCATCCCGCGTGAACCCGGGCAAATTCTACGCTCTGCCGCAGTCCCCACAGCTCTTCAAACAGCTGCTCATGGTTTCCGGTCTGGAACGCTACTTCCAGGTCGCTCGCTGCTTCCGTGATGAAGACCTGCGTGCCGATCGCCAGCCGGAATTCACCCAGCTGGATATGGAGCTCTCCTTCGAAGACCAGGACTTCATTCTGGACCTCATGGAACACATGATGCAGAGAGTCTTCAAGAAAGTCCTCAATGTCGATATCCAGATCCCGTTCAAGAGGATCAAATGGGATGACGCCATGGCTCTCTATGGTTCCGACAAACCGGACCTTCGTTTCGATATGCATTTCTATGATGTATCCGACCTGCTCCGTGACACCGGCTTCAAAGTATTCCGCTCCGTCCTCGATAATGGCGGCTGTGTGAAAGCCATCACCGTCAAAGGCGATGCCGGCATTCCGCGTCGTGAACTCGACGGCCTCGTCGAATACGTCGGACACTATGGTGCCAAAGGCCTGGCTTGGATCGGCTTCAATGAAGACGGCAGCCTGAAGTGCCAGATCACCAAATTCCTCGGCGAAGACAAGATCCGTGAGATCGGCAAAGTCTGCGAAGCGGAAAAAGGCGACCTCGTCCTCATCATTGCTGACAAGCCGAAGGTCGTCGCACAGGCTCTTGGCGAACTCCGTCTCGAAATGGCTCGCCGCATGGGCCTCATCGACCCGAATGAATTCTGCTTCCGCTGGGTCACCGACTTCCCGATGTTCGAATACAGCGAAGAAGAAAAACGCTACGTCGCTGAACATCATCCATTCACCGCACCAAGAGATGAAGATGTACAATACCTCCTCACAGATCCGTCCAAGGTCTATGCGAAAGCCTATGATATGGTCCTGAACGGTGTCGAAGCCGGCGGCGGCTCCCTTCGTATCTACCAGCAGGATCTGCAGGAAAAAGTATTCGAAGCCATCGGTATCTCTCAGGAAGAAGCAGAGCAGAAATTCGGCTTCCTGCTTGATGCATTCAAGTACGGCGCTCCGCCGCATGCAGGCATCGCCCTCGGCCTTGACCGTCTCGTCATGCTGATGCTCCACCTCGACTCCATCCGCGATGTCATCGCCTTCCCGAAGACCCAGAGTGCGATCGATCCGCTCACCCAGGCACCGTCTGTAGTCGCTGATAAGCAGCTGAAAGAACTGCACATCAAGACCGCTCTCAAGAAAGAGAAAGAAAAAGACCTCTTCGCAAAACCGGTCGACTGATTTTCATCAAAAGGGGCTGTGAAGAAATGAATCCTCATTTCTTCACAGCTCCTTTTTGCTTTGCTTTCATTTCAGCGATGAAGATGGTATTCCCGTATCGCAGCCTTCCCCTCTAGGGGAAGGTGCCCCGCAGGGGCGGATAGGGTGA
>ERZ1026898.384-NODE-384-length-28037-cov-16.583697_pt1 | contig 28037 bp, 20 predicted proteins | sample MGYA00380178_ERZ1026898 | MGnify/ENA primary metagenome ERZ1026898 (study PRJEB33269, sample SAMEA4719814) | human gut metagenome | biome: human-associated habitat; feature: organic feature; material: feces | place: Cameroon | collected 2013-10 ...
AAGTTTGCCGGTGCCGAGGCCACCTACACCATCGAGGCCATGATGAAGGACGGCAAGGCCCTGCAAAGCGGCACCAGTCACTACTTTGGCGATAAGTTCAGCAAGGCTTACGACGTCACCTTTACCGGCCGCGACAACCAGCTGCATCATCCGTTCCAGACCAGCTGGGGCGTTTCCACCCGTCTGGTGGGTGCCATCATCATGACCCACGGCGACGACGACGGCCTGATCCTGCCCCCGGCAGTGGCCCCCATTCAGGTGGTGGTGGTGCCCATCGCCGCCCACAAGCCCGGCGTTTCCGAGAAGGCTGCCGAGCTGGCTGAAAAGATCAGCAAGTACGCCCGCGCGAAGCTGGACGACAGCGACAATGCCCCGGGCTGGAAGTTCTCTCAGTGGGAGATGAAGGGCGTGCCCCTGCGTCTGGAGATCGGCCCCAAGGATTTGGAGAAGAACCAGTGCGTGCTGGTGCGCCGCGACACCCGCGAAAAGGTGTTCGTCTCGCTGGACGAGCTGGAAACTGCCATCCCCGCCCAGCTGGAGGCCCTGCGCAAGGACCTGTACGAGCGCGCTCTCGCCAACCGCGTGAAGCGCACTTGGGCTGCCACCACCATGGACGAGGTGAAGGAGCTGGCCAAGGCAAACACCGGCTACATCAAGACCATGTGGTGCGGCGACCTTGCCTGCGAAATGAAGATGAAGGAAGAAGCTGGCCTGTCCAGCCGCTGCATGCCCTTTGAACAGGAGCACCTGAGCGACGTGTGCCCCTGCTGCGGCAAGCCCGCCAAGACCATGGTCTACTGGGGCGTGGCATACTAAGGCTTCGCTTGTTTTCTTAACTGCATAAAAAATCCCGGGGCACAGCTGTGTTCCGGGATTTTTGTTTGTCTGAACTTCTTCCGTCATCGCTGGCGAGCGAAGCGAGACTGAGGGAGTTTTATCGGTCAAACGTCGTGCTCAGGGTGGTTGCCCAAGTCTCGCCGGGGGCAAGGCAGGCGGCAGCGGCACGCTGGCTCCAGCTTTGCGGGTCGGTCTCGGCGGCGGGCAGGCTGTGCCACGGCTCAATGCACACAAAGCGCACCGGCTTTGCGGGTGCCGACCAGATGAGCGCATAGGGATACCCTGCCACATTGCAGGTGATATGGCGGCCGGTGTCCTTCTCGTAGATGCCAATGGTCTTGGTGCGCAGGCCCGCCATGCAGAAGCTGTCGTTGGCAAACAGATCGTCTGTCAGCGGAATGGCCTGCTGGTTCTTCCACTGATAGTAGCACTTACCGCTCAGCAGGCCGCTCGGGCGGGCATCCAGAATGACCGGGCTTTCCGGCTGGTCAAAGCGGAACTCGTAATCCGTGGTGGTATGGCCTGCGTCAAACGGGATATTGAACGCAGGGTGATAGCCGATGCCAAAGCGCAGCTCCTCCGTGCCGGGGTTTTGCACCGTCAGCGTGTGGTGCACGGTCCTGCCCTCCAGCCGGAAGGTGCTGGTGAGCACAAAGTCGAAGGGGAAGCGCTCGGCCTTGATGGCGTCGTCGGAGCGCAGCTCCAGCCGGATGGTATCGCCCTCCGCTTTCAGCAGGGTATGCTCCACATCGCGGGCAAAGCCGTGCTGGCCGCCCTTATAGGTCTTGCCGTCCACCTCAAAGGTACCGCCGGGCAGTTTGCCCGTCCATGGGAACAGGATGGGGGCGTGGCGCTTCCACACCGCCGGGTCCGCCTGCCAGAGCAGCTCTTGGCCTGCCGCATTTTTCAGGCTGACGGCTTCGGCGCCGTGGGTATCCACGGTGAGGGTGAGAAATTGGTTGTGAATGGTTGCCTGCATTGCTGGATTCTCCTTTACTCGTTATATAATTCCCCGGGTGGGTGCACCGGTAATTTCTCCTCGGACACGAGTCGGGCCATTCCATCGCCCGCCCTATTGCCTGCGGCAACAGGGTCCCACCCCAGCGGACGGTCCTCAGAGAAACTCCCGGCACGCCCGCCCTGCGTTATTACCTGCTTCCAGTATACACTCCTCTGCTGCAAAAGGAAAGCCCCCATTCACGCACAGGGTGTCGGCGGAATACGCTGTGGGAGAAGCGATCCCACTTTTACAGCAAAGGAGCATCCGCCTATGAATACCACCGGCATTTTACGCATTCAGGCTTACGGTGCACGGCAGTCCAGCCCCATCGAGGGCGTGCTCGTCACCGTGACCGGCGACGGCTTTTCCGTCCAGCGCACCACCAACGCACAGGGCAATGCCGCCGATGTCACCATCCAAGCGCCTTCCTGCGCGCTTTCCTTGCAGGAGGATAACACCACCCGGCCCTATGCCGTGGTGGACCTGACCGCCGCAAAGAGCGGCTACCGCACCGTGCGCATTCAAGGCGTGCAGATCTTTGCCGGACAGGTCACGCTGGCCCAGCCGGAGATGATCCCTGAGACCGAAGAGGGTCGTGACGTGGCAAACCCGCCCGTGGTCATTCCGGAACATTCACTGTTCACCGGCGACGGCGGTAGCGGCCCGGACCCCATGGAGAACTGTCCGCCCCGGGTGCTGAACCAAGTGATCATCCCCAAAAACATCACGGTGCATCTGGGCAGACCGGCGGCAGCGGCCCGCAATGTGACCGTCTCGTTCCGGGATTATATCGCCAATGTGGCGTCCAGTGAGGTGTATCCCACGTGGGCTGACGAAAACGCCCCAACGGGGCAGTCAAACCGCTTGCGGGCTTAGAAATTCCATTCGATCGTGATTTTTTGTTCTCCGGTAAGCGGATCTTTTGGGCTGACGATAACACGATGAACCAATCGCACAACAAGTTCGCGGGTCAGTTGTGAAACCTGTGCCAGTTCCCGGACACGCTGCATCTGCGTCTGAACCGCACCGGTTTCTTCCTGCTGTTGTTCCAGTTCCGCTTCCAATGTATCGATCCGGGTCTCTGCCCTTTTCACTTCTTCCAGAAAGGTCTGGTTCATTTCAGAGAACTGGGCAATATCGATCAAGCCGGACACCTTATCCAGATACAGTTCCTGCATAGCCTTGCGCCGCCGGTCTGCTTCGCTTTTCAACCGTTTCAGCTCGTCACGCTTGGCCTGCTCTCGCTGCCGGATGGGGTCATCCTGTTCCGGAAGGGCAACTTTTTCAGGGTCAAAATAGTCTGCCGCATACGCCCGGATACGTTCCAGTACAGCATTCTCCAATGCGTTCATATCTGTACAGGTCTTGTTGCCACACACTTCCGGCGCGCGCTGGTGCATCCGGCAGCGAACATAACGCCGCTGCACTCCATCAGCCCTTGGCTGACAGCCAGTTTGCTCCATGTAGCTGCCACAGCATCCACAAACCACTTTTTTTGCCAGCGGATGAACTGTTCCCTTCCCGCCACTCCGGGTGCGCGCTTGCATCATCATCTGAACCGTTTCAAACGTTTCCCGCTCAATGATAGCTTCATGCGTATTTTCTACAACGATCCACTGCGATTTTGGAAGCCAGATCGTCTTTTCAGACTTATAACTCACCTTTTTATGCTTTCCCTGCACCATATTTCCGATATAAAGCTGATCGTGCAATATTTGATATACGGTGGGGCTGCTCCAAAGAGCTGCATTTGTATTCTTTAATGCAATGCGGTAATGGAGGCCATGCAGCTGCTTATAGGCCGTTGGGCTTGGTATTTTTTCGTCATTCAGGATCTGTGCGATCTTGTGTGCGCCGATCCCGTTAAGCGCCATAGAGAAGATCCGCCTTACCACTTCGGCTGCTTCCGGGTCGATGATGAGTTTTCCTTTTGCATTTGGGTCTTTGCAGTATCCATACCGTGCAAAAGAGCCGATGAACAGCCCCTCTTTCCTCTTATGGTCAAGCACCGAGCGGACATTGGTGGACAAATCTTCCAGATACCACTCGTTGATCAGTCCATTGATCTGGCGGGATTTTTTGTTTGCGGTATCGTTGGTATCCACATGGTCTACCACCGCAATGAAACGGATGCCCCACTCCATGAACTTTCCGTGCAGATATTTTTCCACGAGTTCCATGTCACGGGTAAAACGGGACTGCGTTTTGGCCAGTACCACATCAAACTTATGTTCGCTTGCGGCTTGTATCATCGAATTGAATGCCGGACGGTTCCGGTCGATGCCGGAATAGTCCTCATCCGAATAGATCTGGTAAATATCAAATCCTTTCTCCATGGCGTACTGGAGCAGCATCGACTTTTGATTCTGAATGCTTTCCGATTCGCCAATTTTATCTTCATCTTCTTTGCTCAGGCGGCAGTAAATTGCCGCTTTCATGATCTGCACCTTTCTTTTTGTGCACGATCATCCATGCGCAGCATAACGCAGCTCTCCTTCAAATTCAAGGATGCCAAATCAGGCGCAGGATTTTGAAGGAATGGTATTGGACAATCCATCGATGATATATCGCTCAAATTCCTCTTGAAAATGTTCTTTGCGCTGTTCGTTGTTGTCCGAACGAAATTTTTCATGCAGAATAAAAAGCGTTTTTTCCATCGGATCCTCCTTTTCGGTCCACTTGGTTGTGATGTGTGTCACTTCAGTCTATTTCCGGCCGGCGAAATTCAGAACTTTCCAGCCAGTCGATCTGTTTTTACACAAAATATTGCAAGAAATTCAAAATCAACTTGAAACATTTTTAACATAATGTTAAAATGATAACACTGCTTTTATAGGAGAATTCGCTCAAGATCCAGTGCGGACAGCCGCGAGCGCGGGGATTCCTGTGGGGTGTGTAAGAATAACCAAAATCAAGGCAGCACTGCACCCCATTGGATCCATGCAGTATTGCCTACGAAAATGTGAGGAAGGCACGATCGTATGACGAAAAAGATCTCCCGCCGCTCGTTTTTGCAGGTTTGCGGCATTGCAGCTGCTACGGTAGCACTGACCGCCTGCGGCGGCAGCAAGGCTGAGAGCAAAACGGCGGCTGTGCACGAAGCCATCACCTTTATGGCACCTTATAAGGAGATAGAAGCCTTTATTGAGCAGGTGCACAGCGTTTACCCGGAGGTGAACATCGAGGTCGTGCCCTACAGCGGCGATAACACCACCACCTGCCTACAGAACATGTTTGCGGCGGGCGACCTGCCGGACGTTTGCACCTTGACCTACTACGACCCCCGGATCGATCTGGTCTCCGACAAGCTGCTGGACCTTTCCGGCTACGATTTTACCGATAACTATGTGGAATCCCGCTTGCAGGATGTATTTGACAACGGTGCCATCTACCTGCTGCCCTCTACCTACAACTGCTACGGCATCACCTACAACAAGACCCTGCTGCGGGAACACGGCTGGGAGCTGCCCCAGTCTTTTGCAGAGCTGGAAGCACTGGCGGCAAAGGCAAAGGAAGCCGGGGTCGATCTCTGCCTGCCGCAGATCCAGTACCCTGGCTACGGCTTCCAGTACCTGTGCAACATTGCAAACGCCGATTTCCTCGGCACACTGGACGGCAAACTGTGGCAGAAGGATTATCTGTCCGGCAAGGCGAACGTCAGCAACACCCCCGGCATGATGCAGGCCATGGCCTATGTCCAGAAGTGGAAGGATATCGGGATGCTGAACGGCTCCGGCGATGCCCTTGATGACAGCGTGACCCGGCAGAGGATGACCGAGGGCAACACCCTGTTTCTGATCGGCAACACCAACGGCATCGTGGAGGCCGATGGCAACGCCGATAACTTCGGGCTGATGCCGTTCCTCTCGGAGGACGGCACCCAGAATATTTTTGTGCTGAATGTGAACCGCTTCTACGGCCTGAACAAAAAGCTGGAACAGACCCCCCAGAAGCTGGAGGATGCGCTGAAGGTGATGCGCGTTCTTTCCACTGTTGAGGGCACCAGTGCTCTGCAGCCCGCAACGGCGCTGAAAAGCAGCCTGCTGCCCTTCAAGGACGCAAAAGCGGACGGCACCTACTATGCCGACATCGCCGATGCCCTGAATGCAGGCAATACCGCGCCCTTTATCTATTCCGGCTGGGAAAACACCATCGTGACCACCGGCCTTAAAATGCTGGACTTCATGAAGGGCGATGCCACCATGGAGGATGTGATCCGTCAGCTGGACGAGGATCAGGATCGTGTGGTGAACAATACCCCGGATGTCATTACCACGGTCACGGAGGAGCTTTCGCAGGAGGACTGCGCCATGCTGGTGGGGCGCTGCTTTGCACAGGCCACCGGCAGCGACCTTGCGCTGGTCTCGCTGAGCACATGGATCCCCGGCAACCCGTCCGATCAGAACCACCACGGCGTAGCGGCCAAACTGTACGCCAAGGGCATTACGGACTACGACCTTTCGGTGATCCTGCCCACCGGCTGGAACCGCACCATCCAGACCGTTGCCCTGACCGGGCAGCAGATCAGCGACCTGCTGGCCACGGGCTACGATGCCTACGGCAACGGCAAGGGCTACCCCTATGTGCTGGTAAGCCCGGTGCAGCCGGAGGCAGGCAAGACCTATCAGGTTGCCATCTGCGGCGTGAGCGACCAGCTGGCGGCGGAGACTACGGTAACAGACAGCGGCGTGGTGGGCATGGATGCCGCAAAAGCCTTCTTTGGCGCATACACCACCATCAGCCGGGCAGATACTGCGTGGAGTTGAACAGAACGGACAGGAGATACCGGATGTGAACAACCAAAAATATAAAAAGCTGCTTTGGGGCACTGGCTTTGTCGGTATCGTATTGATCCTGACCCTTCTTGTCATGAGCCAGACCTACATCCAGAACCTTGTCTACCATGAGCGGCTGAACCAGATGGAGGAAGTTACCCACCAGATGTTCCGCAGTCTGGAGGATGTGATCGACAGCCACTGGAATATCGTGGACGTACAATGCAATTATTTGTACTACACCCCGCTAAATACCGATGCCGATCTCTACCACTATCTGAAAAAACTGTCCGATCTTTCCAATTACCATGAAAAGCAGATCGAACTGGTCGCGGTGGATGCTGCCGGACATTACTATACCGAGTATGGCGGCATGGGGCTGCTACGGGAAATGAACTATCTGGAAGACTCTCCGCAGCGGGTCAGCTATGTTTCCAACTCGCTGACCGAGGACGACTCCCGGATGGTGTTCCTGAAGCAGCTTCCGGTGCCCATCACGCTGCAAAGCGGAGCGAAGGAGATCACCCTGCGCTACCTTGGCATTTCGCAGAGCATGACCCAGCTGAACGATTATTTCCGCTGCGATGCCTACGAAAACAACAACAGCGTCTATGTGCTGGACAACAACGGTTTCAAGCTGTTCAATGCCAATGATACCGAACTGCTGAAGGGGCACAACGTATACACCGTGCTCTCCCAGATGTCCTATCTGCACGGTTCTTCCTTTGCGGAAGCAAAGGAGCGGCTTGCCCGCACAGGCTCCTGTTATTCCAACGCCGTGCTGGATGGGACCGAGTATTTCTATGCCTTGAAGCAGATGGAAAATGCCCAGTGGACACTGGCGTTTCTTGTTCCGGCAAAATATGTGGCCGTGAATACGCAAAAGCTGGTCAACATTGTCATGGTCATCATTATAGGCTTTGCGACGGTGTTTTCGGTCACAGCAGTTTTTGTCGGCTGGTTCCTTCTGCGGGAAAAGCAGCAGCAGGAGCTGCGGGCTGAAAAAGAAGCGAACCTTCGTCTGGAACAATACAACATCCAGCTGACGCAGGCAAACGACGAGATGCGGCGGGCGCAGGATGCTGCCGCAGAGGCGTTGCAGTCTGCCGAGCGCGCCAGCAAGGCCAAGACGGACTTTCTCTCCAACATGAGCCACGACATCCGCACCCCCATGAACGCCATTATCGGCATTACCACCCTGATGAAAAACGAGCTGCACGAGACGGAAAAGCTGGCCGAACATCTGGGCAAGCTGGAAAGCTCCAGTCAGCTGCTGCTGGGCATCATCAACGATATTCTGGATATGAGCCGCATCGAAAGCGGCAAGACCCCCCTGAGCATTGAAAAAATGAATCTGCCCCAGCAGCTCAGCCAGCTGGACGGCATGATCCGCCAGCAGGCAGGCCAGCACAGCCAGACCTTTACCGTGGAGACCCATGTGCAGCACGAAAATGTGCTGGCCGACCCCAACCGTCTGAATCAGGTGCTGATGAACGTCCTCTCCAACGCGGTCAAGTATACGCCCACCGGCGGGCACATCCGGTTTGAGGTGGAAGAGCTGCCCCGGAACGAGCACTACGCCCGATACCGATTCATTGTGCGGGATGACGGCATCGGCATGAGCGAGGACTTCCAAAAGACCCTTTTTGACCCCTTTACCCGGGAGGAGAAATCCGGCACCAACAAGGTGCAGGGCACAGGCCTTGGCATGGCCATCACCAAGAGCATCGTAGACCTGATGGGCGGTTCCATCAGCGTGGAGAGCGCCCCCGGCAGGGGCACCCGCTTTGAAGTCGTGCTGGAATTTCCCATTGATGCCGAGGCGGATCATGCGCAGAAGGTGCAGCCCCTGCCGGAGGAAGCGGAAGAAACTTCTCCCCTGTCCGGCATGCGGTTCCTCTGCGCCGAGGATAACGCCATCAACGCCGAAATTCTGGAAATGCTGCTGGAAGCCAAGGGTGCAAGCTGCACCATCTGCCCCAACGGTCAGGAGATCGTGGATGCCTTTGCCAGTGTCAAGCCCGGCGAGTATGATATGATCCTGATGGATGTGCAGATGCCGGTGATGGACGGCTTGGAAGCCACCCGCCGCATCCGCAATGGCGAAAATCCGCTGGGCCGGAGCATCCCCATCCTTGCCATGACCGCCAATGCCTTCCTTGAGGATATGCAGAAGAGCAAGGAAGCCGGCATGGACGAGCATCTCTCCAAGCCCATGGATATCACTGCGCTGGAGCACACGGTAAAACGCTTCCGTGTTACCTCCCCCCCCGAAAATAAACAGCGGACAAGCGCGTTTCCGCAGATGAAACACACACACGATGTAAATCCTGAACGGCGAGTGCGGAGCATTTAACCCGCTGCTGCGGTGCCTGACGGGATATCCAAGCTGACCTGAAAGAAGAACTACAGGGGCATCCCAACTGAGCTGTGGATGCAATCAAAACAGGAGAACAAAAAGCCCGAATGAAACACAGAATCTCACGCCGTGCATTTCTGCACGGCTGCACGCTGCTGGCGGCATCTGCTGCCGTTGGCAGTCTGACTTCCTGCGGCGGACCAGACGCGAAGGACAGCGGTCTTCCGCAGATCATTGTGGGGAGCGATACCTATCCACCCTATATTTATCTGAACAATGACGGTATTCCCGCCGGGATCGATGTGGAGATCGCCACCGAGGCATTCCGCCGCATGGGATATACTGCCCGGTTTGAATCGATCGATTGGGAGCAAAAAACAAATCTGGTGGAAAGCGGCACCATCGACTGCATCTGGGGCTGCTTTTCCATGGATGGGCGCGAGGAGATCTACCGCTGGGCAGGGCCCTACATGGTGAGCCGTCAGGTGGTTGCGGTGGATGCCGACAGCAGCATCCAGACACTCAGCGACCTTGCCGGAAAGGCCATCGCCGTGCAGAGCACCGGCAAACCGGAGGGCATCTTTCTTGGCGGTGCCGACCCGCGTATCCCGCAGGGAGTCGATGTGTTCAGCATCGAAGACCGCAGCGTGCAGTACGCGATGCTGGCCTGCGGCTATGTGGATGCCATTGCTGCCCATGAGATGGCCATCCTGCAATACATGAAGGACAATGCCGTAGACTTCCGCATTTTGGAGGAACCGCTGCTGGTCACCGGGCTGGGTGCCGCCTTTGCAAAGAACGACACCCGCGGGCTGGACAGCCAGCTGACCGACACCCTTGCGCAGATGCGCGCAGACGGCACGCTGGAGCGGATCGTTGGCCGATACCTTGAAAATCCTGCGCAGTATCTGGAGGTGGACACCATTGGCGCGTAAAAACAGAACTCCCCCGGATACAGGGATATGGGCGGTCTATCTGATCGTCGGCGTGCTTTTTATGGCCGGCATCGTTTTTTTCTCAAGTTGGCAGGCACTGCGCACAGCGGAGGAACGCTTCTGCCAGACCCTTGAGTTTGTCAAATCCCAGTCCATCAGTTTTGAAAAGTACAATGATACCATTACGGCAAAGGCCCTGCGCCGCACGGCGGTATCGGTGCATCAGCTGGCACAGGACCCTGCCCTCGACCTTTCCGACCCGCAGTGCCTGAAAAAGCAGACCGAGATGCTCTGGCTCACCGGCATTTCGGTTCTGGGGCCGGACGGTGCGCTCCTGTGCGAATCCACGACCAACGGCATCGGCTATGCCCGGTTTGGCGACCAGCTGAAAAATGATGCCGTTCTGGACGTTTTATCTTACCCGCAAAAGACCTATCTGAAGCGGCTCCTGCTGGAGGATGGCTCTGCCGTGGATGTTGCGGCACACCGGGCAGAAGACAAAGATGTGCTCCTGCTTGCCTACCGCTATACCCCGGCTGAATTTGTAGAGGGAACAGCTTTGTCCATTCAGAGTGTATTGGATGGCTACTCGGTCGAGACCAGCGGCACGCTGTTCATTGTGCAGAACAATCAGGTCATTGCCGCAAACCGCCCGGAGCTGATCGGGCAGGATGCAGCGGGCAGTCCGCTGGTGCAGGGGATCCGCAAAGCCGGGACCGCCGAAACGCTGACCCATACCCGGGATTGGAACGGCTCCGGCTGCTATTTTGGAATGTATTGCCATGGCAGATCCTTCGATCTCTACGCGTATACGGACGAAAAATCGGTCTTTCGTGAATCGCTCCCGTTGATTTTGATGGCGCTGGCCGGTTACATCCTGCTTGTAATGATCCTTCGGGTGCTGCGCAGACGCTCCGTGCAGGAGATGGAGCAGCAGAAGAAAGAGCAGGCGAAGAAGTATCAGGCCCAGCTGGAGGAACAAAACCGCAAACTGGAGATCGCGCTCCAGCATGAGGGGGCGGCAAACCGTGCCAAGCGGGAATTCCTGTTCAATATGAGCCACGATATCCGTACCCCCATGAACGCCATCATTGGCTTCACTTCGCTGGCTGCGACCCATATCGATAATAAGGAACAAGTGCTGGACTACCTGAAAAAGATCTCCACCTCCAGCCAGCATCTGCTTTCCCTCATCAATGATGTGCTGGATATGAGCCGCATCGAGAGCGGAAAAGTAAAAATTGAAGAAAAAACGGTACATCTGCCGGACCTCGTCCACGATGTGCGCTCCATCATCCAGCCCAATGTTTCGGCAAAGCGGCTGTCGCTTTTCATCGATACCATGGATGTGGAGAACGAGGACATCATCACCGACCCGCTGCGGCTGAACCAGATCCTGTTGAACATTCTGTCCAACGCCATCAAGTTCACTCCCACAGGCGGCATGATCAGCATCCGCATTGCCCAGAAGAACGGTGCGCCCGCGGGCCGGGCCTGCTATGAGTTCCGCATCAAGGACAACGGCATCGGCATGAGCGAGGAGTTCCAGAAGCACATCTTTGAGGCGTTCACCCGGGAGGAAAGCTCCACCGTCAGCGGCATTCAGGGCACTGGTCTCGGCATGTCCATCACCAAGAACATTGTGGACCTGATGGGCGGCACCATTGCCATTGAAAGCGAACCGGGCAAGGGCAGCGAGTTCATCGTAGACCTCTGCTTCGCACTCAGCGGACAAAAGGTGGAGCCCAAGCAGCTCCCGCAGCTGGAAGGGCTGCGGGCATTGGTGGCAGACGATGATACCGACACCTGCCTGAGCGTCAGCACCATGCTGTCCAAGATCGGGCTGCGGCCGGAGTGGACGATCTCCGGCCGGGAAGCGGTGATCCGCACCCGGTACGCCATGGAGCAGGGCGACGAATTCAGCGTCTACATCATCGACTGGCTGATCCCCGATATGAACGGCATCGAGGTCGTGCGGCAGATCCGCAAGGTGATCGGGAAAAGCTGCCCCATCATCATTCTGACAGCCTACGACTGGGCCGATATCGAAGAGGAAGCCCGCGCTGCCGGTGTTACCGCCTTCTGCGAAAAGCCGCTGTTCCTTTCTGAACTGCGCAGAGTGCTGGCAGAACCGTTCGGTGCAGAGCCTGTCCACGAGCCAGCGCAGCCAAATGCCGCCGAGCTCAAGGGAAAGAAGCTCTTGCTGGTGGAGGACAATGCCTTGAACCGTGAGCTCGCGCAGGAGATCCTGAAGGAAGCGGGCTTTGCGGTAGACACGGCTGAGGATGGCGAGATCGCCGTCCGGAAGATAAAGCAGGCGGCCCCCGGGCAGTACGACCTGATCTTAATGGACATCCAGATGCCCAAGATGGACGGTTACGAAGCGACGCGGCAGATCCGTGCCCTGCCGGATGCCGCAAAGGCAGGCATTCCCATCTTTGCAATGACGGCAAATGCCTTTGAAGAAGACCGTCAGAATGCGTTGAAGGCCGGTATGAACGGCCACATTGCAAAACCACTGGATATTCCGCACCTGCTACAGGTCCTTGCAGATGTACTGAAGTAACCAGCGGCCGCCGCCAAAAGCAAAAGCACCCGCAGCAAGCGCCACAGAGGTTTTTGACCTCCAGTGAGCAAATTGCTGTGGGTGCTTTATTTTTTATGTCTGACAGGCGTTTGGTCACAGGACCTTGTGCAGCTCCTGCACCAAGTCGCCGATCACGATGGGTTTGGACAAAAAGCCGGTCATGCCGCTCTCCATGGCGCGGCGGCGGTCCTCATCGAACGCGTTGGCGGTCATGGCAAGGATCGGGAGCCCGGCCAGAGCGGGGTCTTCCAGTGCGCGGATCTGCCGGGTGGCAGTATAGCCATCCATCACCGGCATCTGTACATCCATCAGCACCAGATCATAGTTGCCCGGCGCTGCGGTGCGGACCTTTTCCACCGCTACGGCACCATTTTCAGCCGTATCGACCCGGAAACCGTACTCGCGCAGAATTTCCAGTGCGATCTCGCGGTTCAGGGCGTTGTCCTCCACCAGCAGGATATGTTTTCCCTTGAAGTCGGCGATCTTTTCGGGCAGAAGTTCCTGCGCTGCATCCGTCTGTTTCTGGCCGAGAGCGCTCATCAGGGTCTCGCGCAGGTCGGACAGGAACATGGGCTTGGAACAGAAAGCGGTCACACCGGCAGCCTTTGCCTCCACCTCGATATCGGACCAGTCATAGGCCGTCAGGATGATGATGGGGGTATCGTCGTTCAGGCTGCGGATCTGGCGTGTGACCTCGATGCCGTTCATATCCGGCAACCGCCAGTCAATGATATAGGCATGGTAGGCATCGCTCATTTCAATGGACTGCCGTGCACGCAGCACCGCTTCCTTGCCGGAAAGGGTCCACTCTGCACGCATCCCCACCTTGACCAGCATCTTTGTCACGCTGTCGCAGGTGTTGAAATCGTCGTCCACCACCAGTGCCTTCAGGCCCTCCAGCTCGGTGATCTTTTCCACCGGGCGGTGCTCTGCCTGTACCCGCAGCGGCACGCGAACGATAAACTCGCTGCCCTTGCCCTGCGCCGTCTGCACCTCGATGGTGCCGCCCATCATATCCACGATGTTTTTGGTGATGGCCATGCCAAGGCCGGTACCTTGGATCCGGCTTACCGTGGAGGTACGCTCCCGCTCAAAGGGCTCAAAGATCCTTTGGGCAAACTCCTCGCTCATGCCGATGCCGTTGTCCTTGACACGGAACTCGTACTGCCCGCAGCCGCGCACCTGCCCGGCAAGCTGACATACCCGCACCGAGACCGTGCCGCCCGCCGGAGTAAACTTGATGGCGTTGGACAGCAGGTTCAGCAGGATCTGGTTCAGCCGGGTCTTATCGCAGTAGACATCCTCGTCTGTCACCTCCATCGCGTCCATATAAAGCTCCAGCTGCTTTGCGTAGATCTGCCCGCTGACGATGGTTTTCAGGTCATGCAGCACATCCGAAAGGTTGACTTCCACTTCTTCCAGATGGATCTTTCCGCTTTCGATGCGGCTCATATCCAGCACATCGTTGATCAGCGAGAGCAAATGCTTGCTGGAAGCAAGGGTCTTGCCAAGATAATCCTTTACCCGCTCCTTGTCGTCAATATTGCTGAGCGCCAGCGTGGTAAAGCCGATGATGGCGTTCATGGGGGTGCGGATATCGTGAGACATATTGGAAAGGAAGGTGCTCTTGGCGCGGTTGGCGGTCTCGGCGGCGGCAACGGCATTGGAAAGCGCCTGATTCACCTGTTTGTCGGCGGTGCGGTCGGACATAACAAGGATATACTTGGTCCTGCCCGCCACCTCGCTGCCCATGGCAACGATGTGGAACCAGCGCAGCTCTTTTGTCTCCTGATGCATATACGCCGCATCCCGCTCGCGCTGCTGCCCGCGGAGAAGCCCCTCCAGAAAGTTCTTTTCACGGTCCGGGTCGTCTTTCGGGTGCAGTTCTGCCAGAGCATGGACATCCTGCCGCACTTCTTTCCATGGAATGCCCAGCAGCCGTTCAATGTTGGGGCTGACATAATCCGCCTTGGAGGTCTCTGCGTCCAGCATCAGGAAAACATCGTCCACATTCAGCGAAAGCTTCTGGAACAGCTCGTCCCGGTACAGGATCTCGGTATTCTTCCGGCGCAGCACGCTATGGCTTCTGCGCAGGATCAGCAGAATGACCAGCAGCGCAAGACCCGCGGCGATGCCCGCCACGATCTGCACCGTGTGGAGCCACAGCTTATCCAGACTGGCATTGACGATGCTGACCGGGACAAGCCCCAGCATCGTCCAGCTCTGGACCGCCGTGCCCTCGTAGACCAGATAATAACTGGTGCCGCCCAGCTCTACCTTCATGTTTCCGCTGCTGCCCTGTGCAAAGGCATTGGACAGATCCATGATCTGCGCCTCGGAAAGATCGGAATGGTCGCGCAGCATCGCAATGAAGTTGTAGATCGTTTCCTTGCGATTTACGGAATTGTCGATCACCACCCGTCCATCCGGGTAGATCACATAGTTGCTGGCATTGCCCTGAAAGGCAGAGCTGTCCAGTAATCTCAGCACCGCATCGTTGTAGTAGGCGATGGCAATGGCATCGTAGGCAAAGCCCCGGTAGCTGCCCTGTGTTTTGGGGCAGACGAACACCAGCATCTGGGGTTTGCCGGGCAGAGCCGTATTTACGACGATATCCTCGCCATTGGAGAGTTTTTCGTCCAGATTCGTCTGCAAGCCAAGGTAGCCGGTCTCTCCGGTCACGGTCATATAGTTGCCGTCATAGGTAAGAAAGTAAAAGCCGGCAAATTCGGTTGCCTGCTGTGCATCCTCGATATACGCCTGAATTTCGTCCTCATCCGAGGTGTTTTCCAGAAAGCCGTTGTACAGATGCAGATAGGTCAGGTTTTTGCGCACCATCTCGCTGAGCATATTGTTGGACTTGTGCAAGACCTCTTCCAGATGGGAGGTGCTTTCCTGATAGACGGTCTGCGACACAAACGAGATGTACCGAACGCTGAAACCTGCTACCAGCAAGACCAGAAGAAGGATGGCGGCAGCGGCCGAAAGCTTTTTCCGCCGGAGATGGCAGTTTCGTTTGGATCCGTGTTTTTCGTCTGCCATCCCGCTCACCTCAACGTCATGTAGTTTTCCGGCTCTGCAAGCACTGCCTTGCCGCCGGAGACGTAATCACGCCATGTGTTTTTCACCCACACACCATCGTCCGCAAGCGCGCTGCTTTCGTCCGGAAACAGTGATGCCATGTGTTTTGCCGTTGCCAGACAGGTGACTGTAACAGTGTCGTTGTCCCCCAGCGGCTGTCCGTTCCGGGTGATGCCGGTCAGGGTATAGCTGCTGCTGTCCTCTTTGACCTCCACGGCAATGCCGCTGAACACCGGCAGAGAGCCGCGGTTGAAGGGCACAAAGCCGCCCTCGCAGCCCTCCACAAAGGCGCGGACGGTCTCTTTCAGCTCGGCACCGGTCATGGTGCGCCGGTAAGCCAAAAGACCGTTCGGCATGATCATGGAGGCTGCCATTTTCTGAGTATAGTCTGCCTTCAGCACACTGCCGGTAAAGCTGTTTGCGGTGGCAAGCAGCACATCAGTGCCATAAACGCCGCGCAGCGTGTTCGCCATAACGGAGAAAGCGGCGCTGCCGCCGTTTGCATGGAACACGTTGGAATAGCTCTTCCCGGAGGTCAGCACGATCTCGTCATCGGCAGGCGCACCCTCGGCAAGAAGCTGGGCATTGAACGCACGATAAGCCTGCTGTGCCGTGTACTCGCCTGCGATCATTTTGGAGACAACATCCTTGGAGACGGCAAAGAAATCGTTGGAGGCGATGCGGATATACATGTGGTTTTCTTCCACCACCGGACAGACATCCTTCAGATATTCGCTCAGGCGCAGGCTGACGTTCTGGCTGTAGCTCAGCACATCCTGCCCGTCGGCAACGATGCGGTTCTGCGCCTGTTCGGAGAGCATGACGTTCAGCACCTTCATGGCTTTTTCGCGGCGCGCTGTGTCTTGCTCCAGATCACGGTTCAGGGCGATCTGAAAATAGGGGGTGGTCATCAGCCACTTTTCGCCGTTCTGGCCGAAGAAAGGCAGGAAGATCGTGTCGATGCCCTCATCCTGAAACATCTTGACACCGGCAGAGCTGCCAAAGTACATGGCAACTTCCCCGTTCCGGAACATCCCGGTCACATCGTCGTAATTCAACGCAAGATCGTCCGCCGTGAGGTGGGTGTCCTGAATGAACTGTGCCATCCGCTCAAATGTCCCCGGCCACACGGTGTCGTCCAGACCGACCCGTGCGGTGTTGGCGGGGTCGCTGTAAGCGGTGCGCCACTTGCGCCCTTCCGTAGTGGTAAGCTCGGCAGCGGAAAGCCCCTGAAGCGTTTCCATGCAGGTATAGTCGTAGGTATAATCGGCGGTAAAGCCGCGGATGCCCACCTTTTCAAATGCCTGACAAGCCGCCGCAAAGCTTGCGTAATCGGTGGGCAGGGGGATATCGTACTGCTCAAAAAGGCTGCGGTTGACCACAAAGCCGTGGGCGTCGGCGCACACCGGCAGCCAGTTCACGCTGCCGTCCTCGTTTTTGAAGTTGTTGAGGTAGGTGTTATAAACAGCACCCGCCTCGTTGGTCATGGCAAGGTTCATCAGGCTGTCCTTCAGGGGAGCCGCATCGTGCAGCGAGAAACGGCAGCAGGTGATGATATCCGGCAGACCGCCGTTCTCCTGCAAAAATTTGTAAAAATCCAGATCGTTGTTGCCTACGATGAATTCAATGTTCACGTCCGGCAGCTGTGCCTGAACATAGGGCGCATAGTTTTCGTACAGGCTGGTGCTCCACAGATACACCTGAATGGTCTGGGCATCCTCCTGCTTTTCCAGTTGTTCTGCACTTTTTGTTCCGCATCCGGTCAGCATGGATAGACCCATCACCAGTGCCGCAAGCACGGAAAACAGGCGGCGCAATGTTTTTGTTTTCATCCGATCCTTCCCCTCACAACTCTTGGGCAGCTGCCGTTCTGCGGCAAAGCTGCTTTGGATCACTGGTCGTACATCACCGCCCGCAAGAGTGTGCACTGTAAAACCCGCCCACGGAAATGATGCCGCAATTTTTGCGTGCTTCCTGTTTTGCGGTCCCGAATACTACAAAAAAGCACTTGAAAAGGCATATGCACAACATGACAGAAACATAAAATTATTTTACCACTATTATGAAGGATTTTCAACAAAGTTTCATATATATTTGTGCACAAAAGCAACGCATGTCCGATTTCTTTGCGTCAAAGGTCATCTTTCGCATGGAAAAAACTTTGCATTTTTGAAGCGGTGTCATCGATAACTAGGACAAACCTGCTGACAGGCATCAATGCCCTGCCAAGATCTGACCCGAACGGCAAACGATGGCAGCAGCTGCCGGGCAGCCAGTACCGTGCAGCGGAGGTGCGGGTGGGCAGTGACCAGCACACGATCTCCGTGAACATTCTTTGGGTTATTTTGCTCCCCGTGGCCGGAGCAGGCACTGCGGGCCAACATCCACTGCCAGATCTCGCTGGCGCTCAACCGCATCTACACCGAGTGGTACCCCAGCAAGGGCTACACCTTCAACATCACCAACTCCACCAGCTACGACCAGTATTATGTCCACGGACGCACGGTGTTCGATGTGATGGTGCGCATCACCGACGATATCTTCAACACCTATCTCCGCAAGACCGGCACCGTGAATCCCTACTACTCCGAGTACTGCGACGGCAAATCCGTCACCTGCCCGGGGCTCAAGCAGTGGGGCACCGTCACGCTGGCCAATCAGGGCCGCAACGCACTGCAAATCCTCAAATACTACTACGGCAATGATATCGAGATCATCCGCACCAATAACATCCAGTCCATCCCCCAGAGCTACCCGGGCACGCCGCTGCGGCAGGGCGACAGCGGCACGGCGGTGTTCACCTTGCAGCGGCAGCTGAACCGCATCACCAAGGATTACCCCTTCCTCGGGCTGCTCACCGTGGACGGCGTGTTCGGCGCTAAAATGGCCGCCACGGTCCGCGCGTTCCAAAAGCAGTTCAACCTCACCGCCGACGGCGTGGTGGGCCGGCAGACATGGTACAAGATCAGCTATATCTACGTTTCGGTCAAAGATCTGGCCGAGCTGACCAGCGAGGGCGAAACGGCCAGCGGCACCCTCTCGGACGGCACATGGGGCGGCACCACCCTGCGCACCGGCTCCACCGGCAGCTCTGTGGAGCAGCTGCAATTCTGGCTGAACACGCTGGCCCAGTACACTTCCTCCATCCCATCGGTCACGGTGGACGGCGTGTACGGCAGCGGCACAGCCAACGCGGTGCGGGCCTTCCAGCGCAAATACGGCCTGACCGTGGACGGCGTGGTGGGCCGCACCACATGGACCGAACTGTACGACCAGTTCCGCAGCATCCAGTCCGACAACGGCACTCCCAACGCCTACCCGGGCACCGCCCTGCGGGAGGGTGCAAGCGGGCAGAACGTGCGGCTGGTGCAGTTCTGGCTCAAGATCGCCCGCACGGTGTATTCCAGCCTTTCCAACATCACGGTGGACGGCCGGTTCGGCGCTGCCACCACCGCAGCGGTGCGGCGGTTCCAGACCTATTTTGGCCTGACCAGCGACGGCGTGGTGGGCCGCAATACGTGGTCAAAACTGTACGAGGTGTACAACGACATCGCCAACAAGCTGCTCTCTCCTTCCCTGCGCCCCGGCGAGTACCCGGGCGTGCTGCGCAAAGGCTCCTCCGGCACTGCGGTGCGGGAGCTGCAATTCTACCTCTACCTCATGAGCGCTTACGAGAGCAGCATCCCGGCCATTGGCATCGACGGGCAGTTCGGTGCTTCCACCGAAGCCGCTGTGCGGGCCTACCAGCGCTTTGCGGGCCTGACCGTGGACGGTGTGGTGGGCCGCACCACATGGGACAGCCTGTACGGCAAAGCATCCACCCTGCGCGCTTCCGGGCCGGTAGTCACCCTGAAACGCCTGCCCTACCCCGGCACGCCGCTCACAGTGGGTTCCTCCGGCAGTGCGGTGCTGTACTACAGCCTGCTTTTGCAGCGCATCGCCTACTATTTTTCCAGCGTGGAGGCCCCGCCCCTCTCGGACCGGTACACCGACGAGACCGCCGCCGCCACCCGCAGCGCACAGGAGCTTCTGAGCCTGCCGGAGACCGGCACTGCGGACGCCGAGACGTGGACAGCGGTGGAAGCGCTGAGTTTGCAGCTTGCCGCCAAAATGCCGAACCCGGACCGTGACGCCGGGCAGGCGCTTGCTTACCCGGGCCGTGCCCTGAGCGAAGGCAGCGTGGGGCCGGATGTGGCGCAGATCGAAACGTGGCTGAACGGACGCTCCTGCCTGTACTGCGGCGAGGGCTATGTGGCCGAGAACAGCCGCTTTGGCCCGGAAGAGACTGCCGCCGTCCGGCTGACACAGCAGCGGGCCGGGCTGCTGGTGACCGGCACCGTGGACCGCGAGACATGGGCCGCGCTGCAAGCCCAGAGCTGCCCACACTGCAACAAGGAGGAATGAGCGATGGCACGTCTTTTGATCTACGATGCCTACGAGAACAAGGTGTACACCTACGCAAACCTGAACGAGAACGACCCCATGCCCTACAGCACCGGCACCACCCTGCGGGTGCGGGAGTTCCGGGGAAAATCGGCCAGCCCCACCCTGTGGACCACCATTGCGGCCATGGAAGCATGGAACCTGACCCGCCGCAAGTACGGCAAAGGCATCCCGGTGGGGTACGCCTTCCGCCGCATCTGGGAGGGCGGCCACGGCACCCGCAGCCAGCACTACGCGGGCGTATCCTTTGACGTGGGCCAGAGCCTGACCCAGACCGCCCGCACGGCCATCTACAACGCAGCCCGGAACACCGGCGCATGGGGCTATGTGGAGCCGCTGAGCCAGACGCCCACATGGGTGCACATGGACCGCCGCTACGGCACGCCCGCGTGCAGCGGCACCACCGCAGGCTATCCCACCCTGCGGCGGGGCAGCCGCGGCTGCTATGTGATGATCTTGCAGGACGCGCTTTCCACGCTGGGCTACCAGACCGGCAGCCGCATCGACGGCATCTTCGGTGCCCGCACGGAGGAAGCCTTGCGGGGCTTCCAGCGGCGCACGAGCCTGCGTGTGGACGGCGTGTGCGGCTGCAACAGCTGGAAAAAGATCAGCACCGCCGTGCTGGGCGTGGGGCGGACAAAAACGACGATCGATTGACGATTTAAAATTGTCTCCGCTTCGCTCTGACAATAACAGAGGAAATATTATTTTATAGTTTGTGAATCCGAAACGACTGCGGTCGTTTCGGATTCACTTTTTCACGGGAAAGGTCGTGGCGGTGAGCGGCATTTGCTGCTGTCAGCCTGCACGCCCCTCTCTCGTGAAAATGTGTTTGGAGCGGCCCGCAGGCCGCGACAAACACGAATCTATAAAATATATTTCCGCTAAATATGGCCAGAGCGCACGCGGCGGCCATTTTAAATCGTCCCGTCTGCAATGAACAAATTCAAACGGCAGCGGCAGAAAGTTGAAACTTTCTCCCGCATTGGCCCTTTTCGTTGCACGGATGGGCAAAACGTGCTAGAATGACCCTATTATCAAAACAGTTCATGTTGAAAACAAGAGGACTTTAAGAGGGGTATTGTATCATGGAATTTTCCAAACGACTGGACCTGTTCGGTGACGAGATCTTTGCCGCACTGAACGAACGCAAGGTGGCGCTGGAAGCTCAGGGCCGTACTATTTATAATCTGAGCGTTGGCACGCCGGACTTTGCCCCCGCCGAGCACATCCGCAAGGCCATGATGGACGCCGCTGCCGACCCGCAGAATTGGAAGTACAGCCTGCGCGACCTGCCGGAGCTGCTGGATGCCGTGTGCGGCTACTACAAGCGCCGCTTCGGCGTGGAGATCACGCCGGATCAGGTGGCCAGCTGCGCGGGCAGTCAGGAGGGCGTGGGCCACATCGGCATGGTGCTGTGCGATGAGGGCGACACCGTGCTGCTGCCCACTCCCTGCTACCCGGTGTTCATTGCGGGCAGTCTGCTGGGCGGTGCAAAGCCCTGGTATTACCCGCTGACCAAAGAGCATGGCTTCCTGCCTTACGTCAAGGACATCCCGGAGGATGTGGCCCGCAAGGCAAAGTACATGATCGTCTCCCTGCCCGCAAACCCGGTGGGCAGCGTGGGCACGCCGGAGCTGTACGCCGAGTTGGTGGCCTTTGCAAAGAAGTACGACATCCTCATCATCCACGACAACGCCTACAGCGACATCATCTTTGACGGGGCCGTGGGCAACAGCTTCTTCAACACGCCCGGCGCCATGGATGTAGGCGTGGAGTTCTTCAGCCTGTCCAAGAGTTTCAACGTCACCGGCGCGCGCATCAGCTTCCTTGTGGGCCGCAGGGACGTGGTGGCCGCCTTTAAAAAGCTGCGCGGCCAGATCGATTTCGGCATGTTCCTGCCGGTGCAGAAGGCCGCCATCGCTGCCCTGACCGGCCCGCTGGACATGGTAAAGACCCAGTGCGGCCTGTACCAGCAGCGCCGCGACGCTTTGTGCGGCGGCCTGCGCGCCATCGGCTGGGCTGTGCCCGACAGCCACGGCAGCATGTTCGTGTGGGCACCCATCCCGGCCAAATACGCAAAGAGCATGGACTTCTGCATGGACCTTGTGGAAAAGAGCGGCGTGCTGTGCACCCCGGGTTCCAGCTTTGGCCCGCTGGGCGAAGGCTACGTGCGCTTTGCCCTTACCCTGCCGCCGGAGCGCATTGCCGAGGCAGTAAAGTCTATTCAGGCAAGCGGCATTCTGGACTGATCTTTACAGAACCAGCAAAAGCGGGACGACCGAAATCGTCCCGCTTTTTGTCTGCTCACCGGCCACAGCGGCCAGATTGCTTCTATGATACGCTGGCAGTTTGTCCGCAAGGCGGTCTGCTTCAGCCATTCACAATGTTTTCGCCCCTGCCATCCAGCCAAGTGCGCAGGTTGTTTGCGGTGATATCCATCAGCCGCTGCAAGGCTTCGTTGGTGGCCCATGCGATGTGCGGCGTCAGCAGGGCGTTGGGCAGGCCGCGCAAAGGGCTTTGCTGCGGCAGCGGCTCGGTGCCAAAGGCATCGGCACCGTAAAAGCCGAGCCGCCCGTCTTTCAGCGCAGCGGCCACGGCCTGCTCGTCCACCAGCGCACCGCGGGCGGTGTTCAGCAGGATCATGCCGGGCTTTGCCTTGGCCAGTGTCCCGGCGTTGATGAGCCCCTTTGTGGCAGGCGTGGCCGGGCAGTGCAGGCTGAGCACATCGCTGCGGGCAAGCAGCGCGTCAAAGTCCACGAACTCCACGCCGTCGGCTGCGTACTCCGGCCGCAGGGTGCGGGTGCACACCAATACCTTCATGCCAAAAGCCTTGGCAATGCGGGCCGTCTGGCGGCCAATGCTGCCATAGCCGTAGATGCCAAAGGTCTTGCCCAGCAGCTCCACCTGCGGCAGCAGCCGGTAGGCGGCGGGGTCTTCGGTGCGCCACTGGCCGTCCTGCACAAGACGGTCATAGCGGTCCGCGCACTGGCAAATGGCCAACAGCAGGCTGAAGGTCATCTGCGCCACGCTGTGCGTAGAATAGCCCGGCACATTGGCCACGGCCACGCCATGGCGGCGGCAGGCTGCGAGGTCGAGGTTGTCGGTTCCGGTGGCGATGATGCCCACCCACCTGAGCTTCGGGCACCGGGCCAGCACCGTTTCGTCAATGCGGCATTTGTTCAAGAACACGATCTGTGCATCCCCGATGCGCGGCACCACCTCTTCCGGGGCCGTGCGCCCATAAAAGGTGATGTCCGGCACCAGCGCCTTGACGCCGGACCAGTCCAGATCACCGGACTGCATGGCATGATCTTCCAGAACGACTGCTTTCATTTCAACTTCCTCCTTTTGTGTCACACCGGGTACAGCGCCAGCACGGTGCCCTGCGGGCTCTCGCGGCTTTCCAGTGCGGCATAGCCTTTGGCCAGCAGAATGGCCAGATGCACCCGGTCGGTCAGCGGCACCCACACCGGCGGCACATCCTGCCCAAGGCAGCCCGCTTGCAGCCAGAAGCAGGGCGCAAGGCTGTCCAATGGGCGGATGGCACGCAGTGCAAAGCCCTGCTGCAAATACAGCGGCAGCATTTCCTCCGCAGTGCACTCCACCACGGCCCAGCGGGGTCTGTGCCGGGCCAGAAACTCCTGCCGCGCGGCGGCTGCGGCCACCAGCGGCGCAAGCGTTTCCATGGTACGGCTGTCCGGCCCGGCTGCCGGTGTAAGAAAGTACCCGCCTGCCGTGCAGCCCCAGCCCAGAAAGCGGCGCAGCGCCGCCGCAGCGGCCACATCAGCATCCATGGGCAGCAGGATGCACCCCGCACCGGGTGTGCCGCGCGCATTGCCCACGCCCCACACTTCGCCTACCGTCAGCATCCGCAGCACCTCGCTGCGCGGGCGGTACACACAGCTCACCTCGCCCTTTACCAGCTGGCAGAATTCTTCGGCCGAAAGCCGCCTTACCTGCCGCGTGCGCGGCGGGTCACAAACCTGGATCATTTGGTTTCCCCCATTCATTCCGATATGAACCTACCATACCGGAATGCGGGCAAAAAAGTGCGCGAAACGGCGCGGTCCTTTCTGTTTACAGGGTCAGTTTTACCTCTTCGCTCAACACCTGCCCGATGGGCTTTGCAATGCACAGGTCCGCTTCGGCATCGGCCCCGGTGGGCTGCATATTGATCACCACCAAGTGGTCGCCCCGGAAGTAGCGGATGAGCCCTGCCGCCGGGTACACCACCAGACTGGTGCCGCCGATGATCAGGGTATCCGCATGGCGGATGGCGTTCACCGCGCCGGACAGCACCTCTTCGTCCAGCCCTTCCTCATACAGCACCACATCCGGCTTTACGATGCCGCCGCATTCGGTGCAGCGGGGCACGCCGGTGCTCTGGGCAATAAAGTCCACATCGTAGAATTTGCCGCAGCGGGTGCAGTAGTTGCGCAGGGTGCTGCCGTGCAGCTCGTACACCGTGCGGCTGCCCGCCGCCTGATGCAGCCCGTCGATGTTCTGGGTGACGACGGCTTTCAGCCTGCCCTCCCGTTCCAGCTTTGCCAGCCGCAGGTGCGCCGCGTTGGGCTTTGCGCCCTTCACGATGAGCTTATCGCGGTAAAAGCGGTAGAACTCCTCGGGCTTTTGCTCCCAGAAGGTGTGGCTCAGGATCGTTTCCGGCGGGTAGGCGTACTTCTGGTGGTAAAGCCCGTCCACACTGCGGAAGTCCGGGATGCCGCTCTCGGTGGAGACGCCCGCTCCGCCAAAGAACACGATGCTGCTGCTTTTGGCAATGATCTCTTCCAATGCCTGTACCATAAACAAAACGCCCCTTTCGCTGTGCGTGCATTTGTGCTAGTATAAGTTCAGTATAACACAAACGCACAGGAAAGGAAGCGGTAACTTTTGAACGTCTGGTATGTGAACAGCATCCTCGGCACCTTCCGGCTGGAAGAAGAGGACGGCGCGGTCTGCGGGCTGGCCTTGTGCCCGGACGGCGTGCCGGAGCTGGAACCTTTGCCCCGCAAGGTGTGCGAGACGCCCCTTTTGCAGGAGGCTGAGCAGCAGCTGAACGAATACTTTGCCGGTGCCCGCCGGGAATTCGACCTGCCGCTGGCGGCCAAAGGCACACCCTTCCAGCAGGCCGTCTGGGCCGAGATGTGCCGCATCCCCTACGGCGAGACCCGCACCTACGGCCAGCTTGCCGCCGCCATCGGCAGACCCAAAGCGGCCCGTGCCGTGGGCGGGGCGTGCCACTGCAACCCCATCGCTATTTTCCAGCCCTGCCACCGGGTGGTGGGCAGCACCGGCAGACTCACCGGCTACGCCTATGGCGTGGAGATGAAGCAGTATCTGCTGGAACTGGAGTGTGGGGACGACCGGTAGCTTCTCTTATGATCCGGTCTTGACAATATGGCAAATATACCATATAATAAAATCGAGGAAGCAAAATGGATCATTTTACCGTTGAATTTTATGAAACCGCAGCCGGTGAGCGTCCCGCAGAAGATTTTTTGGATTCTCTGGATGTCAAAATGCGCAGCAAGCTCGTTATGACATTGAAGGTTTTGCAGGAGCAGGGCAACCGCCTGCGGGAGCCCTACAGCAAACACCTTGAGGACGGTATTTTTGAGGTACGCGGAAAGGTGGGTTCGGATATCTCCCGCGTCCTGTATTTTTTCTACTTTGGCGGACGTATCATTCTGACCAACGGTTTTATCAAAAAGACCCAGAAAACGCCGCGCGGTGAAATTGAAAAAGCAAAGCTCTGCCGCAAAGACTTTATGGAAAGGTTTGGTGAATAAAATGAAAACACTGGATATGTACCTGAACGAACAGTTGCAGGACGATGCATTCCGCACCGAGTGGGAAGAAAACCAGCCTGAGATGGATATCATTCGTGCCATGGCAGATGCACGCATCGCGCAAAACCTGACCCAGAAAGAGCTTGCCGAGCGCACCGGTATCAATCAGGCCGACATCAGCAAGCTGGAAAACGGCACCCGCAATCCTTCTCTCAAACTGCTGAAACGCCTTGCCGATGGCATGGACATGGATTTGAAGATTGTATTCACACCCAAAAAGAACGGTCATCTTCCCACCGCACAATAAAATCAACTCAGACAAAAAGCAGATGTACCGTCAGCCAAGCGGCACACCTGCTTTTGCTTTATCGTAAGTTATTGTGCGCTGTACACGCTGCCCATGGTCCACGAGTTCCCGGCGCTGTACTTGGCGTGGTTGCGCAGGTAAGTGACCCACGCGCCATAGCCGTTGCCGGCAGAGAGGTGCACACCGTCCGGCGCGGCAAGCATCTCTTTCAGGTTGCCCTCGCCGTCAGCCAGCGTCTCCCACAGGTCCAGATAGACGCAGCCCTTGCCGACGGCCAGCTGAGCCAGCTGCTCGTTCACGCCGCGCAGCACGTCCGACGCAAGGCCGGGCTTTTCAGCAGCTGCCGAGGGCCGCACCGGCGGGATGGACTGCACGTAGATCACGCAGTCCTCACCCAAGGCTTCGCGCAGCAGATCCAGCATCTGGCCATAATAGGCAAGGAAGCGGTCCGAAGCGCCCAGCGTGGTGAGGGTGTTGGTGCCCAGCAGGATATACAGCTTTTTGGGCTGGGCTGCGGCCAGCACATCCAGCGCTACCTCCTGCCCGCGGGTGGGGCTTTTGACCGCGCTGCGGTTCACGATGGCATCCGGGCCCACGCCGGTATAGCCGCAGATGAGCGCCCCGCCAAGGTTGATCTGATAATCCGAGAAGCCCACCGTCAGGCTGTCGCCCAGAAAGGCCGCGTCTGCAAAGTAATTCAGGTCCACCTGCCCGCAGCTGGGCTGGCGGATCACGCTGGCGTCGTAGGCTTTGACCGTGTAGGCGCCTGCGTTCTGCTTTGCGGGGCCAAAGTTCTCCAGTGTGACGGCCTGCGCCGTGCTGCTGCCATCCTGTGCAGCACTGCTGCTGTCCGCTTCGCCCTGCATGGGCAGCGGGGCCAGAATGTTCTCGGCAATGCCGCTGGCGTTGGCGGCAGGGGTCTCGGCGGTGCCCTCTGCGCCTTTTTCCAGAATGGCCGTGATGGCGTAGGACACCAGCAAAATGGCCGCCACCACGCCCACAAAGCGCAGCTTGCCGCCCACGGTGCCGTGCCTTGACCGGCGCGGTGCCGAATGATATTCGTGTGAAATGCCCATGGTTTTTCCAGCTTTCTCCATTTTTGCCGCACAGGAAAGGGGTTTTTGCCAGTCCTTTGCTGTGCGCTCTTTATTTTATCATAATTTTTTTGCCTGCGCAACCAATTGGGTCTTGCATACAACAGGCAAAACGGGTACAATAAGGATGTGGTAATTTTGCACATTTTACAAAAAGGGTGTGCACATGCCGCAAAGTTTTTTGTATCACTTGCAACGTCCGGTTTGTTTGCCGCCCGGTCTGCGGGCAGTGCAGGGCCTTTGGACCAACCCCATTCAGGCGGCGCGGAAACCGGGCAAAGCAGTGATGTACCAATGATAAGAATGGAATATGCAAAAGGAGGTACTCATGGCCAAGAACGTGATCATTGGTCAGAGCGGCGGGCCCACCGCCGTGATCAACTCCAGCCTTGCGGGCGTATACAAAGCCGCTTGCAGTCTGGGCGCAGACAAGGTGTACGGCATGAAATACGGCATCGAGGGTCTGCTCAAGGAGGAAATGCTGGAGCTGAACGTCCTGCTGGACGACCGCATGAGCATCGAACTGCTCAAGCGCACGCCCTCCAGCTACCTTGGCAGCTGCCGTTACAAGCTGCCGGACCCGGATGTGGACTCCACACCCTTCATCAAGCTGTTTACCCTGTTTGACAAATACGATATCTGTGCGGTGTTCTACATTGGCGGCAACGACTCCATGGACACCATTGCAAAGCTCAGCCGCTACGGCGCGCGCGTGGGCAGCAGCGTGCGGTTCATCGGTGTGCCCAAGACCATCGACAACGACCTGTGCCTCACCGACCACACCCCCGGCTACGGCTCTGCCGCCAAGTACATTGCCACCATTTTAA
>ERZ1026898.385-NODE-385-length-28006-cov-77.545455_pt1 | contig 28006 bp, 19 predicted proteins | sample MGYA00380178_ERZ1026898 | MGnify/ENA primary metagenome ERZ1026898 (study PRJEB33269, sample SAMEA4719814) | human gut metagenome | biome: human-associated habitat; feature: organic feature; material: feces | place: Cameroon | collected 2013-10 ...
CATCTGCTTTGCAAGCAGAGGGTCAACGGTTCGATCCCGTTTACCTCCACCATCTAAGATTTCCAAACAATCTTTTTCAAATCATAATCATTTTTTTCAAAAAATTTGTTGACGTTATAATTTTATTCGATATAATTGTTCACACTTTTTGACGTGGGGTTATAGCTCAGTTGGGAGAGCGCTTGCATGGCATGCAAGAGGTCATCGGTTCGATCCCGTTTAGCTCCACCAACGTCAATAAGTCATCTCTTTTGTGGGGGTATAGCTCAGCTGGGAGAGCATCTGCTTTGCAAGCAGAGGGTCAACGGTTCGATCCCGTTTACCTCCACCACCTAAGTTTTAGCTTTTTTCCTGAAATCCTTGATAAAACCTTCAAAAAATACAAACAAATCTTAACATGTTGCTTAATAGAGACTAAGTTTTTTGCTAATTTTCGTGTTGCTATTGTTATAATTGCAGTAATTGAAAATTAGATGAATTACTGAGGTTTTTGATGAACTTAAAGATTACTACTCTTGCTGTAGCTTTAGCTACTTCACTGAGCTTGTCTGCCCATGCCGAAGATTTAATGGATATCTATAAAGAGGCTTTACAGAAAGATACTCAGGTAGCTCAGGCAAAAGCTGATGCTGATGCAGCTCATGCAGGCCTTACAGAAGCTACAGCTGCACTGTTGCCTCAAATTGATGTTGTAGGTTCAATTACTAAGACCAGAACAAATACCATCAAAGCTTACAATACTCGTGGTAGCAATAAGAACAGCTCTGCAGCTTTAACTTTATCTCAGCAGATCTGGCGTCATAGCTCATGGGCTAACAGATCAATTGCAGAAAAAACTGCAACTTTAAAAGATCTTGCATACGCTGATGCACAGCAAAGCTTAATTTTAAGAGTAAGCAATGCTTACTTTAATGTATTAAGTGCCGCTGATACCTTAAAATACCAGAAAGCCAATAACGTAGCTCTAAAGCGTCAGTTAGCTGAAGCAGAGCGTCGCTTAAACGTAGGCTTAATTGCTGAGACTGATAAGTTAGAAGCTCAGGCTGCTTACGATTTATCAAATGCAGCTGTAATTGCAGCTGAAAATGCTCTTATCAATTCATATGAGCAAATCAGAGTTTTAACCGGTCGAAAGATTTCTGTAGAGCAACTATCAAAACTTGATGAGAACAAGTTTGATACTCCTCGTGTTGATAAAGATTTAGCAAAGCTTGTTAAAGGTGCTGAGGAGAACAACTTAGCCCTACAGCAACAGGTTGTAAACCGTGATATTGCTAAAGACAATATTACTTTAGCTCGTTCAGGTCATGAGCCTACCTTAGACTTAAATGCTAATTTAAAAACTGGTTACACTGACTATACATCTAATGTTCCAGAGGCTGGCTTTGTAGATAACAATGCCTGGTCTAAATCTGTAGGTTTAACTCTAAGTGTACCTATCTTCCATGGCGGTGCTACATCAGCTGCTGTTGATAAAGCTCAGGCACAGTACATCGCTGCATCAGAGTCTTTAGAGTACGCTCACCGTTCACTGCTTACTAATGTAAACAACAGCTATAACAACGTTAATGCTGCTATCAGCTCTGTAACCGCTTATAAGAACTCAGTTAAATCATCAGAATCAGCTTTAAAAGCAACTAAGGCTGGTTACGATGTAGGTACTCGTACTATGACTGATGTTTTAAATGCAACTCAGAAGTTATATGACTCAATGCAGAAATCTGCTGAGTCTCGTTATAACTACATCGAGTCTCGTTTAGCTCTGTTATACGCTGAAGGTGACTTAAAAGTAGAGCATATCAATCAGATCAATTCAGGTTTAAAGAAATAAGATCTAATCTAAGTCTTATTTAAACCTTAAGCCGGAGAGCAGAGATGTTGTCCGGCTTTTCTTACACTTCAATAGTAAATCTCTTCTCATATTTCGCATCGAAATCTATTATTTTGCTACCCCATCAAAGAATGTTTCTTAAAAGCAGCAGATAACTGCGTCTTTATAAAGAAATCTAAAACAATAAAATCATAAATATCAAATAGATAAAAAAATATTAAAAATAGTCATGTAAGTGACTTGAAAATTAGTCAGGTAAGTACCATAATATAAACCTGAGTTAGGTAGGTCAGTGACTTATTGATTGAATAGAAAAACTTCAAGGAGCTGTTATGAATGTTATACAAATAGATGATTTCTTTTTTAACAATTCTCATCTTTGCTGGCCTCTTGAAAACCCAATTACCAACCTTTTGGTTGTCTGGATTTTGCAAAAAGAAGGTAAATTAAAAGAAAGAGCTGATACTTCTCCTATAGAAGATCTTAAATTTGTATTTGATAACTTTAAGTTGCCTTTTGTAGATGCCTCAAGACTGCCTTGGACTTTACCAACGCAAGATGCTGAGAATATGTACAAAAATTTCAAAGCTAAGCTACTTGAAAGTGAGAAAGATAATTCTTCATATACAACGGATACTGAGATTTTATTGAACTATGTATTTAACAGATACAGAGAACAGATTTTGTTCTACTATTTTAATGAGCAGGTGGCAACAAAGACCTTAGTTAAGTGGATTGAAGAAAAAACTAAGATAGGTGTATGTTATTGTCCGTTTAACTCAATTCTAAATGCTGAAGATGCCCTAATAGGGGAGAACATTACAGTTGATGCTCCTATTGGTCTTGATCCTTCAGAATATCAAACCAAAATTTTAATACACATCCTAATGGACAATGATAAGAAAATTTCGACAACCATTAACAGATATGAAGATCCTCTGTACGATAGGCAAAAAAAATATGAACTAGGTTTTAGCTGTTTACCATTTATTAAAAAAACAGAATTCTCAAATAGAAGTCTTGATCAAGAATATGTTGAAGATATGTATGAAAAAGTAAAAGGTCGTTTTATAGTAATTGTATCTTTAAACTTTGGAATAGGTGGTCTTCAACAGGATAAGAAATTAAGAGAGAAAGTCCTGTCAACAGGAAGACTTAAGGCCGTACTGTCTCTTCCAACAGGTTTTCTTGCAGGAACTTCTGTTTACACTATAGCTTTGGTGTTTGATGAAGATGGAATAAAACACAATAAGATCTCTTTTCTTGATCTAAAAGAAAAGGAATATATTGAAGAAGGTAGAGCTGGAAGAAAATTTACACCATTGAATCAACACGCTCAAAGCGAAATAGAAAAAGTTCTGAATGATGATCCTGAAACTTCTGCTATAAAAGTCTCTTTGTCAGATGTTGCAAGTCAGGACTATAACCTTGATATTGGCAGATATAAAGCAGCTATAGCTAGCGCTAAAGCTCTTGAAGGAATTAACACTGTAACTCTTGAAGATGTTGCTGAGATTTATAGAGCGCAATCATCTCAAAGTGATGGCTGTGGAGATAGTTACTATGAAATAAGTGTTTCCGACATCAATTCTTATGGAATTGTAGAAACACCTAAAAAAGAAGTTTCGCTTTTACCAAGCAACAAAGCGTTAAGAAATATTGTTAGGAAAGGGGATATTATCCTTGCAATCAAAGGATCAACAGGTAAAGTTGGCCTTGTTGAAGAGACACAAGATAATTGGCTAGCTGGTCAGTCTTTTGTAATCATAAGATTAAAGAATAGCATGTGGACACCTGAATTTCTGTTCAGACAACTAAACTCAAAAAGAGTAAGAGCGCAGCTTGAAATGCTATCAACAGGTGGAGTTGTAAAATTGCTTAAAATCTCAGATGTAAAATCGATTAAGTTAATTCCTCCTACTGCAGAATCGCTTATAAAAGTTGAAAAGGCCAAAGAAAGACGTAATGAAATTATAAGTAAGATAAAAGAGTTGCAAACAGAACTTGAATCTCTTGATGCGATTTTTTAATACAATGAGATGTATTTGAATAATTAGGATTGTTCCTCATTTTGGAATATGTAAATGCTATAAAATGAGGACTTAGATTAAGTTAAAGATGATTGTATAAAGCTTGAAACGAAGGATATGGATCTTCTATTACGTTTTTCAAGCAGCATAATTGAGATATTTTGAAAAGATGACAGATCTAGAACTGAAAAAATTAAAAGATAATCTTTGGCACGCTGCAGATTTACTGCGTGCTGGAGCCCATTTAGCAGCAAACAAGTATGGTCAGCCCATATTAGGTCTTATCTTTTTAAGATATGCAGACATTCTTTATAAACAGCATAAAGAAAAAATTGAGGAAAAGTTTAATGAGAAAAAAGGCACACGAGCTGAAGAATCAATAAAAGAAATCTCTATCCGTGAGTGTGGATTCTACCTTCCACCTGAGGCTTATTACTCAACCATCAATGAAGCTCCCGATGACGCTAATAAAGCAGTGCTTGTAAAAAATGCAATGGAAGCTATAGAGCGCGAGAATTCCAAGATGGAAGGAGTTCTTCCAAAAGAAGTTTACTCTCAGTTAGTTCCTGAAGAAGAACCTGAACTCTTATCTAAGATCATACGTATTTTTATGGATATCCCTGAAGATATCAGCGTTGATCTGTTCGGTGAAATTTATGAGTATTTCTTAGGTGAGTTCGCCTTGCAAGAAGGTAAAGATGGAGGAACTTTCTATACTCCTGCAACAGTAGTTCGCTATATGGTAGAAGTTTTAAATCCTGAAAATGGAGATAAAAAGATCTTAGATCCTGCCTGTGGTTCTGGTGGCATGTTTGTGCAAGCAGCTCGCTTTATGCACAACCATAACAAGAAGTCTGATGACGTTATGAAGTTCCGTTGCTATGGTGTTGAAAAAGAGCCTGACACCGTAAAGTTAGCCAAGATGAACCTTCTGTTAAACCACGTGCGAGGCGAGATTACAGAAGCAAACTCTTTCTATACAGATCCTTATGATGCTGTAGGTAATTTCGATTACGTTATGGCTAATCCTCCATTTAACGTAGATGAGGTCGTTTACGAAAAGGTAAAAGATGATCCTCGCTTCAATAAGTATGGCGTTCCAAAGAATAAATCTAAGTCTAATAAAAAGTCTGGAGATAAAAAGGAAACTGTTCCAAATGCAAACTATCTTTGGATTAACTACTTTGCAACTTCTTTAAATGAAACCGGAAAAGCGGCACTTGTAATGGCAAATTCAGCCAGTGATGCTAGCGGTAGTGAATATGAGATTCGCAAGAAGATGATTGAAGAGGGGATCATCAGCCAAATGGTAACTCTTTCAAGTAATATGTTTGCTTCAGTTACCTTGCCTGCAACACTTTGGTTCTTTGATAAAAAGAAAACTTTGAGTGATAAAAAGGACAAGATCCTCTTTATTGATGCTCGTTCTATCTTTACTCAGGTTGACAGATCTCATAGAAAGTTCAGTGATGAGCAGGTTAAAAATCTAGGAATTATAAGTCGCCTGTACGAAGGAAATACTCAAGCTTTTAAAGATCTTATTGCTGAATATACAACAGCAAAAGAAGCCGCTCCAAAAGCTGCTGATACTGATGATTTAAACGTCAAAACTAAAGAATATTATCAGTCTCAGATCGACTGGTTAAATGAGCGCTTCCCTGATGGTGTTTACACAGATGTAATAGGACTGTGTAAAGTTGCATCTATTGAAGGTGAAGATGGAATTAAAGATCAAGATTACTCTTTAAATGCGGGCCGTTATGTAGGTGTTGTAATCGAAGATGACGGCATGACAGAAGAAGAGTTTAAGGCAAAAATGTTAGGGCTTAATGACGAATTAGCATCTCTTAGCAAAGAAGCTTCAGAATTAGAACGACAGATAGCTGAAAATTTGAAAAATTTGTTTAACTAATTGAATGATGGTTAAAAACTCTTTAACTTTTGACTTATTGAGCCTAATTTTAGGTGCAATTAGATAAATCAATTTGAGTAATTTGGTATAAAGAATTGGAAACAAAGACATATAAGCTAAAGGATATAGCAATTAGCATATTCGATGGTGTTCATAACTCTGTTTTGGATAATGAGAATGGTGATTGCTTTTTGCTGAGCGCAAAGAATATCAAAAACGGGATAATATCTTTTGACCAAACTGATAGAAAAATAGACAAAAGTACAAGAGATAAACTATCTAAAAGAACAAATCTCGCAAAAGATGATGTCTTAGTAACTACAGTAGGAACTGTAGGGGAGTTGGCTATAGTTGATGAAAACTATCAAAAATATGAATTTCAACGAAGTGTTGGAATAATAAAATGTAACCAAGAAATTGTTCTACCACAATATTTGTATTACTTACTCAAAACTGAGTCTTATAACTATTATCTACATGTAGTAGCGACTGGCGCAGCTCAACCTTGTATTTTCTTATCAACTTTAAAAAACATTAAAGTAAAGCTCCCAAACTTGCACGTGCAATCAGATGTGGTTTCTGTTCTGAGCAAATATGACAAGCTAATTAATAACTACAAAAAGCAAATCGAAAATTTACAAAATCTTGCGGGTGAACTTTATAAAGAATGGTTTGTTCGTTTTAGATTTCCAGGGCATGAAAAGGCTACTTTTGAAAACGGAATTCCTGCGGGATGGAAGTATGTAAAAATATCAACAGCATACAATTCATCTTCAGGGGGAACTCCAAGTAGACAATGTCTAGAGTATTATGAAAATGGTATATATCCATGGATCAAAACAGGAGAGTTAAAAGACTCTCTAATTTTAGAATCAGAAGAATACATAACAGAATCTGCTATTCAAAATTCATCAGCGAAACTATTTGAAAAAGATTCACTGATAATTGCTATGTATGGAGCAACTTTAGGTCAAATTGGTATCAATAAAATGCAAGCAACTTGCAATCAAGCTTGTTGCGTTTTGCGACCAAAAGATAATGTTCCTTGCGGAATATACTACCTGTATATGTTTTTTTTATTCAATAGGAATTATTTGATTAGTTTGGGAAGTGGAGCCGCTCAGCAAAATTTAAGTCAAGTAGTGATAAATAAGTTGAATTTTCTTCTTCCTAAAACTGAAGTAATAGAACAATTTGAAAAACTAGAAAAAAGTATCTTTGATCGGATGTGTGTTTTTCAGAAAAAGATCTCAGTTATATCTAAACAACGAGATCTCTTACTTCCTCGACTGATGTCAGGAGAATTAGAAGTAAAATAAAAGAAACAGAATCGATCCTATCTACTTATGGAATAAGATTATGGCAAACGACATTACAGAAGATGATATTGAAGTTTCTCTCTTAAACATCCTAAAAGATGATGATCTAGGGTACAACATTATTCGTTGCGATCCTAGTAAAGAGAACAAAGAAAACTTAAATGATGGTACAGGTCGTTCATCTAAAAGACAGTGTGTATTGCCAAAGGTAATAAGAGAGTCTCTGTATAAAATTAACCCATCTATTCCAAAAGATACTATCGATAAAGTAGTTAATGACTTATGTAGAGACTTTACTGGTTCAGATATGGTTAAAGTTAATTATGATAACTATAACCTCATTCGTAATGGCAAAAGTGTAAGCTTCAAACGAAATGGAAAAGAGACTTTTGATATCCTAAAGATCATTGATTTTGAAAATCCTCAAAACAATGATTTTACTGCTGTATCTCAAATGTGGATTGAAGGTCAATATAACTGGAGACGACCTGATGTCCTCATCTTCGTAAATGGTTTTCCATTTGTCTTTGTTGAGCTTAAGAATGCCAAAATCAAAGTACAGGAAGCTTATACAGATAACCTTACAAATTACAAAAACGATATTCCAAATTTATTTGCTTTCAACCAGATCTGTGTACTAAGTAATGCTGAAGAAACCCGTCTCGGCGCATGGAATGCTGCCTATGAATTCTTCTTTGAATGGTTAAAAGTAAACTCAGAAAAAGAAAAGCCAAATCGTCAAGAGATCAAAGATAAAGCAACTTCCATTGAGTACTTCGCTCGTGGTCTTTGTAAGAAAGATAACTTAATAGATTATCTTGAAAACTTCATCATGTTCCAAAATCAGAGTGTAAAGATCATAGCTAAGAACCATCAGTTCTTTGGTGTTAACAACCTGATGGAAAATGTAAAGAATAGAAAAGAGTTAAAAGGAAAGTTAGGTGTTTTCTGGCATACTCAAGGTTCAGGCAAGTCTTATTCCATGGTTTTCTTTGCACGTAAATGCTCAAGAAAACTAACCGGTAATTTCTCTTTCTTAATCGTGACCGATCGTACTGATCTTGATGATCAAATTTATAAGAACTTTGTCCGTACAGAAGTTATTGGTGATAAAGATGAAGTTCAGCCTGCAGATGGAAAGCAATTGCGTGAGTACCTGCAAGGTAACAAGCAGTTTATCTTCACCATGATTCAAAAGTTCAGATACGATAAAGGTAAGAAGTATCCTGTATTAAGTGAGCGCGATGATATCTTTGTACTAATTGATGAAGCTCACCGTACTCAATATAAAGATCTTGCTGAAAACATGCGTACAGGCCTACCTAATGCTAATTTCGTCGCTTTTACAGGAACCCCGTTGCTAGGAACTAAACGCTTGACCAATCAATGGTTTGGTGACTATGTATCTGAATATAATTTTGCTCAGTCTGTTGAGGATGGAGCAACAGTTCCTCTTTTTTACAGTCGTCGCGTTCCTGAAGTAGAACTTGAGAACAACTTTTTAGATGATGATGTAGTAGACATTATCGAGGATGAAAACCTCAATGAAGAAGAGATTGAAAAGCTTGAAAACTCAGGTAGCAGAATCATTGAAATTCTAAAAAGAGAGGAGCGCTTAGATAAGATCGCTGCGGACATTGCTCATCATTTCCCAAGACGAGGATTTCTTGGTAAAGGAATGGTAGTTTCTGTTGATAAATTTACAACGGTGAAAATGTATGACAAGGTTCAGAAATACTGGGATCTTGAGAAAAAGCAGTTAATCAAAGATAGAAATAACGCTAAAACAGAAGAAGAAAGAAAAGAAATAAAAGAACGCTTAGACTACATGAATAATGTAGAAATGGCAGTAATTATTTCAAAAGAAGAAGATGAAGAAAGAAAATTTGAAGCTCAAGGGTTAAATATCAGACCTCACCGTGAAAAGATGGAGCAGATTGTTGATGGCTATGATATTGAAGACAGATTTAAGGATGTAAATGGTAAGCTTCAGTTAGTCTTTGTCTGTTCTATGTGGCTTACAGGTTTTGATGTGCCTAATCTATCAACACTGTATCTTGATAAACCAATGAAGAGTCATACCTTAATGCAAGCTATAGCTCGAGCAAATCGAGTTTATCCTGGTAAGACAAGTGGCATTATTATTGACTACGTAAATGTATTTAAATTCATGAAAAAAGCTCTTACCGATTATGCGACAGGTGATAATTGTGATGATTACCCTGTAAAGGATATTGATTACTTAATTTCTCTCATTGGAAAGAGCATCGATGAAGCTGATGTGTTCTTATCGGATTTAGGCATTAGCCTTGAAGCTATTAATGAGGAAAAGTCTGCGCTAGATAGATTAGCAAAGCAACGAGAAGCTTTGGACATCATTTATCAGAAGGATGATGATAAAGATAAATTCAGGATCATAACTAATACTATGCTCAATTTATACGAAGCAAGTAAACCTGAAATCTTTGAAAAAAGCTGGAGTAATTACAAGTTTGGCATTCTCAAATACATGAATGACCTTATGAATAATAATGCAAGCGATGAAAAGTTAGAGCGCGCAAAGTTAAGATTAAGCTCTTTGCTTGATACTTCTGTTTCATCAGAAAAACCTAATGATGAAAATGAGCAGAATGGCAATTATGCAATTCATGAATACAAAGTTATCGACCTTTCAAAAGTTGATGTAGAAGCTCTTCGTCAAGAAATTCATACTGCTGAATACAAGGCAATTGAGATTGATGATATGAAGCTGTTTATCCAAAAAGCGCTTCGTTCCATGATTAATAAAAACTGCGAACGTATCAAATTCAGTGAGCGTTTCCAGAATATCATTGATAGATATAATTCTGGTGGCAGTGAAAATGAGGATTACTACGAGCAATTAGTAAAACTTGTTGAAGATCTGAAAAATGAGGATAAGCGCGCATCTTTAGAAGGCCTTACTGAAGAAGAGCTTGAAATGTATGATCTTTTAATAAAAGGTAGAGAGCTTACAAAGGATGAAGAGCAGAGAGTAAAGCTTGCATCCAAGAATCTTTTTACAAAGTTAACCTCAGAAAAGAACGACCTGTTCATTGTGGATTGGTATAAAGATGAACAAGCTTCAGTTAATGTAAAATCTGCTATCAGCAAATCATTAGACTCAGATCTACCTGTAAGTTATGATAAAGAAGCTTTTGAATCTAAGGTTAACTTGTTGCATAACCACTTTGTAGATATGACTGTTATGCATTATGGGTGGTTAGGAAATCCTTCATAAAGGAATTGATTTTGCTATAGAATTGAAGATGAACTTAAGAAGAACATAATTCTTGAATTATAGAATTTTGTGAATTATATAACCTTTTAAGCTTTATTTGATTGACTAACTTTGTTTGATCCTTATAATACATAACCAATAGGACCCTTTCCTCTTTAGAAATTTCTGAAGGCGCGTTTAGGGACAGTTATTTTTGCCAATGTTGTTTGTTCAGCGTTGGCAAAACAGTTTATTACATTGTTCTGAGAATTTCTTCCCACCTATCAGGATAACCTAATATTTTCTTTGCTGAGTTTATTTCTTTTGTGCCAATATAAGGAAATTCTTTTATTAAATTAGAGACTCTTTTGTCCCAAGACTTTGATGCTTTAATTGCTTTGAGCATATGATGCAAAACACATATTAGCGGAAAAATTTTTGTTACATCTATTTGCTCTTTTCCCCATAAAGATGCCCAAGGAAAAACATCATTAGCTCTAGGAATTGAAGGAAATTTAGTTAAATTTCTGTTTACCAATCTTGCATGATGAGCACATATGTTTCTTACTCTTCTAATTGATTGAATCCAAGATGTAAAAATTCTAGGGTTATCTACTCCAAATTTTAAACTAATGCATTTTGCGCTAGCTGGATCTGCTACTTGATATAGGTTGCACAGATCGGAAAAATCAAATATTTGTATCAATATCCATAATGGGTATGGTTTTTTATATTTAGAAACCATATGTTCTATTGATGGTGACGATTGTGATTCCCAGTTAATCTTATTATCTACGGATTTTCTTAATTTTTCCAAAACGTCCCTTACTGTCTTAGTACAAGTTCTTTTTTTGTTTTTATTTGAGTTATACTGAATTGATTTATCAAGATCAAATAGACTATCGTCATCTATATAAGAAACTGATTTCTACGCCAAACAGTAGGTTAAGGCCACTCTGAGCGCAATTTCGATTCTTTCTATTGCATCAAGGAGTATAAGTTTTAATTTTCGATCAAATTTATACAACTCGATAATATTTTTGAACTCAGTTCCTGCAACAAAGTTGTCATTGTATGGTGACTTTCTGAATGCATATGAATAACCAGAAAGTCTGTAATAACCAATAAACTCTAATTTATTTAGAGCTTTTTCTTTTGGGTAGTTCTCAAAAGACATACCTCTGCTTTTAAGTAGTTCATATTGCTCTTCATATGAAAGCCACTTTTTATCATAAGATAATTTCTCTTCCTGCTCATTTATATAGATCTTATTGCTACATTTTGGATTTTTCATAAATCACCATTCTTTTTATTACTTAAAAACAATTATACTGTTTATTTACAATTATTGCTTGAAATTTGGTAATGCATATACAGCATAAATATTACCTCCTAACATTTGATTAAATATAACTGTATTTAAAAGAATATCGCTATGAGGAAATTGTAGATGAGAGAGTTAAAAAAATAAGGGGCAAAAAGAACGCCCCTTTTGAAGCACTAAAAAAGATTATAAAGCTCTATGATATTTGGTTGTTTTTCTATGATTGTATTCAATGTGTAAAGTATTTTGTTTGATTCACAAAGAATGTGGTTGCTGGATATAAAATCGTTTAAAAAATCTTTTTTGTGTTCAAGAAAAGTTGTTAATAGAATTCTTTCAACTTCTTCATTTGACTGATAATCAATAGCCTTTCCTGAAAAGGTGTAAAGTTCTCTGTTTAGAACATTATTTTGTTTCCATAAGGGAATTGATTTTAACTTAGAAGAAATTTCTTCAAAATTTTCATCGTCCTTGAATGTTTTGTATAGGTAGTACCACTCTAGAATTTGTATTTCGCTGTATCTTATCTTTCCGAAGTGATTTTTTACAATTGTTTTTAGAGTAGATCTTTTTGATCTTTTGAAAGGAGTTTCCAATACTAATTTACATTTTCTATCAAGTCCATTGATGTCGTAAAATTGATTTCTGACGTTTTCTTCTTTGGTTCGATCAAATCCACTTTCTAAGATCAATGTTTTTATGGAAGAATATTCTTTTATCAGAGGAATTAAATCTTCTCCAAAGTAACACGTGTTACTAAACTTAATATCACTAAAGATAGATAGGACTGTAAAAATATGCTCTAAAAGGAAACTGAACACTTTGCTTGAACAGCGGTTTAGTTTGCATTTTATGAATGTACGATCTTTTGATTTTTTGTTTTTGTTATCACCATACATGGCAGAATATATAAACTTGAGGATATCTGTGTCAGAACATTTGTGTTTTATCTTTTCAAATAAATGGTCATAATTTACATCTAGTTCACTGATAAATTCCTGTAATTCTAGTATCTGTGAATTGTTGCATTTTTCAAACAGAGACAAGACATCGATGAATTTCATATTAAATTTGTTGGTGATGATCTCAATTAAGTCATAGATGTCATCATTGATGATTCTAGCATTATTACTGTCAGAGCACTGATCAAAGATTCGATTTACGAATTCGTAATCATCGTTGCATAGTGGCGTTCTTATCATGGTGAGTGAATTATTTGATAAATTAGGTAATTCCATAAATAAACGTGAAACAGAAAACATCAAGTATTCATCTATTATAGTTTAATGTGAAAAGAAAATTATCTTTGCTAAAGGTACGGTTAATTACCAGAGCTTCAAATACAAAAAGATAAATATCACGGTCAGAAAAGAAATAGAAATGGAGCGAGTGACGGGAATCGAACCCGCGTCAGCAGCTTGGGAAGCTGCAGTTCTACCATTGAACTACACTCGCAATAGAAGTGTTCAGATCTTGTTGTATCATCTGATATTTTCAGATCCTTATTGTACCAAAATCTTGATATACGAGCAAATTCAATCTTTGATTTGAACGTGGCTTTAATGCTGCCCAAAGATAGGTATCATCTGCACAAAGAATTGGTATCATCCAACACAAAGAATGGTATCAGTGTTGGTATCACACCATAAGATATGTCTGATATCAGAATCGGTGCCAAACCTGTGATTATTGGTGCCAAAACATCAAAGATCGGTGTTAAACCTTAGATTCTTCCGGTTTATCATTGTTCTTCTGATAAACGGAATATAGTTCAGTGATAACTCCACCTCAGAGTAGAGGTGGAATTTACTAACTAGGTCTTTATACGAAATGTTTTTCTGTTAGATAGCAAGCTTTCTCTTGATGTACTGAATACTATCTGTGATGGTATTAGTATCTGTTGCAGAAGAGGCTGAGGTTACACACTTAAGACCAGCATGATCACCATCAATTAACTCACCGTAGCAGGTAAGAGGCAATACCTGACCTAAGACCTTAAGTCCCATAGATTTTAGCTCTCTGTAAGTTGCTACCGTAAATTCAGCTCCTTTAGTGTAAAGAGCCTGTACATCAGGACGTTTTTCAAGAACTTTCTGTACAATCTGACCATAAGCTGTAGAAATGATATCTAAAGCTTCAGTTTGAGTTCTGTTTGTCTTTAAAAGCATTTCCTGATATTCAGCTGAGAGCTGATTGTTAACTTCCATATTGTCAGATACAGCAAATGAGATGGTGTAGTTGTTGAACTTTGTGGAGATCTCATCTACTACACGGTTAATCTCGGCATTACGGTGTTGCTGATCTTCTAATAATTCAAGATTATGTACGGTGACGATATTAACTTTCTCTTCAAGTCTTAACAGTTCAACCTGAGCTGAAATTAAAGGATTTACACCACCTACAATACCAAAGATCTTCGCACCTGAGGCTGCGGTGGCAACAGACTTGGTTCTCATCACCTTACGGGCTAATGTAGCTGTAAAAGGACCTGGATCTACAGCTAAGAACTTAATCTTTGAGATCACCACCGCATCAGCAATCTTGTTGATATCTTCCTGAGAAGTGCAATCAAAAACGATAGCACGGGTACCTGCATCAGCTAACTCTTTAATCTTTAGCGCAAGATTATCTGTGCCTTTTAAGAACTCTTTTAAGTGCAGTGGTTCTGCTTTGTATTGGAACTTTTCTGTAAATAAGTCAGCTACACGACCTGATTCTGCTGGATACAGATCTTCAAGACCTGCTAAGGATTTTTGCAGAGGCTTACCATCAACTAGGATATAACCGCCAACATTGGTTCTGCGCAATGCTGGGAAAGCTGGAACTACAATGGCAACTCTATCAGGATCACCTAGGGCATCTAACAGAGCTTCTGTTTCAGCACAGGTGTTGCCTCTCATAGCAGGGTCAATACGTTTGGCATAAAGCTTTACTTCATCAGACTTTAAAAGTTTAGCAGCTGAGAACACCATCTGATAGCTCTGTTGAGCAGTAAGATTTCTTGAATTAGTTGAATACACAAAGCAGTCATACTTTTGTGTAATAGGATCTTTTAAACCGCGAGTGCTCATTAAAGAGCAAACTGTATTGCCATTTTTCTCTAATAAAGAACCAACAGCTGAGCCGCCGGTGATTTCATCTGCAATCACTATACATTGTGGCATTATTATTTATCTCCTTTAGCCGAGAGTTGCAATCTTTGCACGCAGGGTAAGAATGCTTGAAGGTACAACAGACATTTCATCAACTCCAAGCTGAATTAATTTTCCTAGGAATTTCTCATCTGAGGCAAGCTCACCGCAGATACCAACCCAAATTCCAGCTGCATGACCATTTTTAACCGTAGTTTCAATGAGTCTTACCACAGCATGGTGGTATGGATTTAGATAACTTCCAAGATCTGCATTTTGTCTGTCAGCAGCTAGTGTGAACTGAGTTAAATCATTAGTACCGATACTAAAGAAATCTACTAATGGAGCTAACTCATCTGAGATTAAAGCTGCAGCAGGGGTTTCAATCATGATGCCAAATTCAACATCATCTTTAAAAGGAAGCTCTTGATCAGTAAGCTCCTTTTTAATGTCATCGATAATTCTCTTGCATTCTATGACTTCTTCAACCGAAGTAATCATAGGGATCATGACAGAGAGGTTACCAAAGACGGAGGCTCTGTAAAGAGCGCGTAACTGTGTTTTAAATAAGGCTCTGTTAGTAAGACAAAGACGAATTGCTCTTACACCCATAGCAGGGTTTTCTTCAGGTTTTAGCATGAAGTATTCAGCAGTCTTATCAGCACCGATATCAAGAGTTCTGATAATGACCTTCTTACCGTTCATGCCTTTTAGAACATCTTTATAAATCTTAAACTGCTCTTCTTCTGTAGGGTAGTCATGAGCCTGCATGTAGATGTATTCACTTCTAAACAGGCCGATACCTTCAGCGTCTGAGGCTTTAATCAGATCGATATCAGCTAAGGAGCCTGAGTTTGCATACAGGCGAATAGTGCGACCTGAACGGGTCTTGGTTTCTTTACCACGGTATTCTTCTAAATGGGAGTGCTGAACATCGTCAGTCTTCTTCATTTCGGTAAAGCGCAAAATGGTTGATTCGTCAGGTTCTATGTAAACATAACCTGAATTTCCATCAACAATGGCTTTTTTACCTTCAAGATCTTCAGTTAACTCCTCACCGATGCAGACAATGGTAGGAATACCCATGGTTCTGGCAAAGATAGCAGTATGCGATCTTGTAGAACCTTTAGAGGTGATGATACCGGTAACTTTTTGGTTATCTAGCTGGACAGTCTCTGATGGTACCAAATCATCAGTTGCAAGAATAACAGGACCCTTGTTATCAAAGGTAAGTCCATGTTTTTTGAGCTTACCTGCATGCATCATCAGAATTTCTTTAACACGTCTTGAAATATCGATGACGTCGGCGGCACGACCACGCATGTAGTCGTTATCCATTTCTAAGAACTGCTTTTCAAATTTGTGAGCAACCTTAGTTACGGCATACTCAGCATTAGCATGTTCTTTTTCAATGAGTTTATTAACAGATGATACATAGTCAGGATCATCTAACATCATCTGATGGATCTGGAAAACTACGGCATTTTGCTCGCCTAGTTTTTCTAAAGAGGCATCATACAATGCGCTTAACTGTGAAATGGCATGAAGTCTGGCTTTTTCAAAGCGTTCGCACTCTGCTTTAGTATCTGAAACAGAAGTCTTTTCAAGACCAGTTTTAGCTCTTTTTAAGAAGCTAATAGTACCAAAGGCGATGCCTTTGTTGGCAACAGTACCTTCGAGCATCGATATATTCTTATTTTTGCTGTTCAAGATATCACCTTTTGTCATTAGATAATTCTTTAGATCATAAGGGTATATTCTGATTATATCTGCAAATTCTTATAAGTTAGGTGATAGGTATATAAAAAAATAAGATTGAAGGCTAAATTTTAAGGTGTACAGCGTTAATGTGCCTGAGTAAAAGATCTGTTGGTAATTGAGTTCTAGTTGAATGTGCTGGGGAAAATGATTTTGTATAAAAGAGCTTGGATAAGTTTGCTGATGTGATCTCAGAACGCCTTCAATGCACATAGTGGCAGAAAGAACTTATATTGGCAGAGTTTATTCAGATCGAACATATGGCAAGTGCTCGTAGTAAAAAGCAAGAGTTTTAACTAGACCTATGGACAAGACACTTAATATGGGCTATTTTAGCCACGTGTCCTTTCAATGTATGCGGTAAATCCGTGCTTTCTTTTTTACGGTAAATCCGCGTTTTCTACATTCTAAAGGCCACTTTATCGGAAATTATCGATATCCAAATAAACCCCGTTTTACGGTTTACTGCATTACCATGTGGAAACATTACGCATTACTGTCATCTTTATTTGCAGCTCTGACAGCTATCTTTGCAAAAATCGGTGTTAAGGATATTAACTCTAACCTTGCAACCGCCATCCGCACTACTGTAATTTTATTTCTGAGATGGGGCATAGTATTTTTTACTGACAGAGTAAGTGAAATTAAAGATATCAGTCGTCATACCTGGTGTTTTTTACTACTCTCAGGAATTGCAACTGGTCTGTCCTGGCTCTTTTATTTTAAAGCGTTGCAGTCAGGTGTCGTTTCACTTGTTGCTCCTATTGATAAATAAGACAGCATAACAGTTTGTTGAGTGCGTTGTGTAAGATAACTTTGTCTAGAGCTTTGCACTTATATAGGTAGATTATTTTGATTACGTTGTTATGTCATAAATATGTGGAGGAAATATGGCTTTATATAAGACTGTATTAGTTACAGGAGCCTCAGCAGGCTTTGGTTTTGCTATTTGTGAAAAACTTGCAAGTCAAGGTTACAAAGTAATTGCAACAGCACGTCGTCAAGACAAATTAGATGCCTTAGCAAATAAATATGAAGGTCAGATCTTCCCATTAAAGCTTGATGTAACTGATACTGAAGCAGTTGATTCTATCTTAGATAAGTTACCTGATGAGTTTAAAAACATTGATGTTTTAGTTAATAACGCAGGTTTAGCCTTAGGTCAGGACAAAGCATTTACCTACTCTTTAAAAGACTGGCATACCATGGTTAATACCAACATCAAAGGGTTACTCAATATTACCCACAAACTGCTACCATTGATGGTTAAAAAGAACAAAGGTTATATCATCAATTTAGGCTCAACTGCCGGTGCATGGCCATATACAGGAGGCAATGTCTACGGCGGTACTAAAGCTTTTGTTGAGCAGTTTTCAAGAAATCTAAGATGTGATTTAGCAGGTACTGCACTTAAAGTTACTGTAATTAAGCCAGGTCTTTGCTCTAATACAGAATTCTCAAATGTACGTTTTAAGGGCGATAACGAAAAGGCTGCTGCTGTTTACAAAGACGTTGAAGCAATTTTACCTGAGGATATTGCTAATACTGTAGATTATCTCTTAAGCACTCCAGCTCACATGAATATCAATGAACTTGAAATCATGCCTGTATGTCAGACTTTTGGTGGTCTTTTAGTTACCAGAAATCTTGATTTAGATGAGAAGTAATTAGAGAAAATTGAATAAGAATGTAGGTGTTCCTACATCCTTATTTGAGATCAACGTCTGTAACGACACAGCGTGTAACTATTTTAGCTTTTTACAAGCTACAAGACAGTTCTTTCCTGAAAATGCAATTCCATAGGCGAAGATACTTTGAGTCATGCTGTTTTGCAAGAATGGAACTGCATAGTCTTTATTTTCTACTTGATTTATTGCATTCTCGCTTAATGGAATTAAATCAGAGCCTACAGGAGCTGCTTTTATCTCGATAATGACAGCTTTTTCTGAATATTCACTTTTAAAAGTAATATCAGCATAGCCATCACCTGCTTCATAGTTAGAGTGGTATTCTGTTAAAAAATCGTTTGAGCAGTTAGTAAAGACACCGTTTAAAAATCCGTGGTAATAGTTTTCTTTTGGTGCTTTTGTAGCAGTGTCTCTTATAGATACGAATTTCTTTAGATAAGTACGCAGTTGACTTTGTACATATTCACTGTCACCGATAAACAAAGCATTGGCTATTTTGTCAGCAAGATTATCTTTCTTAAAGAAACTATTAAATCTTTTTTGAATATTTTCTCTAAAACAATCTTTAATCTCTAAGTTAGGCAGTTTTACTGCAATATCATCTGCGCTACTGTCTTCAGAATTTAAGGTATCAGTCTTATCCCAATCTACAGTTAAGTAACCTGTATGCAACAGTAATGACCAGAAATCATTTGGTATATGTTTAGATAAACAGTCATAGTTCATGGAGTCATTTAATTTAAAGCTAATTGACTTGCCATCAACTAAATTCTGCATCTTTTGGGTATCAGTATCAGTTAAATATCCTAAGTATTCATATACAGCATGACTTGAGGTTGATGTTGCCCAGTAATTATTTGCTTTTACTTTTGACAACAGCCCCTGCTGTTTAAAATCAAAATTGTCTTTAATGAAATTTACTACATCCCATGGACAGAACATCTCTTTGTCATAGAACTTGTATCCGTCATAGTTATCTTTTACCTTTTGAGCAAAGTCATCTAACTCGTAGTCTTTTAAGAACTTATAGGTATCTTCTTTGGTAAATCCAATCATACCTGTATATTGCTTTAACTGACTTGTAACAGTATTCACATAGAGGTTATTTACACCTGTAAAGATGCTGTTTTTTGCAACCTTCAGACATCCTGTCATTATGACTTTACTTACATATTGTTCGCCAGTCTCAGGATCTTGGGGAATGGTTTTAAAAAAATCAAACAAAGATGAGATTAAAGTTACCATCTCATCATGGTAGTCTTTTTCCTGCGCTTTAGCTAATGGCACATCATACTCGTCAATTAAGACATAGACCTGCTTTTTAAAATGCTTATACAGCATCCTTGCTAAAGATATGATGGCAGAGGTTACATATGATTGTGTCTTCTTATCAAAGCTTTTTAGGTAATCCTCATCACATAATTTCTCAAACTTAGCTTTTTCTTTTTCATCAAGTGATGGACTGTCTTTTAAAAAACTGTATTCGTTTGCTTTTGCTGATACAACTTCTGCTAATTTATAATAGGCATCCTCAAAATCAACTCCTTGAACACCTTTTAAGGTAAGACAGATAACTGGATGCTGTCCCATGTATTTTGCACAGAACTCTCTGTCTTCTAATATCTTGGTATCTTTAAACAACTTTTGCTGAAGTATGGTGTCTCCAGGATTTGCCGAGTTTATTTTCAAAAAATACTCAACCATGGACATAAACAGAGTCTTACCAAAACGTCTTGGTCTAGTAAACAACATTACATTTGACTTATCTTTATCAATAAGCTCTTTAAGATATGGTGTCTTATCTACAAAGTAGCATCCGTTACCTTTTAGCTCACTATAGACATCTTTTCCATATGGTAATGGTAAGAATTGTTTTGTTGTCATTGTCTTGTTCTCAATTCATCGGTTCTGCTTTAATTATACATGATAAAAATTTAGAGAATTTTGATTAGTGGCGTTTTATGCTAGTAAATCAAATTGATGAACTTTTGGACACTTCTTTTTCATCACCAAAACTTTTCGTACAAAATAATCTTTTAAACTGTCTACCACATGCATCACTTCTAAATGTGCGTGAATTCTCAACTTCTGAAAATTATTTGTGACAAATTTTCAAAAATTTAAAGTAAGAACTTAAAAATTGTGAAAATAAGATCACAATCTATAGTCAGTTAGAAATTTTGCTTTATAAGCTGAGCTCGTACTGACTTTGACTTAACGCTTTGAGTTAGATAATCAACGATTTCATAACACACAAAATGTAGAAGGGAAAACACAACTATGTACTTTCCCTTTATGAAAGCTGCATTAAAACTTTTGGAGTAATAAATGACACTAAAAGATCTACATAGCACCTTCAAATTATTAGATGGCAATAAAATTCCTTGTCTAGGTTTTGGAACCTATAAGATTGACAAAGGTCAGGCAGGTATCGATACACTGCTTCATGCCATTGAATTAGGATATAGACATTTTGATACCGCTTCTTTGTATGGAACTGAAGAAGCATTAGGTACAGCCATTAAGTTATCAGGCATAGATAGAAAGAAGATCTTTGTTACCACCAAGGTTTGGAAAGACGATTTAGAGCCTGAAAAGATTAGAGCTTCACTTGCAAGTTCACTTGAAAAACTGCAGTTGGATTATGTTGATTTACTTCTTATCCACTGGCCACGTGCAACCGAAGAAGATGATGGATGGGAAGACAGATTAGCTAAAGCCTGGCAGACTTTTATTGAGTTAAAAGAAGAGGGCAAGACTAAATCAATTGGTGTTGCAAACTTCTTACCTCATCACTTTGATGCTTTAAAATCTGAGGTTAAACCTTGTGTAGATCAGATTGAGTTCCACCCAGGTTACATGCAGACAGGCGCTGTTGATTATTGCCACCGTCATAACATTGTAGTTGAAGCCTGGATGCCATTAGGTCGTGGTGCTTTAATTGATTTACCTGTAGTAAAGGAAATTGCAATCAAGCATCAGGTAAGCGCAGGTCAGGTTCTCTTAAGATTCTGTTTAGATCATGAGGTATTACCTCTAGTTAAGAGCTCTAATATTGAAAGAATCAGACAGAATGCTGATATCTTTGACTTTAAGCTCTCAGAAGATGAGCTTACAGCATTACGTGCTGTAGCTGAAAAGACTGCATGGTCAGGTGAACATCCTGATCTTTCAATTCCAAAGCTCAAGACTCCTGCAAAATAGAGATTTCCTAAATTGTCAAAGCCAAACTTAGACAATTTTTAAAACATTTCTTTATTAACCCCCAATGTATCTGCAACGAAAGTTGCAGATACCTCCCATTTCATTTTTTAATGAGCGCGACTGTCTTAGTCGTGGTAAAATATGGCAAATTTTTTAAATGGGAAATAATCATGACCGTTAAAACAAGATTTGCTCCATCTCCTACCGGTTTCTTACACGTAGGTGGTGCTAGAACAGCCTTATTCTCATGGCTATATGCAAGACACTGCAATGGACAGTTCGTATTACGTATTGAAGATACAGACAGAGAACGTTCAACTCAGGAAGCTATTGACGCTATTATTGAGTCAATGAAGTGGATCGATCTGAAATGGGATGAAGGTCCTTACTATCAGACCAAGCGTTTTGACCGCTACCATGAAGTTATTGAACAGTTATTAAAAGAAGGCAAAGCTTACAAGTGCTACTGCTCTAAAGAGCGCTTAGAGAAAATGCGTGAAGAGCAGATGAAGAACGGCTTAAAGCCTCGCTATGATGGTCACTGCAGAGATGATCATTCAGAGCATGCTCCAGATGAGCCATACGTTATCCGTTTTAGAAATCCAGATGACGGTATTGTAGCTTTTGACGATATGGTAAAAGGCCATATTGAGTTTAAGAATTCAGAGTTAGATGATTTCATCATTCAGCGTTCTGATGGCACCCCAACCTACAACTTCTGCGTAGTAGTTGATGACTGGGATATGGGTATTACCCACATCATCCGTGGTGATGATCATGTTAACAACACACCTCGTCAGATTAACCTGTACAAAGCTTTAGGTGCTCCAGTTCCAGTATTCTGCCACTTAGCTATGATCTTAGGTGATGACGGTACCAAGTTATCAAAGCGTCATGGTGCTGTATCAGTAATGCAGTATCGTGAAGATGGTTACTTACCTGAGGCTTTAGTTAACTACTTAGTTCGTCTAGGCTGGTCACACGGTGATCAGGAAATCTTCTCACGCGAGGAAATGATTTCTTTATTCACATTAGATGCAATCACCAAGAGTGCTTCTGGCTTTAATACTAAGAAATTAGACTGGTTAAATGCTCATTACATGAAGACTCTACCAGCTACAGAGGTAGCTAAAGAGTTGATATGGCACTTAAACAGAATCGGTATTACTGATTTATCAAAGGGTCCTGCTCCTGAGGAAATCGTTCGCAACTACTGCGAAAGAACCCATACTCTAAAAGAGATGGCTCAGAAGGCTGCTTGCTACTATCAGGAGATCACAGAGTATGATCCTGCTGGTGTTAAGAAGTGGATCAAAGAAGGTTCAGTTGATGTACTAAAGGGTGCTTTAGCTTCATTACAGGCTTTACCTTCATGGGATGCTCAGTCAATCGATAAAGTATTAGAAGATGTTGCTGCAAAACGTGAAATTGGTATGGGCAAGGTGGGTCAGCCACTGCGTATTGCTGTAACCGGTAGCGCTATGTCTCCTGGCATTGGCGACACCATGATGCTTGTAGGTCGTGAGCGTACCTTAAAGAGAATCGAAAACGCTATTGAACACTTTAGCGCTTAATACTAAATAAGGCAGGGTAACCTGCCTTTTCATGTTCCTAGGAATGTAAATGTATTCAAATTTACTGACAAAAGCTTTGCTTGCAGCATCTGTGTTAGTTTTAACCTCATGCTCAAACTTTGAATTCAAGACCAATGTGGATCCTAGCAATTTCAAAGAGTACTTCAAGCCTTCATATGCTTCAGAAGTTTCAGAAGAAGATCTTGAGAAAGTGCCAAACCGCTCATTAGGTTTAGTTGAAGGTGTATCTTGTCAGATTAAAGACACTGATGCGATTGCAACTGAAACTGATGCAAGAACTAAAGCTAGAATTAAGGCTGCTGATTTAGGCGCAAATGCTATTAAGTTTGGCAAATGTGTCCGCTTAACTAATACTCCTGCCTGTCTAGTATCTGTTACCTGTTATGCCGATGCACTAGTAGTTGATGACTCAAAGCATACCAAGTCAAAATAGTTTCAATATAGAACCTATTGGTTTCATACATTCACCCTATGCCGAGAAGTTTGCTGTTCCAAGACAGCCTGGTCTTGCACCAGATGCTCTCTCGGTAATTGAGTTTTATCCTCCATATAATGATGAACTGTCTTTTGTCGGCATAGACGGATTCTCTCATATTCATGTGATCTTTTTGTTCGACAGGGTGGAATACACCTCATTTAGACCTAAGGTAAGACCCCCTAGATTAGGTGGCAATACTTCTGTTGGTGTTTTCGCTACAAGATCACCATTCAGACCTAATCGTTTGGGGCTGTCCATCGTAAAACTCAATCGTGTGATAAGAGAAAACGGTAAGGTCAAACTTGAGGTAAAAGGTGCAGATTTAGTTGATGGTACTCCTGTAATTGATATCAAGCCTTATATCCCATTTGTGGACTCAGTACCTAATGCAAAAGGAGGATTTGCTAAAGAAAAGCCAAAAGTTTTAGAGGTTGTCTATCAAGACAATCTTGATGACTATATTGAATCCTTTGTAGGTCCTAAAAGACTTGAGGCTATTACTCAGACTTTATCTCAAGATCCTCGCCCAGCTTACAAAGACAATGAACACGACACCAAGATTTACAGTGCTAAACTTTATAATCTTGAGATTAAATTTACAGTAAATTTAAATGTAGTAACCGTGATAGCTGTAAATTGCATATCAGGAGAACTGTCATGTTAAAGAAATATTCTCATATTCTTTTTGATCTTGATGGCACTATCTACAACACTGAATATGCCTATACCATGGCTTTATTTGATGTTGTCAAAAGAATTGATCCTAATACTCATGAGACCTATGAGTCTTTAACCCGCTTTATGGGATCATCAGCTAAAGACACCAATAAAGAGCTTCACTATTCTGAAGATGAGTTTGAAAAGCTCTCTGTAGAATGGGCTGATAATGTAAAAAAATATGCTGATAAAATTAAGCCATTTGATGGTGTAATGGGCGTTATCAAGCACCTGAAAGAAAAAGGTTTAAAGCTTGGCATTATTACCTCTCGAGCAAGAGTAATTGGCGGAAAGGAGAACTTATTTGCTTCCCCAATGCCGGTTGAGCTTACCCCATATTTTGATATTTCTATTAGCGCATCCGATGTGGGAAAGCCAAAGCCAGCTCCTGACTCAATATTAAAGTATATGGAGATGACAGGTGCCAAGCGTGATGAGATCTTATTTATTGGTGATACACAAAGTGATATTACATGTGCAAAAGATGCTGGTGTGGATTTTGGTTTAGCTGTATGGGGCACAAGATTAGAACGTTCAGTAAAAGTAGCTCATTACTTTTTAAATCCATGGGATATCGTAGGTGCTATTTTTACTTACGACAATCTGAATTATCAGTTCTACAAATGGGCTAAAGAAATTCAGGCTATAGGACAGATCGGTCTTACCTATTGCCAGAATGTTTTTGATATTGAACGTTTTGAACGATTGCGTGAGATTGCTGCCTCTATGGTTGCTACCATGACTGAAGAGCCATTAGAAAAGGTCAAAGCTGCTATCTGTATGGATAAAGGCTATATCACTCCAAAGATTGATACTCGAGCAGCAGTCTTTAATGCTGAAGGTCAAATTCTTTTAGTAAAAGAGGCTAAAAACTCAAAATGGTCAATGCCAGGAGGCTGGTGCGATGAGAGTGAGTCAATCTTTTCTAATACCACTAAAGAGGTTCGTGAAGAAGCCGGTATGGTGGTCTCTCCATACAAGTTTGTAGCAATGCTCGATAAGAGCAAATGGAATAAGAGTTCACAGCCATTTCATATCTTGGCAGCCTTTACTATCTGTAAAGAGGGGGAGGGGCAGTTTAGTAAAAACTCTGAGACCTTAGAACGACGATTCTTTTCATTAGATGAAATCCCTGTAGATGATTTAAGAGTAGGTACTACTACCATTGAGCAAATTAAGCTTTGCTTTGATGCTTATAAGACAGAGCATTGGATACCGGTAATAGATTAGGCAAGATTATTTGGGAGTCAACATGCAGTTTCCAATTGATTTACATACACATACAGTTGCAAGTTATCATGCTTATTCAACTATTGTTGAATATGTCAACCAGGCCAAATTGTGTGGTATTAAGATGTTTGCAACAACCGATCATGGTCCATCACTAGAGGATGCTCCTCATGTCTGGCATTTTGGTAATTTAAAAGTAGTTCCAAGAATTTGTGAAGGTATTGCTGTCTTACGTGGTATCGAAGCTAATATCATGCCAGGTGGCACTATTGATATTGATAAATACTACAGAGACAGGCTGGATATTGTCTTAGCAGGCTTCCATCCAAACAATCCTCCTACAAATCCAGAGGAGCACTTAAAAAACTACATCAGTGTCATGGAAAAAGGTCTTGTAGATGTGATTTCACATCCTGGTAATGCCTCATATCCTTGTGATTACGAAGAGTTGCTTGTAGCTGCTAAAAAGTACAATGTAGCAGTTGAGATTAACTCATCATCTGATGTTAATACCAGAAAAGGTTCACATGAGAATTGCGTAAAGATTGCACATCTTGCTAAAAAAATTGGCACCACCATATCTTTAGGTACTGATTCTCATATTAGCTATTATTTAGGTAATTTTGAGAGTGTGATGGAAATTTTAAAGGATGCAAATATAGGCGAAGATCAGATTATTAATACCTCTCCTTTAAAGGTCTTAGACTTTTTAGAGTCTCGCGGTAAAGAGCCAATAGCTCAGATGCGCAGTTTCTTTGAAAAGGCTTAGCCTTTTCTCTCCTTTAAGACTAAAAAGGTCAGCGCAAGCTGACCTTTTAATACGGTTTTTAAAGAACTAGAGATTATTTGGTTTCTTCTCTTTTACCAAACCACTTCTCGTAGATCTTGTCATAAGTACCGTTGGCTTTGATTTTCTTCAAGCCGTCTTCAATCTTATCTGATAACTCTTTATTGTTCTTTGCGGTAACGATACCGTACTGCTCCTGGGTGAACTTATCGTTGATCATAAAGAGTTTGTCATTTTTTGAGGTAGCTAAGTAATACTCTAATACAGGTTTGTCGTTTACAGTTGCATCACATGAACCTTTGTTAAGCTCCATGAAAGCTTCTGATGCTGTATTAAACTGTGTTACGTTAGCGCCTTCAATCTTCTGAGCAAACATCGCACCTGAAGTACCGATCTGAGCACAGATGCTTCTTCCTTTTAAGTCTGCTAATTTCTTAATTTCATCTTTCTTTTCAATTCGAACTAAAGCACCTAAACCTGCATCGTAGTATGGCTCTGAGAAGTTAACAATCTTTTTGCGCTCATCAGTAATAGTAAAGCCTGAGATTGCAACATCAATCTGGTTAGTTACAACAGCAGGGATCTGACCATCAAAAGGCATACTTGAAATGTTGGTCTTATAGCCTTCAACTTCAGCTACTGCGTTGATGATATCAACATCGAAACCAATTAGTTCAGAGGTTTTCTGATCCATAAACTCAAATGGAGCAAATGAAGGCTCGGTTGCTACTCTTAGTACATTGTCATCAGCAAAAGAGTTTGCAGCTGATAGAACTGCAACACTTAAAATGGCGCTTTTTACAAAATTCATATTTTCCTCAAACTATATTTTACTAGCGTTAATCTGCTAGCTTATTTGTAAATATTCACTTAATAACTATAATTTAATTACAAGCATTGAATAATGCAAGAGATTACTAAAATGTTCTTTTTGCTCTAGAACAGTGCGAATTTTTAGGAGATAAATATGCAATTTCTTCATGAATTAGCTGAAAAAGCAGTACATATGAAAAACATCAGATTTAACATGAAAAGAGCTTACAAAATTCGCCGTGATCTTACAGAACTGGTAGAGGTAGGAGAGGGGGTTACTCTTACCTTCAAACGAGGTGAAGCTAAGTATCTAAAGCAGATTGAAAACTTGCATTTAGAACTTTTCAGACAACCTCTCTATCCATGGTTAGTTTGGTTATACCGCTTTAGAGCAAAAGAGCTTATAAGCATTGTTGTCGATAATAATGACAAAGTAATAGCTTATGATCTTTTCTTTTTTCAGCCTGTAGAAGCAAATCAAAAAGTCATACATGAACTCTATGTCGGTGTTGAATACAAGTACCAGGATAAAGGCATTGGTGTAAAGCTAAGACAGTACTCTTCAAAATGCTATGACGAAGGCTACTTAGATGGTATTTCAACACTAGCTGCCTTTGATAATATCAAAGCATTAAGAACTGCTCAAAAGTCTGGTTTTGCTATTACCAAGACAAGTGCTAAGCCATTAGCTCACTATCTTTACAAGCATCTTACTAGACGTTATTAGCTCAAGAGCTGTTAGTAACTTATATTAGAGAGTAAAAAAACTTTAGGCTTATTCAAGTGGAGATTTAGCCTGTTAAAAATCATTTTCAGGATTATTTTGACGGTTTTATCTGTATAATCGATCATAGATTGGTCGGAGAATAATAATGAAAGATATCAGCTCAACAGGCTCATTTATAGATTTTACTTTAGAGAACTTTATCTATGTTGATAAGACTGAATATA
>ERZ1026898.387-NODE-387-length-27804-cov-3.884536_pt1 | contig 27804 bp, 24 predicted proteins | sample MGYA00380178_ERZ1026898 | MGnify/ENA primary metagenome ERZ1026898 (study PRJEB33269, sample SAMEA4719814) | human gut metagenome | biome: human-associated habitat; feature: organic feature; material: feces | place: Cameroon | collected 2013-10 ...
TATAAGAGACAGGAATTACGCTGGTCGATATCCGGTATCTGCGGGCGGATTTTCTGGACCGGTTTATCGGGTTCGAGGATCAGGACGTTTTGTTTCTTTACAGTACCTCGGTTCTCAATCACAGTGAGACACTGACGTAAGGGGGCTTTACGAAAGGAACGACTTATGATAAAAATTGCATTTTTTGACATTGACGGCACCCTTCTTAAGTTTGGAAACAGGGAGCTGTCGGAGAAAACAAGGAAGGCTCTGCTGGCGCTTCAGAGAAACCACGTTCTTCTTTGCATGGCAACGGGTCGGAGCAATCCGGTGGTTCCTCATTTTCGGGGAGTAGAATTTGATGTTCTTCTGACCTTTAACGGCTCGTATGTGAGGGCGGGAGAAGAGGTCCTGTTTAAAAATCCGCTGGATGCAAAGGATAAGCAGCGCATTCTTCAGAATCTGAAGGACATGAACCGCGCAATTGCGATCAGCAATGAGGATTTCATTGTCACCAACGGCACGGAACCGGATCTTGAGCAGTATTTTGCATTCGGAAACGAAACGATCCATATCGTCGATGATTTTGATGAGCGCTGCAAAGGTGATATTTATCAGATTATGTGTGCCTGCAGGAAGCAGGAATACGAGCGGGTTCTGGAAGGAACGGACAAGATCCGGATCACTGCATGGTGGGAGAATGCGGTGGATATCATTCCGAAGAACAGCGGAAAGGGAAATGCCGTCCATGCAGTGCTTCAGCACTACGGCTTTTCCAGAGAGGAAGCCCTTGCATTCGGCGATGGTCAGAACGACATCGAAATGCTGGAAGCGGTTGGCACAGGGGTTGCCATGGGAAATGCCAGGGATGAGGTGAAGGAGAGAGCAGACGATATCTGCAGATCCGTGGAAGAGGACGGAATCTATTACTATTGCCTGGAGCATCATTTGATTGAGGAGAAGTAACATGAAACAGCATAACAGCAGAAGCTCATTTTCAGGAAAAATCGGCTTTGTACTCGCGGCAGCAGGAGCCTCGGTGGGACTTGGAAATATCTGGAGATTTCCGTATCTTGCGGCAAAATACGGCGGCGGTATTTTTCTTGTCGTTTATATTCTTCTGGCACTGACCTTTGGCTATACGATGATTGTCGCGGAGACATCGCTTGGGCGTCTTACGAAAAAGAGTCCGGTGGGAGCCTATTCGTCCTTCGGCTCCTCAAGGGTGCTTTGGGCGGGCGGATGGATCAATGCCATCATTCCCATTCTTATTGTCCCTTATTATTCGGTTATCGGCGGCTGGGTCGTCAATTATCTTGTTGATTATCTTTCCGGCAAAACGCAGGAGGTTGCTGCCGACGGATATTTTTCCGCATTCATTTCAGACGGGCTTTCGGCAGAGCTTTGCTTCGTGGTCTTTTCCCTGATCGTGCTGGTGATTATCTACGCCGGTGTGCAGAACGGAATTGAACGCGTATCCAGGTTCATGATGCCGATTCTGGTTGTTTTATCGGTGATCATTGCCATCTATTCCATTACACGGCCCGGAGCGCTTGACGGGGTAAAATACTTCCTGGTTCCGAACCCGGCCAATTTCTCCTGGATGACCGTTGTGACGGCGATGGGGCAGATGTTTTATTCGCTGTCGATTGCCATGGGCATTCTGATTACCTTCGGCTCCTATATGAAAAAGGATACCTCCATTGAGGAATCTGCGGAGCAGGTAGAAATCTTTGATACCGCGATTGCAATTATGGCGGGACTGATGATCATCCCGGCCGTGTTCGCGTTTTCCGGCGGAGATGCCGAGGCGCTTCAGGCGGGGCCGGCTCTTATGTTTATTACGATTCCGAAGGTGTTTGCGAGCATGGGACTAGGCACGGTGACAGGCTGCATGTTCTTTCTGCTGGTTCTTTTTGCGGCGCTCACCAGCTCGATCGCCCTGACGGAGAGCGCGGTGTCGACGTTTGAGGACGAGTTCAAATGGAGCAGAAGAAAGGCAACCACGGTGATCGGTGTCATCACCATAGCGCTTGGAAGTCTGTCCGCTCTTGGATACGGACCACTCGCCGATGTCACCATCATCGGAATGCAGTTTCTGGATTTCTTCGATTTTCTTACCAATACGGTTATGATGCCGATTGCGGCGATTGCGACCTGTCTTCTGATATCGAAAGTGGTCGGCGTGCAGAGGATCGAAGAAGAGGTGATGCAGAACGGGGGAAAATTCCGCAGAAAAAAGATTTTCTGCTTCATGATCCGGTATCTGTGCCCTGTTTTTGCAGGGATCATTTTGTTAAGCTCCATCGCCAATGCGTTTGGATGGATTTCCATGTAAGCTTTGACCGGAGGGCATGAGGAGATGAAGAATTATATTCTGGAGGTGTGCGCAGACAGTGTGGAATCCGCATTATCTGCAAAGGCCGGAGGGGCAACCAGACTGGAGCTGTGCGCAAATCTTATCATCGGCGGAACAACGCCGGGATACGAGCTGTTTGAACAGGTGAAGAAGGAAACAGGGCTTCCGATTCGGGTTCTGATCCGTCCGAGATTCGGAGATTTTCTGTACTCGGAGTATGAATATCAGCAGATGCTCTGTGATGTCCGTCATTTCGCAGAGGCGGGAGCGGACGGTGTTGTCATTGGAAGTCTGAATGCGGATGGTACGCTGAATGAGGTGCAGATGCGTGGCCTGGCCCGGGCAGCAGGCGGCTGCGGAATCACGCTGCACCGTGCATTTGATGTCTGTGCAGATCCCTTTGGTACGCTGCAGAGGGCGGCGGAGATGGGAGTCGATACAATTCTGACCTCCGGGCAGGAGGCAGGCTGCATGCAGGGGAGAGAGCTGATCCGGCAGCTGGTATGTGCGACTCAAGACAGCAGGTCGGATGGCAGGGAGACGGCCGCGCTTCCGGGAGGAGTGACGATTCTGGTTGGCGCCGGTGTCGTTTCTTCCAATATAAAGGAAATCGTCATGACAACCGGTGCGCATGCCTTTCACATGTCCGGAAAAAAGCTCATGGACAGCGGGATGCGTTACCGGAATGAGCGTGTCCATATGGGGATCGAAGGACTGAGTGAATTTGAGCTTTATCGCACGGATGAGGAAGAGATCCGGCGGGCTTCCCGGATTCTGCAGGCGATCGGTGAGGAAGAGATGGAAGAATCGCTCGGTACCGGAAGGAAGGTGGGGAAGGAATGAAAATTCTGGTCAGCGCCTGCCTGCTTGGAGAGAAGTGCAAGTACAACGGCGGCAGCAATTATAATCAGAAGGTCTGTGATTTTGTGAAGGGGTGCGAGGTGATCCCGGTCTGTCCGGAGGTTCTGGGCGGTTTGCCGACGCCGAGGATTCCGTCGGAGATTGCGGGCGGAGTTGTCCGGAACAGGGAAGGCGTCAGCGTCGACCTGGAGTTTCGGACAGGTGCGGAAAAGGCACTGGAAATCGCAAAGCACCATCACGCAGAGCTTGCGATTCTGCAGTCAAGAAGCCCCAGCTGCGGCGTGAAGGAAATCTATGACGGAACGTTTTCCGGGAAGAAAATTCCGGGGCAGGGCATTTTTGCCGGGATGCTGATCCGGGAAGGAATCCGGGTGCTGGATGCGGAGGACGTGCCGGAGGCAGAAAACGGAGGAATCGATTCATGAACATCACAGTTTATCTCGGAGCAAACGAGGGAAACGATCCGAAACTGAAGAAAGCGGTGCAGGAGCTTGGCACCTGGATCGGAAAGAGCGGGAATGCGCTTGTTTACGGAGGATCGAAATCGGGCCTGATGGGGGCAATCGCGGACAGCGTTCTGTGTGCCGGAGGCAGGGTGACCGGCGTCGAGCCGCAGTTCTTTATCGATAGCGAAGTGCAGCACGACGGACTGACAGAGCTGATCGTAACGAAGGATATGACGGAGCGGAAAAGGAAGATGATCGAGCTGGGGGATGCCTTCATCGCTTTTCCGGGAGGAACGGGGACACTGGAAGAAATCTCAGAGGTGATGTCCATGGTTTCCCTGAAGCACCTGCAGGCTCCGTGCATTCTCTATAATCTGAACGGCTACTACGACAGTCTGAAGGCACTTCTCAATCACATGATTGCCATGGGGCTGTCATCTGAAGAGCGACAGGAGGGAATTTATTTTGCCGGGAACCTGGAAGAGGTTACGGGAATTCTGAAATATTGAGCGGCAGGGCACCTGTCTCTGATGTGTGGCAGTCAAAGTGGAACAACAGCTTAGACGTTTCACATCAGGGACAGGTCTTTTTATGGGAAGAAAACGCAAAAAACTTTACGAAATATGACCATTTCGATGATGCGATTCAGAATATAATCATGAATATGAAAGAAATATAGTAAATATGAGACGCGACGGACGACGCGGATCTGTCACGAAACAGGACAAGTGGCAGGAAGGAGCGCCGATGAAGGAGAAAAAAGTTATTGATTATAAGAGGACGTATCGAAGCATCCGGACGGACTGGAAGAGATGCGCCCTGTACATTATTGTACTGATTCTTCTTGCGTTTCTGTTTTTGTGGGCACATACGGATGATCTGACGAAAGAAATCTGCAGATTTTGTGCGAAGGTATTAAGCAGGCAGGTGCCCGGGATGCAGGTGTGGACCTTTTCCGAAACATATCCCTTATTCGGACGGGTGCATTACCTGGGTGCGAGAACGGTATTGCCGGGAGCACAGAAAAGCCTGATTCATGCAGGTGTTTCTCTTGCGGTGATCCTGATTCTGGCCGGATTTCGGAAAACAAACCGTCCGATTATCATCTATCTCATCCTGAACGGGGCCATTCATCTCGTCAACAGCCTCTGGTTTTTCTTCGGCGAAGCGTATTTTCCCTATTCCTTAACGGACTATTCCAGACTTTACATGCTTCAGGAGCTGGGAATCTGGACCATGTTTTTTGTAATGACGGTGATGGTCACCGGAGTGATGGGAAACAGGGGGCTTCCTTATAAGCTTCTTACCGTTCTTGCGGTGATGCTGTATTCCATCGTCTTCGGGACCGTCCGCTACATGGTATTCTTATATTTCCTGTACCGGTTTTCCATGATCTACATGGCGCTGTTTTATTTCATGATCGGGCCGATGTTTGATTTCTTATATTTGGTAATGATTTATGCCGTGTTTGTAAATCGCATGATCGGTGTCTATGACTCCCGAAAAGGAAAGGAGGCGTGGAAATGGTTATAGCGATAATGAAGGGCTACATCATATTTGTGATTATTCTGATGCTGCTGTACACGGCGAGACATTTCTACTTCACGCTTGTAAGGCTCCTTGGGAAGCAGCGCCTGTATTACAACGATATCCTGACCAGCAGATTGAAAACCGTTTCGGTTCTGATTCCCATGCACAATGAGGAACAGGTGCTGTCCAATGTCCTGAACGCACTTCTGGAATGCGATTACGACAGGGACAGGCTTGAGATCATTCCGATCAATGACAATTCGACCGACAAAACGAAGGAAATGCTGGAGGAGTATCACAGACAATACGAGTTCATCCGTCCTCTGCACAGGGACTGCAGGGAGAGAGGAAAGCCGGTCGGCCTGAACGATGCGATGAAGCTGGCAAAGGGAGAAATCATCATTGTTTTTGATGCGGATTACCGTCCTGCCAGAAACATGCTGAAGCAGATTGCGCTTGCCTTTGAGGATCCGCAGGTCGGTGCGGTCATGGGAAGAGTCATTCCCTACAACACCAATAAGAATATGCTGACCAGACTGATCAATCTTGAGCGGTCCGGCGGGTATCAGGTCGATCAGCAGGCCCGCTATAATCTCAGAGCCATTCCTCAGTACGGGGGAACGGTGGGAGGCTTCCGGAAGGACTTCCTTCTGGAGACCGGCGGGTTCAATCCCAAGGTTCTTGCGGAAGATACCGAGCTTACCTATCGCCTGTTTACCAGCGGGTGGAAGGTGGTCTATGCCAATTCTGCCGAATGCTATGAGGAATCTCCGGAGAACTGGAAGGTGAGAGGACGGCAGATCCGCCGTTGGTCCAGAGGACACAACGAGGTGCTGTTCCGATATCTGATTCCGACGATTGTGACCCCTCATCTTGGACTTTTTCAGAAGATTGACGGTCTGTTTCTTCTGTTCATCTATTCCGTGCCGGTTTTCCTGCTGATCGGATGGGTGGTATCCCTGGGACTTTTTTTTCTCGGAGAAATGCAGCTTTTCAGCGGCTGGTGGGTCATTCTGTTTCTTGGAGTCTACAATTCTCTTGGAAACTTTGCTCCGTTCTTTGAAATCGGGACGTCTCTTGTTCTGGATGGCCTTATGGGAGAGGCTTTGCTTCTGCCGCTGATGATGTTCAACTTCTTTTTCTATATGTGGAACATCTCGTTGGGCTTTTGGGATGCTGTGGTGGACGTCGTTACCGGAAGAGGCGTGAAATGGGATAAGACCGTGCGGTTTGCCGTGCAGGGAAAGGAGGGGAGCCAATGAGCGTATGGATCCTGCTCTTTCTCTGTATGATGACGATGCCTCTTGTGGTTGCGATGCTTCATTGCAGTCTGAAGAAGGGAAAGATTCTGGAAATCCGGCAGGATTATGTCCGGAATGCCAGGTATTTCGGAAAACGATTTGCAGAGCTGATTGAGAAGGCACTGCCTGACATGAAGGATGGCGTGATTACGCTTTCCCGCAAAGAAGAGGTGCAGGAGAGCCAGGAAGGTCAGACTTTTCCGGAGAAGGATGTGGAAAAGCTGATTATTGCCAGGGAAACGGTGTTTTGCCCGAAGGAAAGCGGACTTTCCTTTCACAAGGAAATCTACAGTGAGAAGGATGCGCTGTTTGTACAGGAGGATATGTACCTGCGCGCGGTTTACAGTAAGAAAAGGATTCTTTTCGGAAACGGGGTACGGCTCCTTCGCTGGGCAGACGCAGAAGAAGCGGTTGTCATCTATGACGGCTGCGAGCTGGGAAGAAGAGTATCCAGTGGAAATCAGCTTGTGATCGGGTTTGACAATACCTTTCAGAGCCTGTACGCGCCGGTGATCCGGATCGGACAGCGCCCGGAGGATCCGGATGATTTTCTGAAAACGCGCGATTTCCGGATCTTCCGTCTGCCGGTCATCACCGATGTGGAATTCAACCGCCACTACATCCACGATGACATGATCTCAGAAAGCGGAACGGTTCCTTACACGATTATCTCGAGAGGTGACGTGAAGGTCATTGAGGACCTGATTCTTCAGGGGGACATTCACAGTGACGGCGCGGTGCGGATCATGGAGGGCGCTGTGGTTCTGGGAAATATCTTTGCGGAGAAGGATGTCCTGCTGGAGAGAAATACCAGTGTTCTGGGGAATGTTTTTACGCAGGGGAACATCATTCTGGAAGAGGGGGCAAGCGTCGGACAGCCGGATAAAATCAGCTCGGTCATTGCGCGTGACGGGATCCGCTTCCAGGGCAGAAATTATGTGTTCGGTTATGTGGCTGCGGAGGGAGGCGGAAGTGTTCTGAAGGCGGACCGGGAGGCGGCGAAGGAATATATTTTCCCGAAGGAGACGGTGCACAGGGAGATTCTGACCTTCCGTGATCTGGATGAGTATCTGGGAGTCGACATGCAGGGCTTCCGGCTGGATCTGCATCTTAAGGAGGCGGTCATTCCGGACGGAGCAGCTGCCATTCCCGCGAGTCAGTTCTTCGGTTGCCGAAATCTGGGACGCGTCCGGCTTCCGAAAACCATTTCGGTCATTTCGGATTATGCCTTTGCGGACTGCACCGGATTGCAGCTTCAGGGTGACCTTGCAGAGCTTTTGCTGAAAAAGATCGGGACATCTGCGTTTGAAAACTGCAGGGAGCTTACGTTTTCCTCTCTTCCCGATTCGCTGGAGGAAATTGGGGGAGCGGCCTTTGCCGGCTGCACCATGCTGCAGAAGCTGATTTTCCCGGACGATGCCATGCTGAAGCGGGTTGGAGATCATGCCTTCCGGGACTGCACGAGGCTGGAGAAGGTTTCTCTTCCGGACGGCGTGGAATATGTGGGAGTCAGCGCCTTTTTGGGCTGCTGCTCTCTGGAGGAAATTTCCATGTCCGTGAATATCAAGGAGCAGCGGGGAATCGCGGAGTTGAAGGAAATCTGCCCGAAGGCGAGGATCATCTTCCGGCCTGTGAAGAAGAATGACGCTCCGGGAAGCATGCCGGATGCCGGGGACGAAAGCGGAAAGGAGTCAGAGAATGAAACTGGGTAAAACAGCAAAGCTGCTGCTTCTTTTCCTCCTTCTGCTGGGACTTGGAAGTTTCCTTGTGATCCTTCAGAACGGACTGGAGAAGCTTCAGAGGCTGCCGGAGGAGAAGGTGTATTATCCGGAGACAAGAGATTTGTATAACGGCTTCGGACTTCGGGGAAAACGGAAACTGTCCGGGCAGATTCTCGTGGAGAGTGAGGAACAGGTGATTTATACCGATCGCATTCTGAAGCTCGGGAAGCTCCAGAAGGAGCAGATTCCGTATACCGCCGGAATGGCAGGTGCGCTTGCTGAGAAAACAGGATGCGAGATCTATGTGATGCCGGTGCCGGAACGGGTGGTTCTGGAGAAAGGATATGAAGACCAAAAGGCAGAGTATTCCGGGTGGATTGCAGAGCTGCAGGAAGCACTTCCGGAAGGCACGATGCTTCTGGATCCTCTTCCGGAGCTTGAAAAGCACCCAGACGAGTATCTGTATTTCCGGACGGAGAACAACTGGACGATGCGGGGGGCATTTTACGGCGCACAGACGGCTCTCCGGGCGCTTGGAATGGAGGAGGAGAATCTGAAGGCCTACCGGGAATACGCCTTTGGAAGCTTTAACGGAAATCTGATGCACAGGGCCGCAAGTACCTGTACGGATGATTCGCTGAAGAAGTCGATCAAGAGTATGGAAGGCGACGTCTTTTATATCTATATTAAGGGATCCAATCCAAATCGCGAGGAGATTACGCTGGAGAGCAGAAGCGGCGGAATCCGGACCATGAAGCGGCCCACGATTCAGTTCATCAGGAACGGAGTCAATGCAGTGATTGCATCGAATTATTTACACAGCGTGGTGGAAGGACGAGGCAAGGGGAACCGGGAAGGAAATCTGCTTCTTGTCACGGATTCCAAAGGAAAGATGATGATCTCTGTTCTCTCGGAGGTTTTTGATCAGGTTTACGTCTCCAATATTGATGAGGACTCGGACTTTGCCGGGAATCTGGAGAAGACGATTCGGGAACACGACATTGAGGTGATTCTCTGGGCACAGGACGCAGCGGAAATGGGAAGGTCCTCCTACATGAGGGCATTGAATCCGCTTCTGAAGGAAGGAGGAAAGCCGGATGCGTGAGCTCATACTGAAGGGTTTTGATTTATTTCTGGATAAAACGCATTCCGCAGGAAAGCTTTCCATCAGTCCTGAGATCACGGAGACCGTTTTTCTGGTACTTGGGTTTCTTCTTGTTTTTGCTGGGGCGAAGCTGTACCGCCTGGTGATTTCCCTGGTAATGTTCATCGGAGTCACGTTTTTGTTCTGCACGCTGCTGGACGGAAGAGCCGGATGGGGAACCATCGTGACAGCATTTACGATCCTGGGCTGCCTGCTTGGATTTATGGCTTTTTCATGGAAAACCGCGGATTCCATCCTCTTTGCCGGGATGGCTGCTGCGGCAGCTGCATGGCTGTGGCATCCATCCCTGTGGGCACCGCTTGTTTTCGGCGTAGCCGCCGCGGCGGCTGCCGGATTTTTCCCTCTGGAGGGAGCAATCCTGGCTGCAACGGCAGCAGGAGGAATCCTTCTTAGGGAAGCCGGAGTGAACTACGCTGCATTATTTGCAGCCTGCGGATTTCTGCTTCAGGTACTTCTTTTTGAACGGAAATCAGAAAGGGGACAGCGGATATGGAAACGGTTTTTCGCAAAGAAATCAAATACCTGATCAGCCGAAGAACCGCTCTTTGGCTGCAGCAGCGGCTGGATCCCATCATGGAGCGTGACAGCCATGGAGATCAGGGACAGTATTTTATCCGGTCCCAGTATTATGACTCGCTGGATGATCGGGATCTGTGGGATAACCTTGACGGTCTGTATGAGAAAAGAAAAATCCGGCTGCGCATCTATTCCCTGTCAGATTCCATTGTGAAGCTGGAATTCAAGTGCAAGATGGGACTCGACGGCGTGAAGTATTCACTCCCGATCAAAAGGGAGGAGGCCCTTTTGATGGAGCAGGGAGATGCTTCCTTTCTGCTGGGCTATGATTCGGAGCTTGCGATGAGACTGTACCTTCGGATCACGCAGGGGTGTTATCGCCCGAAAACGATTATTGACTACCAGAGACTCGCATTTGCTTACCCTGCGGGGGATGTAAGAATCACCTTTGATACGGATATCCGGGGTGCCATATATCCGTACGGTCTGTTTGAGGATGTGGGAAATGTCGCAGTCGGAAGCACGGAGCGTGTTCTGATGGAAGTGAAATACACCGGCTTTCTGCCGGATAAGATTGCAGAGCTTCTGGCGGCTGCCGATGCGCTGCCGCAAAATCACAGCAAATATTCCAGAGCAAGGATGATGAACGGGGGAAATGAACGATGAGAGAGTTTATTGTGGAAAATCTGACCAACACCGAAGCACTGAGCGTGACGGTGATCCTGATGAACAATGTGATCGCGCTGATTGCCGCATTTTTTATCATGTTCACCTACAAAATATCTTATACGGGACCTGCATACAGCAGGAAGTTCAATATCTCCATTGGTTCCATTACGATCATCACGGCAATGATCATGAGCATCATCAGCAACAACATAGCGCTTTCCCTTGGTATGGTGGGAGCGCTTTCCATCATCCGCTTCCGTACCGCGGTGAAGGACGTGAGGGATGCGACATACATTTTCTGGGCGATTGCGGCAGGCATCGGCTGCGGGGTTTCCCAGTACGCGCTGATCGTGATCGGTTCTGCATTTCTGCTCCTGTTCCTGGTGATTACCAGAAAGGGCTTTGTGACCTGCAGCAAGCTGATGGTAGTTCAGGCGGATGCAGGAAGTCTTCATAAGGTGGAGGCAGCAGTGGATACCTTCTTTTCCGGAAAGGTGCGTGCTTCCATGCGGAATGTCACAGAGACGAGCTGTGAGCTTGTCTACACCATCGGAGAAGGTCTTCTGGAAAAGGCGGCCAAAGACAACCAGATGGATATTTCCGAGAAGCTGATCAAAATCGATGGCGTGAAGCGGGTTAATGTGGTGGATCAGAAGGATGAGCTCTCGCAGTAACGGGTACATGTAAACGAGGTGCTGCCATGAAGGCAATGAAACGGATTCTGCTATGCATTCTGATGATCACAGTTCTTTTCGGAGTCTCCATAGCCGGAAACGCGGTTGTGAAATCAGAAACAAAAACCAGGGAAAACCAAAGGACCTCGCTTACAAAGGAGGAGCGGAAGGAGTGGGATGCTCCGGATCAGCAGGTTCTGAACTACTACGGACTCGGGGAGTTTCGGACAACGCTTCCTGTGCTTTATCTGAATACCAAAGGTCAGCAGGTCCTGAAGGAAAATATGATTATGGGGAACCTGGCCGTCCTGGAAGCAAACGGGAAAGACCAGTCCATTTATTCGGTGCCGAATTCGCTGCACCGCGTCGCAATCAAATACCGGGGAGCCTCCTCTTATACTCAGTTTGACAAAAAGCAGTATCGAATCAAATTCTTCAAGGATCAGAAGGAGAAAGCCAAGGACGTTTCCCTGGTCGGAATGGGAGCAAACAGCGAATGGGTCCTGAACGGTCCTTATCTGGACAAGACGTTAATCCGGAACAAGCTGGTTTATGATCTTGCCAGAGAGCTGAACGGCTGGGCCCCGGATTCTAGGTTTGTAGAGCTGTTTACGGACGGAAAGTATCAGGGCGTATATCTGGCGGTTGAGCCTGTGACGAACGGAGAAAGCAGGCTGCGACTTGGTAAATTCGGTCTGCTTTCCGGAGAAACGGCCTATATCGTGAACCGGGACCGCGACGATACGGAAGAGGAGGAGCTTCTGACCTACGGGAAGACGGCAGGGTTTACGAAAAACTCCATGTATTTGAGCTATCCATCGAGGAAAAAGGTGACGGAGAAGCAGAAGGAGTACGTCCGACAGGACCTTTCGGCGTTTGAACAGGCACTGTACGGAGAAGATTTTCTGGACCCGTACACAGGCTACGCCGCATACATTGACTGGGACAACTGGGTGGATTATTTCATCATCAATGAATTTGCCATGAACTATGATGCCGGGAATCTGTCCACCTATGTATACAAGGAGCTCGGCGGAAAGCTTCAGCTTGCTGTGTGGGATTTTAACAATGCCTTTGACAATTATCAGGGATTCCGGACAAAAACCGATGCGCTGCAGACGGCGGACAATTCCTGGTTTGAGAGACTGTGGCAGGATCCTTCGTTTCGGGAAAGCGTCTGCAGGAGATATCAGGAGCTTCGGAAAAGCACGCTCTCCGAGGAGCATATCTTTGAGAGAATTGCCGCATATGAACAGGAGCTGGAAGGAGCAGCGGAGAGAAACTTCGTCGTGTGGGGGTATTCGTTTGAGGAAAGTCTTCTGGTCGGCAGCGGTCCGGACGGAGGTTCAAGAAATTTGAACAGCTATGAGGAAGCAAAGGAGCAGCTGAAGAATACGATCCGGGAACGGCTGAAATTCCTGGATGCAGAGCTGGGAGGGGATTCGGAATGAGAAAGGTAATGATGGTATTCGGAACAAGACCGGAAGCGATTAAGATGTGTCCTCTTGTCCTGGAGCTTCGGAAAAGTCAGAAGCTGGAGACGATCGTCTGTGTCTCCGGACAGCACCGGGAAATGCTGAAGCAGGTGCTTGATATCTTCGGCGTCGTTCCGGATTACGATCTGGATATTATGAAGCAGGGACAGGATCTGACCGATGTGACAACAGCGATTCTTATGGGAATGCGCGAAATTCTCCGGATAGAACAACCGGATATCATACTGGTGCACGGAGATACCACAACGGCCTTTGCCGCGGGGCTCGCCGCATTCTATCAGCAGATTCCGATCGGTCATGTGGAGGCGGGACTTCGGACCTATCAGATGAATTCTCCTTATCCGGAGGAATTCAACCGGCAGGCGGTCGGTCTGATCGCGCAGCTTCACTTTGCTCCGACGAAGAAGGCGGCGGAGGCGCTGCATCGGGAGGGAAAGGATCCGGAAAACGTTTTCGTTACCGGAAACACAGGGATTGATGCACTGCAGTATACGGTGCGCGCGGATTTCACCAGTCCGGAGCTGGAATGGGCAAAGGGAAGCCGCCTTGTTACGGTGACTGCACACCGACGTGAGAATCTCGGGGAGCCGATGCGCGAGATGTTCCGTGCGATCCGGAGAATCGCAGAGGAATTTCCGGATGTCAAGGTCATCTATCCGGTTCACATGAATCCGAAGGTTCGCCTTCTTGCCGAAGAGGAGCTTGGCGGGTGTGACCGGATCCGCCTGATCAAGCCGTTGGATGTGGTGGAATTCCATAACGTGATGAAGGCGAGCTATCTGATCATGACAGACAGCGGCGGAATTCAGGAGGAGGCACCGGCACTCGGAAAGCCTGTTCTTGTTATGCGCGATACCACGGAGCGTCCGGAGGGAGTCGAGGCGGGAACTCTGAAGCTGACGGGAACCGGAACGGAAGCAATCTACCGGGAATGCAGACGCCTTCTGACGGATCAGGAGCTGTACCGGAAGATGAGCGAAGCGAAGAATCCTTACGGTGACGGAACAGCCAGCAGGCAAATTCGGGAAATTTTAGAAAAAAGCAAATTTATGGAATTTTAGATCATTGTTGACAGAATAATGAGAAACCGGTATCATAGCGCTTGCTGATTTTTGCAGGACACCGGTGAAAAGTGATTTCCGCAGACAGAAGAGGAGCTGCAGTGTTTTGAGGCACGCAGCTCTTGTTTTATGCAGAATAACGAAAATAACAGTGGACAAACTGCCAAACTGCTGTTAAGGTGTATATGGATTGATAAAATTTTGCTAAGGTTTTGATGCAAAATGCGATGCCGGTCACCTGTGAAACAGCACAGAAGAAGCATCGATCATACAGACAGATTGTGAGGAGGGGAACACCAGATGAAGGAATTTACGTACGTCATCAAGGATGAAATCGGACTGCACGCAAGACCGGCAGGCCTGCTGGTGAAGGAAGCGAAGAAGTTTGAGAGCACGGTGACGCTGGAGTGCAAGGGCAAGACCGCAGCGGCAACGAAGCTGATTGCGATCATGGGCATGGGCGTGAAGCAGAACGATGAGGTTCACGTGCAGGCAGAGGGACCCGATGAGGATGCTGCAGCAGAAGCACTGGAGAAATTCTTCCAGGAGAATCTCTGATTCCCGGTGAATGCAGGTGTCTGAGAATTCAGGTGGATTTTCAGGATCGCTGATTGACCGGATTTCCGCAGAGAGGCTGCGGAAGAAAAGGGGAACATGGAACAGTTTGCTGGAAAGTCCGTGTATAAAGGCACGGCAATCGGTCCGATCAATGTTTTGAAGAAGAAGGACGGTCTCGTCAAGAGAACGCATATCACGCAGGCGGAGGAAGAACTGAAACGCCTGGAAGCCGCAAAGGAACTTACGCTCGAGCAGCTCGGCAGGCTTTATGAGAAAGCCCTGCAGGAGGTCGGCGAGGTGAATGCGGCTATTTTTGAGGTTCATCAGATGATACTCGAGGACGATGACTATCAGGAAGCCATTCAGTCCATGATTCAGAACGAGCAGGTGAACGCAGAGTATGCTGTGGCTGTGACCGGCGATAATTTCGCCGAGATGTTTGCAGGCATGGATGATGAGTACATGCAGGCAAGATCCGCGGATGTGAAGGATATCTCCAATCGCCTGATCCGGAATCTGAGCGGCGAGGAGCAGTTTGACTGGGACAGCATGGAGCCATCCATTATCGTTGCGGATGATCTGACGCCGAGTGAGACCGTGCAGATGGATAAGAGCAAGATTCTGGCCTTTGTCACGGTGCATGGCTCAACGAATTCGCACACGGCAATTCTTGCCAGAATGATGAACATTCCGGCACTGATCGGCGTGCAGCTTGATCTGGAGACACTCCGAAACGGAACGACTGCCATTGTAGACGGCAGAAATGCTGCGTTCTATGTGGATCCGGATGAGAGTCAGCTGAATGCTGCAAAGGAAATGCAGCAGAAGGAGCTGGAGCAGAGAGAGCTTCTTGCGAGCTACAAGGGCCGCGAGTCGGTGACAAGGAGCGGGAAGAAGATTCATGTCTATGCGAACATCGGCAGTGTGTCCGATGTGGCATATGCGGTTGAGAACGATGCGGAGGGCATCGGACTGTTCCGCAGTGAGTTCCTGTACATCGGCAGAGATGCGCTTCCGGATGAGACGGAGCAGTTCAATGCCTACCGGCAGGTGCTTCAGACCATGGCGGGTAAGAAGGTGGTCATTCGCACTCTTGATATCGGAGCGGACAAGAACGCAGATTATCTTGAGCTTGGAGAGGAAGCCAATCCTGCAATGGGATATCGCGCAATCCGGATCTGCCTGAAGCAGCCGGACATTTTCAGGACGCAGCTGAGAGCGCTTCTTCGCGCTGCGAAATATGGCAATCTCTCCGTCATGTATCCCATGATCATTTCCGTAGAGGAAGTGAAGAAGATTCGGGAAATTGTGGATGAGGTGGCAAGGGAGCTGGAGCACGAGGGAATCCCGTATGCGATTCCGGAGCAGGGAATCATGGTGGAGACACCGGCGGCGGTCATGATGAGCGAGGAGCTCGCAGAGCTGGTGGATTTCTTCAGCATCGGAACCAACGATCTGACTCAGTACACGCTCGCAATCGACCGGCAGAACGAGAGGCTGGATGATTTCTACAATCCGCATCACGAAGCTGTTCTGCGGATGATTCAGATGACAATTGACGGAGCACACAAGGCCGGCAAGTGGGTCGGCATCTGCGGAGAACTGGGGGCAGATCCGGAGCTTACGGAACGCTTTGTCCGGATGGGAATTGATGAGCTCAGTGTTGCACCGTCGATGGTGCTTGGAACCCGCAGCAGAATCTGCGGGATGGAGTAACCCGGCAAAAGGAGATGGCCGGATACACTGCAAGGGGAATTCGTCTTAAATAAATGCCGCAAGGGGGCGGCAGAAGGGGGAAGCAATGAGAATATACAAGGGAAAAGATTACGCAGATATGAGCCGGAAAGCGGCGAATATCATTTCTGCACAGGTGATTATGAAGCCGGACTGCGTGCTGGGACTGGCAACAGGCTCCACGCCGATCGGCCTTTACCAGCAGCTTGTTGCGTGGTACGAAAAGGGCGATCTTGACTTCTCGGAGGTCCGGACGGTGAATCTGGATGAGTACAAGGGACTCAGCCGCGAGAACGATCAGAGCTATTATTATTTCATGCATCATAATCTGTTTGATCATGTCAATCTTCCGGCTGAGAATTCACATCTTCCGAACGGAATGGAGCCGGATTCGGACAAGGAATGCAGAAGATATTCCGAGCTGATCCGCTCCATGGGCGGAGTGGATCTTCAGCTTCTCGGAATCGGACATAATGGTCATATCGGCTTCAATGAACCCGGGGATGCGTTCGACAACGACGTTCACTGTGTGGATCTGACACAGTCCACCATTGAAGCGAACAAGAGATTTTTCGCTTCTGCGGACGATGTTCCGAAGCAGGCCTATACCATGGGAATCAAGACCATCATGCAGGCGAAGAAGATCCTGATCGTAGCAAGCGGAGAGGACAAGGCCGCCATCGTAAGAGACGCCTTCTTCGGTCCGATTACACCGAAGGTTCCCGCATCTGTTCTGCAGCTGCACAATGATGTCACTCTGGTCGCGGATGAGGCGGCACTGAGCAAGATTTAAGGACAGAAATCATGATCATTAAGAATGCAAATGTTTTTACAGCAGAACACAGATTCGTAAAGGGCAATGCTGCAGTTGCAGACGGCAGATTTGCAGATCCCTCGGATTGGAAGGAAGAGAACGGACAGGTTCTGGATGCAGAAGGCCTGTATATGATCCCGGGGCTTGTGGACATTCATTTCCACGGCTGTATGGGTGCAGACATGTGCGACGGAACCAAAGAGGCTCTTGATGTCATCACGAAGTATGAAGCCTCCATCGGTGTGACCTCGGTCTGCCCGGCTACGATGACGATTGCCAAAGAGGAGCTCCGGAGGGTCATGAAGAACGCCGGAGATTACGAATACAACGGCGGCTCGCACTTTGTCGGCATCAATATGGAGGGACCCTTCATCAGCCCTGCGAAGAAGGGGGCACAGGCAGCAGAGAACATTCTGCACTGTGATTATGATTTCTTCCGTGAGCTGCAGAGTGCGGCAAAGGGCCTGATCAAGCTTGTGGATCTTGCGCCGGAAGAGCCGGGAGCCATGGAGTTTATTGAGAAAGCCAAGGACGAAACGGTAATTTCCATTGCGCATACCGCTGCCGACTATGATACGGCAAAGGAAGCCATTGAGCGCGGCGCTTCTCATGCAACGCATCTGTATAACGCCATGCCGCCTTTCACCCACAGAAATCCGGGCGTGATCGGAGCGGTCAGAGATTCTGATAAATGTCATGCGGAGCTGATCTGCGATGGTGTGCATATCCATCCGTCGGTGATTCGTGCGACATTCGCAATGTTCGGAGCAGAGCGCATGATTCTGATCAGTGACAGCATGCGGGCAACCGGACTGGAGGACGGAGAGTATACACTTGGCGGACAGCCGGTAACGGTAAAGGGAAATCTTGCAACGCTGCATGACGGTACCATTGCCGGATCTGCAACCAATCTGATGGATTGTGTGCGCTTTGTGGTCCGCGAAGCGGGCATCTCTCTGGAGGATGCCGTGATGTGTGCAACGGAGAATCCCGCAAAGGAAATCGGCATCTTTGAGGAAGCAGGAAGCATCACGGTGGGAAAGAGAGCAGATTTCGTGCTTCTGGATAAGGATCTCAACATTGTGAGCGTCTACATCGATGGAAGGGAGATAGCATGTTAGGACTTTTCAAGGGAAAGACAAAAGGTAATTTTATCTACGCACCCTGTAAGGGAGAGGTGGTTGCTCTGGAGGATGTTCCGGATCCGGCTTTCTCCGAAAAGGTACTGGGCGACGGCTTTGCGGTGATCCCTGCCGAGGGAAAGATCTATGCCCCGGCAGACGGAGAGGTGACGATGGTTTTCGATACCCGTCATGCGGTTACGCTGACCAGTGCACAGGGAGCAGAAATTCTGATCCATATCGGACTGGATACCGTTACTCTGAAGGGAGAGCCCTTTACCGCCCATGTCGCGGCAGGGGATCACGTGAAAAAGGGCGATCTTCTGATGGATGTGGATCTGGATAAGATCAAGGCGGCCGGACTGAATATCATTACTCCGGTTCTGATCTGCAACACGGATGATTATAAGGAAATCAGTCTTCAGAAGAAGGGCGAAGCCACTCTGGAGGATGCCGTTCTGAAGCTCGCATAATCATCTGCATCACACAGGTAGCTGACTGGAGAAATCCAGTTAAGTGTATACACTATTTTAAGGAGGGGAGAAATATGAAATTTCTTCAAAAGCTGGGGAAAGCGTTGATGCTTCCGGTAGCAGTACTGCCAATCTGCGGCGTGCTCATGGGTATCGGTTATTTACTGTGCCCGGCAACCATGCAGGGTGGTGACATCTCAGGTGCGGCAAATCTGATCGGTCTGTTCCTCGTGAAGGCAGGCGGAGCTCTCATCGATAACATGGCGATTCTGTTCGCTATCGGTGTCGGCGTCGGCATGTCCGAGAAGAACGATGGAACCGGCGGAATTGCAGCTCTGGCATCCTGGCTGATGATGACAACACTTCTTTCTACGGGAGTTGTTTCCACCATCATGCCGTCGATCGCTGACAGTGCAACCAAGACTCTTGCATTCAACAAGATTGCAAACCCGTTCATCGGAATTCTTGCCGGTGTCATCGGTTCCCTGTGCTACAACAAGTTCAAGGACACGAAGCTTCCGGACTGGCTGGCATTCTTCAGCGGCAAGCGCTGCGTTGCCATCGTTGCAGGCGTGGTTTCCATTCTGGTATCTGCTGTTCTGCTGTTCGTATGGCCGCTTCTGTTCGGTGCACTCGTTGCACTTGGCGACGGCGTTGCAAAGCTCGGTGTTGTAGGCGCAGGTATCTATGCATTCCTGAACCGTCTGTTAATTCCTACCGGTCTTCACCACGCTCTGAACAACGTATTCTGGTTTGACACCATCGGACTTGGCGATCTTCAGCACTTCTGGGCAGGAGAGACCTCTGCAGATGTTTCCTGGAGCCTTGGAATGTACATGTCCGGCTTCTTCCCTTGCATGATGTTCGGTGTTCCCGGTGCAGCACTTGCAATGGTGAAGTGTGCAAAGCCTGAGAAGAAGACGGCAGCCATCGGTCTCCTTCTTTCCGCAGCAATCTGTTCCTTCATCTGCGGCGTTACAGAGCCCTTCGAGTTTGCATTCATGTTCCTTGCTCCCGGACTCTATGTAATCTATGCACTGCTTTACGGCGTATTCACCATCATTACGGTTGCTCTTGGCTTCCGTGCAGGATTCAGCTTTTCTGCAGGCGCTATGGACCTTCTCTTCTCCGCTTCCCTTCCGGCAGCAGCGAAGACCTGGCTCATCATTCCGCTTGGAATCGCAGCATTCCTGGTATTCTACTTCGTATTCCTTTTCGCCATCAAGAAGTTTGATCTGAAGACTCCCGGAAGAGAGGATGACGATCTTGAGGCTGAGAAGAAGGTTGAGCTTGCAAGTGATGACTATACCGCGATTGCAAAGCAGATCCTTGAGGGCTGCGGCGGCAAGGACAACATCACTAGCATTGACAACTGCGTCACCAGACTGAGACTTGAGGTGAAGGATATGACCGCAGTCAACGACAAGGCCATCAAGGCTGCAGGCGTTGCGGGTGTGATCAAGCCCGGCAAGACCTCCGTACAGGTTATCGTCGGAACCAAGGTTCAGTTTGTCGCAGATGCGTTCTCGAAGCTTTGCGAATAAGCTTTGCAGGGAAGTCCTCTGCAGATAAGCAGAGGAACTGCTAAAACTTCATAATGAAAGAGGCGGGCAGAAGCTGTTGAATACGGCTCCTGCCCGCTTTTTTGTTTTTTTCCCTAGAATCATGAAACCAGCCCTTCACAAAGCCTGGAAAAGTTGCTATAACGGGAACTGTTGCGCCCAAAGCGGGGCGTATTCCGGAGTGGTTCCTTGGCACTTCAGCAGAGTGAGGAGAATGGGGGAAAGCAGAGAATGGAAAAGAAGATCAACCTGACGGAAGGGCCGCTGGCCAGACAGATTCTGATTGTCAGCCTGCCGCTTGCCTTATCCAACCTTCTGCAGGTGTTATTTAACATGTCGGATGTTGCGATTGTGGGCCGATTTGCGGGCTCTGCGGCGCTGGGATCGGTGGGATCCACCAGCATCTTTGTCACGCTGTTTACCGGCTTTCTGATCGGACTTGGTAACGGCATCAACGTGCTGGTTGCAAGGTTTTACGGTGCGAGACATCCGGAAAGTGTGCAGAAGACGGTGTCCTCGGCACTGCTTGTCAGTCTGATCGCGGGGATTGTCCTGCTGTTTGCGGGACTTCTCGGCTCACCGGCGCTTCTTCGGCTTTTGAATACCAAGCCGGATCTGATGCCCGGTGCCATTGTTTATCTTCGGGTGTATTTTCTCGGGATGCCAGCACTTGCGCTGTACAACTTCGGCAATGCGGTGTTCAGTGCCATCGGAGAGACGAAAAAGCCACTGGTTTATCTTTCCATTGCAGGTGCGCTGAATATTGTCCTCAACCTGTTTTTTGTGATTGTCTGCGGACTCAGCGTCATGGGTGTTGCCCTGGCCAGCGCCATTTCCCAGTGTGTGTCGGCGGCGCTGATTCTGCATGCACTGACAGGAGTGCAGGACTGCTATGCACTTCATCTGCAGGAGATCCGTCTGGATCCCGATATGACAAAGCGCATTCTGCTTCTGGGGGTCCCGGCGGGGCTGCAGAATGCCATCTTTGCGATTGCCAACCTGTTCATTCAGGCAGGCGTCAACTCCTTTGATTCGCTGATGGTCAAGGGAAACTCCGCTGCTGCGAATGCGGATGCGATGATTTATGATGCCATGGCAGCCTTCTATATGGCCTGCGCAAGCTTCATGAGCCAGAATTACGGAGCAGGCAAGGTGGAGCGCGTGAAGAAGAGCTATTTTATCAGCCTTGCGTATTCCTTTGGCGTCGGTCTGGTTCTCGGTGCTCTGCTTCTTGTGTTCGGCAGACAGTTTCTGGCTCTCTTTACCACAGAGGCCGTTGTGATCGATGCCGGAATGAAGCGTGTCAGGGTCATGGCTCTCGCCTACTGCATTTCCGCTTTTATGGACTGCACGATTGCAGCCTCCCGCGGCCTGGATAAAACCGTGGTGCCGACCATCATTGTGGTGCTGGGCTCCTGCGTTTTCCGTGTGATCTGGGTCTATACGATTTTCGCGCGGATTCATACCATCCCCGCGCTGTATCTGCTGTATCCCTGCTCCTGGTCGCTGACCGCAATTGCGGAAATCATTTATTTTGTCCGCTGCTACAGGCAGGCCATGAGGATCTTTAACAAATAACAAAAATGCTATTTTGAAGAGAGCTAAGTTATAGTCCGCCCGCGAAGTGTTTTGCTAAACTGTGAGAGAAGGGTGATTTCATAAAGAAATGCCTGACTGGAAGTGGAAATGTGACAGGAAACAGGACATACGTGAGGAGAACATCAATATGGGGGATAACAGGAGCTGGGAGCTGCCGGATCCTTTCCTGCGGAAAGATGGGAGCCGGGTAGTGGCAGCGGAAGAGTGGAAAGAACAGAGAGAGTATTTTAAGCGAATACTGGAGGAACAGTATTACGGCAAAATGCCTCCGAGACCGGACTATGTGCGAGGGGAAAGGGTCGAGTCGAAGTTCCTGTGGGAGGAATCGGCAATCTATGAAAGGGTAAGGCTATACACAGGACCGGAAGAAAAGGTGGCCTTTCATGTGCATGTGTATCGTCCGCAGGGGGATGAAAAACGGATGTGCATTGTCATCCCGGGCGGAGATGGACTCGATCCGGAGATCCTTCAGAAGGCAGTTTGGCAGGGGGCTGCAGTTCTCAGCTATGAGATTGATGAAGCGGCTCCGGATGACACAGAGAGATGGAATCAGGGCAGCTGCGCTCTTGCATATCCGGAATATAGCTGGCGCTCTCTGGCAATGTGGGCGTGGCTTGCGAGCAGGGTTATTGACTGGCTGGAGGCACAGAGCTTTGCGGATCTGAATAAGGTGGTCGTGACAGGACATTCCCGAATGGGAAAAATGGCACTTTGCTGCGGAATTTACGACGAACGGGCGGCGATAACGGCACCTGCAGGCTCTGGCTGCGGAGGCATGGGAAGCCTTCGCCTGACCGGGAGCCGGCTTGGAGAGAATTCCGGGAACGCAGAAAGAATCGGCGTGATGCTCCGGAAGGACAGGTTCTATTACTGGCTTCTGGACGGCATGGCAGAGTACGGAACTGCGGACGGGCTGACCGGATATCGGGAAAATGAGCTTTCTTTTGATGCGGATATCCTCGGAGCCTGCATCGCACCAAGGGGACTTTTTCTGGCAGAGGGCCTGGACGATCAGTGGAGCAATGTCTTTGGAACACAGATATCATGGCTGGCAGCTGCGGAGGTTTACAGATGGATGGATGCTTCGGACAAATGCGCCATTCACTACAGGGAAGGCGGTCATGAATACAATCTGGAGGACTGGACCGCCATGCTTGATTTCTGCCGGAATGTACTGGAGGGAACGAAGAAACAGACCAATTATAAAATTATGAAGGAAGGTGAGGTCAAATGCGGCTATTCGTGGGAAATCCCCTGCGTGAAAACCAGGTAAATCGGAACGGCCTGGAAAAGCACTCCGCCTGGCTTCGTCTGTTCCTCATCAATGTTAGCTTCTGGGTAGCCTGCGGCTCTTGCGCTCCTTTCATTTCCGCATATTATAAACGGATCGGACTGAGCTTCACCCAGATCGGTGTGCTTCTGGCCATCGGGCCGATCTTTGCCATATTTATCCAACCCCTATGGGCCATGCTCAGTGACCGCACCGGCAAGCGCAAGCTGCTGCTGATCCTGCTTGCCCTGTGCACGGCAGGGGCCTATCTGCTGTATTATCTGGGGGAGAGCTTTGCAGTCTGTCTGCTGGCAGTGCTGGTCGTCTCCCTGTTCAGTCTGGCCCTGCTGCCTCTGTGCGACGCGCTGGTCATTGACCGGGCCAATGCTTACGGTTTTCCCTTTGCCAGGATTCGCATCGGCGGGACACTGGGCTACGCGGCGATGGTCTTCGGCGCAGGCATGTTTCTGGAGAAATTCGACGGGGCCCAGTTCGCCGTGGCCGCCGTGGCTTACCTGCTCTTTGCCGGCGCGGTGATGCTTCTGCCCCAGGGCGGCGCCCGCGAGGAGGCTGCCCCGGCTCGGAGGGGGGCTGCCCCGGCCCGTGAGGGGGCTGTCCCGGCCCGGGAGAGCATATTCGATACCTCGGAGATTCTTTTTGTGCTGGCTCTGGCCCTGATCGAGTCCCTGGGTTTAGGCTTCTGCGGCTCCTTCATGGGCAGCTATGCCGTGGAGCTTGGCTTTGGCAGCAGCCTGATCGGCGTGCTGAGCTGCATTTCCGCGCTGAGCGAGGTACCCATTCTGCTCTTTGCCGGGAAGCTCGTGGATCGTTTTGGAGAAATTCCTCTGCTGATCTTTTCCGGGGTAATGATGAGCCTGCGCCTGTTCCTGACAGGAATGGGACTGGTCCCCGCTATGATCTCCGCCCAGCTTTTGCAGAGCGTGACCTATATGACCACCTACATTTGCTGCACCCAGTATATCAGTAAGCACGTCCGCGCCGGAAAAATGTCTCAGGGCCAGAGCGCCCTGGCCATTGTGCAGTCCGGGCTGGCGGCGGTGGCCTCCAACCTCTTTGGCGGGATGCTGGTGGACGCGGTGGGCACCCGGCAGGCGTTTTTTGCCGTGGCGGCGGGAGTGCTGGTCGTTGCCCTGCTGGTGGGCGGTGCGTACTTCCTGCGAAAGGGGACGCCCTCTGCCTGAGTCTGTCGTGTCCTGTCAGGATTTGTATGAAATGTAGCAATCTCCGTTTTTTATGTCAGTCAGTGGGGGGAGATAGATCATAAAAATGCTATTAGAAGTGAGTTAAGTTATAGTCTGTCTCCTGACAAGTCTGGTAACCTAATCGAAAAAGCAGTAACCAGAAAGGGGAACACAATTATGGAACAGTTAAAGTTTGGTGTTTCATCCATGAATCTTGGTGGAAGCACAAAAAACAAGCCGTCGAAGGACATTGTTCTTTCAGAGTGGGCAGATGCGGTAACAATTAAAGAATTTTATCGTGCGGGCGGGCATTTTCTGAAGGCTTCGGATACGGAATGCCGGTTTCTCTGGGATGCGGATGCGCTTTATGTTCTTTTTTTGTGCACAGAAGAGAAACGATCGGAAAAGGAAGAGCCGATTGCCGAGAAGGATCGGACGAGTCTGAAACGAACGGATCGGGTCGAGATTGCCGTTCAGAGCGGAAACTTCGGACACCGGGATTTCAGTGTGTTTGTTGTAGAAAATAATGGAAGAACAACGGCACAGACACAGAAGGGAATGACCTACCTGGGAGGAGACCTGGGGGGCTATCTTGGAGGCGATGACCGGATTGAGAATCAGGCAGAGATCACAGATATTGATGAAGGTGCCTATGTCTGTACGGTAAAGCCGTTTGAGAATGGCTGGATGGCCTATCTTGCCCTTCCGTGGAGCCTGATGGGAGGAAGATCCGAAGAGCAGTTCGCTCTGCAGGTGTATCGGATAAAGCATCAGACCAGCGATATCAGTACACCGTTCCCGCTGGATATGCAGGTGAATTTCTCGGATCGTTTTGAATACGATCCGCTGACCTTCCTGGAGGTGTTTTTAAACGGAGAAAAGGGAACGGCCAAAGCAGAGGGTGTATTGTGCACTCTTCCGGATGGCATAAAGCGTTGGCAGCGTCCGGTTAAGCTGGTATGGCCTTCGGAAGAAGAAAGAAGAGAAATCGAGGCTCTGCATCAGTCGAAGGAGCCGACGACAGAGGAGAATCTGGCAGACAGAATCCGGGTTCTGCAGAGATGGCAGGATGTGCTGACGTTGGAAGGAATGGACTTCTTCACCGGACAGTCGGTATCCAATCCCTGGGAGTTCCGCGAGCCGTGGGTGGAGAGAAGGCTGTGCAACGAGGCACTTTTGCAGAAAGATATGGAGAAGGCCTGCAGAGGAATTGACACGGCCATTGCCTATTTTTCAAAGCTGACGGAGTGGTGGTATGCCGATCATACACTCGGCAATGTCAGTGAGGCCTGGAAGGAGCCGGGAGAGCTGAAGAAAGTGTCCTGTGAGAAGAACAGAATCTGCCTGTCGTTTGCAGGCGGACAGAAGCTGTATGTTTCCGCAGGCGCCGACGGCTTCCGTTTCCATATGGAGCAGAAGGGATATTTCGACGCACAGGAGGAACAGATCACACTTAAGGGTGGAGATACTCTGTGGATTGCAGAGGCAGCCTGCGGAACGCTTCGGATCACGACCGGCGCGAAGTGGAAGCTTGAGATAGAGGGAACAGATTTCTCCATGTGCTCCGGGCAGCTTCGGCTGTATTCAGAGGGCGGAAAAGAGGCTGGTTCGGAATGGAGCATCAGGCTTCGTAAGAAAGATGGCGTATATGGCTTTGGCGAATGCTTTGATGAAGTGAACCAGCGTGGGAAAGTTCGCTCTTTGTGGCAGAGAGATGCCTGTGAAGGCTGCCTTGCCTCCATTGGAAATCAGTCGTACAAGGTCATTCCTCTGATCCATATCAGCGCAGGATACTCGGTATTTATCAACAGCCATTACCGGATCCGTGCAGATATTGCGCATGAGACAGCGGATCTTCTTCGCTTCCAGGTTTCCGGACCTGTTATGGATTTCTTTGTATGGTGCGGCACACCGGCGAAGATCATGGATTGCTATACGAAACTGACCGGAAAGCCGATTCTTCCGCCGAAGTGGGTGTTTGAGCCCTGGGCAGGCGGCGGTGGCGGACGTTGGTACCAGGGACCGCTGCATGATGTCTGCAAGGAACAGATGGCTGCGCTGGAGCAGTTTGAAGAGCTGGACATTCCTCATGCCGGCTTTTATGCAGAAGGTGCGGGGGCTGAATGGTACACAGAGCCAAGACCTGAGGAGCTTTATAAAATTGTGGCCTTTGCGGAGAAGAAGGGAATTCATGCCTTCTCCTGGCAGTTTCCGGATATGTCGCAGGAAAAGGCGGAGAAATATTTGCCGGATGTCGCACCGGAGGATCTGCCGATCAACAAGATTGCACCTCATGAAGGAGAAAAGCAGCTGCCGACGTACATTGACTTCACACATCCGAAGGGAATGGATCTGCTGCGCGCACAGTGGAAAACCAGACTGGATGCAGGTATTCGTGGAACTATGGTCGATTTCGGAGATTTTGTACCGGATGAAGCAATCTTTTATGACGGAAGAACTGGAAAAGAGATGCACAACGGTTATGCGTATGAGTATGCAAAGAGCTACCGGAAGCTGTTCTATGAGCGCTACGGAGAAGATCATGTCCTCTATACGCGAGGAGCGGCACCTGGGTCACAATCCTTGGGCTGCCAGTTTGCCGGCGATCATTTAACAAGTTTTCTTGGTATGACCTATGCAATTCGGGGTGGCTTGACGGCGGCAGCAAGCGGTCTTCCGTTCTGGGGCGTTGATGTCACAGGATATGACGGATTCTCGGATGAGGAGACCTATCTTCGCTGGACCGAGTGGGCGGCATTCTGCCCGATCATGCGGTACCACGGAACGGAGCCGCGTGAGCCATGGGAATACAACGAGGGAACGGTAAAGGTTTACAAACGCTATGCATGGCTGAGGGAGAATCTTCTTCCTTATTCCTACGGGCTTGCTGTTCATGCGCATGAAACCGGAATGCCTCTGATGCGGACGCTTAGCATGGAGATCCCCGGGAAAACGGAGTTTGTGAATTGTGATGACGAGTATTTTTATGGACCGGATTTCCTTGTCGCGCCGATTCACAGCGAGGGAGAGTACAGAAATGTGATTTTCCCGGAAGGAAGATGGACGGATTTCTGGAATAATAAGGTGATCGAACAGGCCGGAGAGCAGAAAGTGTACGCTCCGATCGATCAGATTCCGGTATATCTCAGGGGGGAGGGCGCGTTCCTTCCGATGGAATTGAACGGCAATCTGATTCCGGGAGAGAGCATGACCACCAGCAGGAAGAAATGCCTTGTGGTGACGCCGCCCGTTATGCAGCGTGACGGTGTATGGCACCGTGACCGCACGGACCGTATCTTTTATCAGCTGCGTCCGGAAGAGAACGGCTTCCACATGACGGTTCATGGAACCGGCGAGTGGGAGTATCTGCTGATCAAGGGCCTTTCGGATAAGCCTCGCAGCATTCAGGTGAATGGCAGAGAGTATCCGGAATGCGTGGCCAGAACCGCATTGTATTTCGAAGAGGGATGGTTTATGCAGAAGGATGGGACCGTCATCGTCCGCCTTTATGATCATTCCGAAACCGAGCTGCAGGTGGAAATGTAACGATAATAAAGAATCACTGAAGCTTCCCGCACGGGAAATGCCAATGACCTTTGATTGGGTCAATGAGAGATACACAGTATAGTAAAGGATGTGAGAATTATGAAAGACTATGCGCTTATCAGAAATGCTGAGACCTTTTTATTTTCT
>ERZ1026898.395-NODE-395-length-27433-cov-35.554679_pt1 | contig 27433 bp, 36 predicted proteins | sample MGYA00380178_ERZ1026898 | MGnify/ENA primary metagenome ERZ1026898 (study PRJEB33269, sample SAMEA4719814) | human gut metagenome | biome: human-associated habitat; feature: organic feature; material: feces | place: Cameroon | collected 2013-10 ...
CGTAGCGTCTCGTGGGCTCGGAGATGTGTATAAGAGACAGACTAATGACATAAGACCATATATAAAAATAACATCTGCTTGAAACATATAGTATGCTAATATTTCCATAGCAAATATTATAATATATACTGCAGCTACTAAAATTGCTCTTTTCATATTAAAACTCTTCTATATAATCAGCATTAGGGAATGCTGCATAGACATCATCCCATGCAGCATCCCTTTCATGCTCTATATCTTCATCATACCTGTTACTGTAGGTTTCCCTATGTCCATCTTTGAAATGAATTATAAATGTCATACTTCACCACCTAATTGTTTTATCCTATCATTGATATACCATATAGCCTTCTTCAAATCTTCAATCTCTTTCTGATTATCTGTAAGGCTTGCATCTTGTTTATGCCCTGCTCTAAGTATATACTTAATAGCATTGCCTAAGCAAAAGTCCATGTGTCTTGTTATATCAATTACCTCAATCCCACACTTATCTTTAAGCCATGTGTAATGTGGGGGATGATTAACATTGTCAATCTTCTGTTCCATATTATTTTTTTTAATGTACCCAACAAGGGGCAATTTCTGGCACAGCTTTAATAGATACTTTCTTACAAAAGATATTAGCCGCATATTCCATACACTCACTTAACTTCTTAGCTTCTTGCTCTGCAATTTCTTCAGGTGGCTCTATCAAGTATTCATCATGCACATCATTAGGAATAAGGACTTTGAATATAAGCCCATCATTAACTAAGTGATTGAAATACCTGATACCTGCTATCTTAGTCATTGCAGCAGCAGTTCCTTGAGATGGATAGTTACATGACTGATTATCAGATGCACTCTTTCTCTTCCATAAGTGTTTCATTACTGACACATATACAGTTTCCCTGTTAATATCAATGAATCTTTCTTCTACCTTACCTGCCTTTTTAACCTTATATGAATACCTAACAGCTATTTCTTCAATAGGAACACCTTGGGCAAACTTCTTTGCAATTTCTTGCATGACAGATGGTGGAATCTCAGATATTACTCTGCCACTATCTCTTGCAGCTTTGTATATATCCCAGAAATCTTCCATACCATTCTTTCTCCTTTCAATACCTTTTAGTATAGGATAGTCATAGATGTATGCCCTTAATCCAGTTATCTTTGAGATTAGGATATAGCCTCTATTCCACATATCTCTCTTTTGTACCTTGAAATAGCTTGCTATACCATTAAATCTCTTGAAATAGTTGTTATAAATCTCAGTTGCAAAGTCCACAGGGATGTTACAATTAGTTGCCATTGTAGGAGCCTGACCATTATAATTGAAACAGAACCTTGCCTTCTTAGCCAAATCTCTAAGGTCTTTTCTTACCTTCTTGACATCTTTCTCCTCTACACCATCAAGGTCTTTAGGGAAACACATCTTGGCTACAAAGGAATGTCCATCTCTTTGGGCAGGGTCATTATAAAATGCAATCCATTCCCTATCATTGGATAGTTCAGTGAATACATGGCCCTCTTGGTCTCCATAATCACAATCTACAAGCAAATGACCCTTTTCAGGTACAAATGCTGCTCTTGTTTCTTCTGTGGCTGGCAGTTGTTGAACATTAACACTCTTATTATTTGCTTGTGTAGGAGTGTCTTTGTTCTCATCTGCCTCCTCTGCAATATCATCATCTTTAGTCTTACCTCCTTTACCCTTTCCTCCTGAACCACAAGATAACCTACCTGTATCCATCATTTGATTGAATGTTGGGTGGATTCTCTGTGTAACAGGATTAATGGCATCAAGGAAGTTCTGACCAAAAGATGTCACTACCTTGAAAGCTGCTGAATACTCCAAGTATAAAGGAACAATACTACTCTTACTTGCTTGCAACTCTATAAACTTAGACTCTACAGACTTTTTCATCTTGCCTGTTTTCTTGTCTTTGACTAATAGGTCAAACCCAAGTTCCTCAAACAATTTGATTACCTGCTTAGAACTATTCCAGTTAATGATACATTGAGGCCCAGTATCAAACTCAGCAAATAATGATGGCTGTGGTATTACTACATACACATTATCTGCAAGTTTGACTGACTTGCCTTTCTTATGGGTATCATAGTTTCTTGCAATGAGGGAAGGGTCATTCTTTTTCATTACATAATCCACTACCCAATCATTGAGTTTCTGCTCAGCAACTCTTAACCTCTCAGCATCCTTATCCATCTTAGCCTTCCACTTAATAGGGTCAAGTTTAATGCCACAATATTCAATGTATGCAAGGACTCTTACAAACTCATTCTCAATATCAAGTGCCACTTTCTGACCTCTTGCATTGATAGTAATAAGCTGCAAGTTCATAATATCCTCAAGATGTACAACATCATTTGCAGCATAGACTATAACCTCTTCTGTCATACCTGCATGTATCTGTCCTCTTACAGTCTTGTCAAGATAGATATGTAAATACCTGTCACAACAAGCCTGTAAAGAGAGAGATACAATACCAGGTGGGAATCCAAGAAATAGAATCTTTTCAGCTAAATAAGTATCATAGACATTTCTGACTACAATATGTTCCTTATACAGCCATCTTAAATCAAACTTTGCATTATGAATAATGAATAATCTGTCACTTTCAAGATAATCCTTATACTGCTTGACATCAATAGTCATACAATCTATTACAACTTGATTTTCCTTATTACCAAGCTGAAGAGTAAGCAATTTACCCTGCCATATCTCTGTACCTGTAGTTTCAGTATCTAAACCTACCACTCGAAGAGGCTCTAATATTTTAAGAGACTCTTCTACAGAGATACACTTATACTTGGCATCAGGAAACTCAAATAGTTCTCCCTGACCAGTAACAAAATATATCATCATTCAAATGTTATAGTCCATCCATAACCCTCAACAAAGTCTATAGATTTGACAACTGCCTTGGCTTCTTCAAGCTCATATCCTACCACAATCATTGGACCTCCTGATGGGTCAATAAACTTATTTCCCTCCTGAACTTCACCTACTCTTAATGTGGGTACATCAGTTTTAAGTACATAAGTTTTAGAATCAGTACCATCAGGTTTAGGCATTTTCTTGAGATAGTTCTTAGCTCTATATCTGGACTTAAGTTTTATAATATCTTCCATTATTTCTTAGAATAAGCAATTAAACTTTCAAAGTCAAGAATATACTTGTACTTTGCAAAGAATTTACTTCCCAAGATACCATGAATCTGTACTCCTGTCTCTGCCTTTATAGCTCCAAAGGCTTCATTAAGGTCACTGATATAGAACCTGTCGATAAACTTTTGATTCCTATAAGTAACTGTCATATTACAGCATCCAAGACTCTGCGAGTTACCTCCTACACTTATGATATTCCTGCTTTCATTTATTTCCGTATACTCTAAGGAAGGCAGAATAGATTTATTGATATAGGAGAGGTCACTACCAGTATCCAAGAGAAAATTCAACTTTGTGTCCTTATTATAGAAAGTTACAATAGGTAATTCTACCAAGTCCATTGCCTCTCTAAAGGACATGTTTTCTCTTTTCTTTTGCTTGCAATAACCCTCTACACCATTAATGGTGATAGATAGAATGATTACTGCAAGCATAATACCAATTATTTCTAATACCATGCTTCATGCTTTTTTTTTGTTATTACTTTACTCCAGTGCTTCCAAATCCACCCCTGTTATCATCACCTAAGTCATCTACCTCTACAAGTTTAACACCTGATGTAAACAACCATTTGATTTTTTGCCATACAGTGGCTTTTTGGGATAATTGTACTCTGAATTGGCAAATCCTAGTACCTTTCTCAATAGAAGTAGGTCTAATAGCTACAGCAGGGAATTTCCATTCATCTTCATTACCACAATAACTATTATCAATAACTCCCATTGAATTACCACATATTATTCCAAATCTCTTAGGGGTACTGCTTCTGGGAAGAACAATAGCCTCATATCCTTTAGGTAATTGCATTGCAACTCCAAGAGGAATATAAGTTACTTCTGCTTCTACATTTCTTACTCTAGAAATTACGCCATGTTCATTCTTTTTCTCTCTAAGTACACCTGATTGAGGAGCTTTAAGAATTACATCCTCAGCACAAATAAGGTCAATCCAGTCACCCTTCTCAATAACACTGGGCATACAGCCCCCAGTCAATACTTTTACTTTAATTTTCAGTTTCATGTTTCCAAAATCTACTTGTTATATCTACCAACTCTCCATCACTAACCTTATAGAATCTCTGGTTAGTAGTTTTACTGTTAAGTGGACCAAATTCTTCAATATATGGCCCAAGTTTTATGTAATCAAAATTACCAAGTTCAATATCCTTACTAAGCTCTTGCCTGCCACTATACCATCCAACTTTCAATTCTGGATAGTATTCTTTAATGTCCTGTGCAATATCATCTACTTCACTTGGATTAGCATCACCTCCCATAATACAAACACAAGTTATGCCCTTATTACTATCAATAAGATTAGTTAAGTGTTGTAAATCGAGAGGTTCTCCTATATCCTTTGCTAGATAAGAAGAGTGGCAACCCTTGCAGTTACAAGGGCAGCCACTTATATTGATAGCAAGAGTTATTTCATCAGGTATCTCCGCAAAGACTACCTTAGTATCAACATACTTCAACATCTTTACTATAAACTCTTTTAATTGCTTCTATTTGTCTATCTTTGCCAAAAGCCTTAATAGGTCTAAGATAACCAATCACTCTTGTGTATTGGGCGATATTCTTACTATGACACTTTGGGCATTCAGTAATAGGATGCTTGGTAATGTAACCACAATCATCACACTTGCTATTAGGAATATTAAATGTGAAGTAGTTAGTTCCATTAGCTACAGCAAAGTCTATCAATTTGAGATATTGCTCCTTACTAAGATGGTCTTCAAGATTAATATGACAAGCTGAACCTCCATCACAATATTGTGCTGTCTGCCTTCCATGCAGAATCATCTTATCTAGTACTGAAGTATCATCATGGGCATCAAAGAAATATGAGTTATAAAGATTTTCATCTTCAGGAACTACATAACCATCTTTTTTATCCCATCTATAATTCTTACCACCAAGAGATTCAGCAGGAACTACCTCAGAATTAAACAAGAAAGGTCTCTTCTTATCATGGATAGAGTGTAACTTGTTCTGTTCCTTAATAGTGCCAAGAATAAATTGCAAGAACTTAATATATTCAGGATTATTAGACACCTTAAGACCTAAGAACTTAGCTGCTTCATTCAAGCCATTAATACCAATAGTACTATACAACTTGTTCATGTGTATATAACCACCATTACAAGCTGCAAACATACCTTTCTCTTCTTGTTCATAGAGCATAGTCTTATATGCAATATGATACTTGTAGGCTCTTTCAAGGATATTTGTAAGATACTCTTCAAAGCCAGTATAATCTATTCTTCTATTCATAGTCTTGATTCCGACTATAGAACCTGTAGAACTCCCAATAAACCTGGTACTGAATCCATCTATGCACTCTTCTTTGAACCAATCTTGAACAATCCTATTAATGTTAAGAGTGATAACATGACAGCTACCAGTCATAACACCAGTAAGACCTGATGTAGGATTAAATGTATTCTCTGCAAGTTCATTTCTCAATCTACAACATGATGCAAGACTATCAGCACTATCTGAAATATAAGTAAAGAATGAATGTCCCTCTGCATACATTTCTGCACAGAAGTCCTTATATTCCTTATCTATAATATCCTTGCCATCATGTACCATTGCCAATGTTTCAACAGGAAAGGTTAAAATCTGCTTAGTTCTAAGTTTATTGAAGAACTTCATAAACATCTTCTGAAGAACATTAATTGCAGCCCATTCAGGCTTAGTTCCATCAGGGTAGCAAAATTCTCCAAACAATGAACTAAAGTATGTATGGTCATAATATGAAATATTTGTAAATGGGCTTTGGTAGCTCCTGTTTCCTGCTGGTTGATTAACACCATAGATAAACTGTTTGAAAGCTTTCTCTATGAAATCTCTGACTGTTCTTTGAACCTTACAATGAGAATTTGTTACAACACAATCAAGATTCTCATACCACTTATCTCCAAACTCTGCAATGATGTAATAGTTTAGAGCAATAAAATATTCTCCAAAGGCTACTGCACCTTTACATTGAGAAGAAAGCAAGAAGGTGAGATTAGTTATTTGTCCACTAAATGATTGTAAATCATTAGGAGGAGAGGGTGTTACACCATCTATATTACCTACACCTTCTGTCATAAGTGGATAAAGAGAATCTGCTTGACAATAGAACTTCAAAGTAGGTACACTAGCTTCATCATGAGGATAGATTATATGATTCTCAACATCTACCTCATACTGTTTTGCTACCTCTGGATAAAGAATATTAAGTTCATCCTTCATCCTCTGTCTCTGAATAATTCTATTCTTTGTCTTATAAACTTCTCCATCAAGATTGGCAACATTCTTCTGAGTTACATTAGCATTAGGGTCAGTCTCTGAAGAACTAGCAGCATTATCATCAGAATCTGCATAGTTAGACATATAATCAATCCTTTCTCTAATGAACCTAGACTCCTCATGCTTATTTCTATAGATAATATAAGCCTTTGCTACATCAAAGTGCTTCTCATTCATAAGTATATCCTCAACTTTATTTTGGATTTCTTCAATACCTATTGTATCTCCTTCCAAGGTACTAAATAGGGCATAAATCATATCCCCAAGATATTGAGGCATCTTCTTATTACAAGACTCAAAGGCTTTCTTTACAGCCCTGTTAATCTTACTGATGTCAAATTCTTCTTTGCTTTTGTCTCTTTTTATTACTTGCATATCATAAAGTATTTAGCCATTCTCTCAAATCATTTACTCCTGTATCTGAAATTCCCATAGGCACTTTAGGTCTTGAAGTGAGATAAGAGTTAAGCTCTTCTCCTATTACAAAAGGACTTCTCATTTCTATTTGGTCATTCTTTCCAAACTTCAATGTACCTTGTGCTCTTGTAAAGGGGCAGTTCCATACAAGAGGGGTTAAAGTCCTCTTATTGACCACAATAAAATCATAGTCAAGCAGCTTGAAGTCTTTGAAATACTCATCCTTATCCATATTCTGCCTTATAATAGCCCAATACAGTCTGGCTTGAATATCATATCTCCAATCTACAAGGGATTTATAGAAATCCCATTCTGTATGGGAACTTGTTTTCAAATCTACTGGCTTTGCCCACTTCTCTTTATGATTGACTATGATTAAGTCAGCCATGTTTCTATACTTTACACCATTGAACTCTCCTTTGAACTTCAACTGATATAATCTTTCAATATCTGGTTCAAATGGATTATCCTCCGCAAAGTAGAACTGAGTGGATTTGCTCTCTTTCAATGCTCTTACTGCATTGCACACATCTTGATAGGTCTGAGTATCAAGTATAGTCCTACTGCCTGCTATGAATAATAGGTTATAGTAGTCAGCACCTTTCTCCTTGATAACCTTAGCCCTTGTCTCAGGCTTCCAGTTCATTTGATAACTCTGACATTCAGTCTCCTTAATGATTGCATCATCAGGAATTGTAATAAGACTCCTATAAGAATCTCCATACTGATTGAACAAAGATTTTACTATCTTTGTAATAGAGTCTGGAGTAGAAGGAAATTCAGCAACCATAAATCTTTCATCAAACTCTTCTTGACCACCTGTGATAATACTATCTACAGCACTACCAAAAGTAAGAGAGGGTGTTTCTATCCTGTCAAATAATCTATCCAAGTTATTGAATCCTTCTCTCTCATATCTTGCAAGAGTAGAATAACTTAGTGCTGGGTCTGTCCTATATGTTTCTTCAGATACATCCCAAGATATATCCTTTAAGCTTTTTCTATTCATCTTCTACATGACTTATAGTTAATTCATAGTCTATCTCCATTTCCAAAGTTTGCAAGATACCAAGCCTTCTCTTAACTGCCTTTATGGTATCTTTGAGATTATCCTTGAAAATTAAAATATTATCACTATACTCAAGTGTAGGACTTTTATTAGCTTCCTTTATCAGCTCTTGTATTACATTCTTCTGCATATTGTTTGAATATTTCTATAGCTTGTAACAATTGTTTCTTACTATAAATCTCAAAGAAAATACTTTTTACACCTTGCTTAGATTGTTCTTCTAAATACCTCCTAAACAGCTTTTTCTTTAGATAGTACACATCATTTTCCATTCCTTTAGCCTCTATCCAAACATCTACATTATTATGTCGGATATAAAAATCTGGAGTATATGTAATTGGAAGCATTGTGTTACTCTTAAGATTAAGAAGTTTTGGAGGTTTTCCACCTTCATCAATCCTCTTCTTATATTGAGTGTCAGTCTCCTTATCATAAAAAGGGACAGTACAAGGCTCAAAATTCAATAATACAATCCTCTTAGGCTCATACTTAGGAATAAATCCTTGTTCTACTAAAGTATTATAAATAGTTTTTTCTAGTTGAGACTTAAAAGTAATGCTACTACCTTTACAGATAGTAGCATTTCTAATTTTCTTATTAACCATTATTCTTAAACAATTCCTTGAGTATGCCTCTTACAATGCTGCAAGCAGTCTTGGCATCTTCAACAGTCCTAAATGCTGCAAAATTCCTATAGTTCTTAATGTGTGCTTTATTAGCTTTAACTATCCTACCATCAAACATAGAAATTACATATATTTCAGGACTCTTCTCAATATGGTCTTTATACTTTTTGTCCAACTCAATGGCTACTTCTCTAAGTACCATAGAGAATGCAGCAGCAGGATATACACTGTCAATGGTATTGAGATAGTTATACACTTTCTCTACCTTCCAGCCAAGCCTTTCTGCCAACTTTCCAATATAGTAATTAAGATCCATAGGTACTTCAGTAGGTTTAAGCACTTTATCTATATCAAAGTCAGAACCAGGTGAGACAGTAATAATACCTGCTTTAATCAGTTTAGGCAAAGCTGCCTCGGTAACCAGTGTACTTTCTATCACAGGACCTTTGCCAAACAGAGGGTGTTTAGTCTTAAATACCTTGACAATAGTGTCTCCAATCTGTACTTCTTTTCCGTTTTTCAAATAAAATTTTTCCATGTCTTTTGTTTTTGTTTTTATTATTTAATACTCTTGATACCATTTAATTGGTACCCCATATTTATCTTTACACAAATTACTTATAGTAGCAAACAATTCAGATGGCATTCTCTTATTAAGTCTTGCATAGTATGCTGGATGCTCAATTTCAAGAATGTCATTGAATTGTTTGTTAATGTAGGGCTTGAATGTCTGAGCCTGCCTCCCAAATAGAACATAAATAATGCCAGTCTCACACTCTGATAAGTGTTTTAATAAAGCAGCTATAAACGGCCTCCATAACATTACATGAGAACCAGCTTTATTCATTTCTACTGTGAGTGCAGAGTTTATCATTAGTATCCCTTGTTTAGCCCAACTTTCTAAAGTGGGGTCAAAGATACAACTATTTTTTGGAATTTCAAAATTTATAGCTGCCTCTTTAACAATTTGTAGAGATGGAGATAAATTTTTCTCTTGCACATCAGCTCTATTTCCAAATAGTATGCCAGTTGCAACTCCCTTTTGTGGATAGGGGTCTTGGCCTAACATAACTACTTTTAAGTCCTTGAGAGGACAAAGCTCAAATGCTCTGAATACATCAGGTTGGGCAGGACATAGAGGCTTCCTCCTATATTCTTGTCCAACCTTAGTCATTACATTGTTTAGCTCTGCCCTATCAATTACTTTCATCCAATCTCCAAAGTATTCATCTAATGTCATATTAACATCATTATGTCATCCATATTGTCAATAAGGCATTCATTCAGTGCATCATTAGTAGTGGCAGATGGAGTAGGTTTAATAGGTTCTATAAAGAACCTATCAAAATTATCTACTACAACTTTTACCTTTTTACTCTCTGGGTTGACACCAAACTTGTAATCAGGAAGATTTACTTCTCTACTTGTATAGAAAGGAATAAGTTTCTTAATAATACCTTTGTTAATCAACTTGTCAGACTCTAAGAATACTTTAGGACTAACATGGCATACAGGTCTATAATAGACCATATTATCGTCACCTTCTTCTGTATGTACCTTTCTTGCAGTTAGTGTACATAACAGCAATGGAGCATAGCTTTCATCAAAGATAATGCCTTTGCCTCCATAATACACTTCACCTTTGCTGGTAGTTATCTTCTGCAATCTTTTACTATATCTTACATTAGTAAATAATTGAGTTATAATACTATCAAAGGTTCTTCTCTCCTGACTTGGTGCATTATCATACAATGGCAGTATTATCCTCTTGGTTCCTATAGATGATGGGTAATGTATCTTCTCTAACACTAAGCTCTCCAAGTATCCTCTTGCAATCACAGGAATCTCTACCTCATCATCATTTACTTCAATGATAAGACTTCTCCTAAATACATTGTTACTATCAAGAGACAGATTCATTTCAAGCTGGCTTGGGCCAGCAGAATCACTGCTAATGAAAACACTCCTTACATTACGTGCAAATCTTGGGTTAAATTCCATTATACTTCAGTTTTGAGATACATTGTTTCCGCATTATATGTGGTAAGGAATGGCAGGTCTCTGTCAATGAGAGGCTCACACTGATTAGCACAGAAGTTTACAAACAGATTGACCATATAGGATGCAATCATATTTGCACAGAAGGTAGTTTGTTTATAGGAACAGATAGTTTCATCAGCTTCTGCATCAGAGAATAGGAACTCATTATTGTACCTATTGATGTTGTACTCATCATCTCCCTTGATGCACAATACCTGAAATTCTTCTGCTGCTAATCTACCATCAATAAACAAGCAATTCTTTCTCTCCTCCTCTGGTTTGGATTGAACATGACTCAACCACTTATTAAAGAAGAGTTTTCTTGCTGCCATGTTATCAAAGCCACAAATCATAATGTCTGATGCCTCAGATTCATCAGTGAATCTTTCACTTATTGCAAAGATACTACTATAGCCAGCATAGTTCCTAATCATCTCAGCCAGTGCAGATACCTTAAGTCTACCTAAATCAGACTGACCATATAACTGACCTGACATATTGACAGCTTCCACCATGTCATTATCATAAATAAACATAGAAGCTGGCTTCATTCTTGCCAATAAGAAGCCTACATAGCTACCAATACCACCTACACCTGCTAAAATGATAGTCTTCTTCTGAATGTTCTCATACCAAATGGCAGAACTAAACCTACTTGTAGCTTCATCTACCAGTAAAGTTGCAGAGTTTGTAGGTATTTCTTGATGTGCATCTTCTACAGCTTGGTCAAGGATAGCTTGCTCCTCCTCTGAAAGTTCAAAGACAATGCTGTCACTACCATCTTCTACAGAGTTACCCGTCCTTATAGCCCAAGTTTCTTCAACTAAACTTTTGAAATGTTCATTGATAAAGATTCTACCTGTTGTATTACTAGTGCTACAATATGCAACCTTATAGGTATTAGGTACACCATTCAAACTAATAATGTTAAGAGAGGTAATGAGGCCCATTCTAATACTATTAAGGACAGTATTGAGGGTACTAAGATCGGCATATCCCACCTCATTATATTCACGAACATTATCCTCATTGGTACTTTCCATAAGGGAATTATAAGCTTCAGCTGCTCCTTGTGGGGTTGTTCCTTCATTCATAATATTAAATATTTTTGAAGTGCATCAATATACCCTTTGATATAATCATTTTCAGGAAGTTTTGTAAGCTCCTCTATCATATCATGGGCACAAATAGCACAAATTTCTGTTTCATCAAAGCCAAGCTCTTCTAATTTCTCATCTGTCACATACCATGTCAGATATTCTGCATAGGTATCTGCCCACATTTTGAAATTTTTCATGCCTTCTTTACCTTTGCCAAATCTCTTTTCATACAATGCAGGCATTGACTTAGCCCATTTGGTAATGTCAATCTTACTATCATTAGAGATAATAATGCTGCCTGTAATCAATTGAAGTACAAGAGATTTCAAAGTAACTTTATCAAATGTTACCTGACCATAAGGTATGTCATATCCCACTTCAAATGGCAAATCATCTACATCATCAAAGAGAGATGTCTGAACTACCTTAGGCTTTTTAATCTCCTTCTTGACAAGATTTGCTGAATCTGCCTTTGTACCATAAGAGTTAGCAATAACAGGCTTGTAACTACCTTGATATACAGGTGTCTGAGCTTTCTTGACCTTCTCTGCTTTAGCTTGCTTGATTTCCTCAAGCCTTGCTGCCATGTCTGGAAAGGAATAATTCTCATCTTCTTTCTCTATTTTAAGATAGAACCATTCAATCTCATCTGCATCACTTACATATTCCTTAGTATCATGCTTTTCACCATCACCAAAGAACTCATAAGACACAGACTCTTTGACCTGCTTTGACTTGATTCTCCTTGTGATTGCAGCAGTATAGGAACCTGCATTATTCACAATGAGAGATACAAAATTATTTCTATCCCTACCTTCTTCCTTTAGAGTAGCAGTGTCTGTTCCACTAAAGAAAGTACTCATATTGTTATGGGAATGTATAAGACCCATCTGACAATCAAGTAGCTCAGGATTTTCACACATATAGGCTATCACATCAGGATTCATATCAAACTCCGTATAGGCTTGAGTTCCAATATCCATGATATAAATATCCACACATCTTATTATAAGGTCATTGTTTTCAAATGAACCTTCATGTGTAAAGAATAATGTACCTGACCATTCAGTACTCCATACCTTCTGACAGGCAAACCTTATCTTTCTTTCCACTTCTGCTGGGATAATCAGCTTATAATTATAAGTACCTGACTTCTGTACCAAGCTGATTGCCTTCGTGGATTGCTTTGTTTCTTCCATATCTGTAATTTAATACTTTGAGTATTGTTGTTAATATGTATAATGCAGTCTGAATATCAAGAATTATACTCTTGTTCTCATTCCTCACTTCTGCAACATCTGTAATATCTACAGTTACCTCTCTCCCTTTGAATACACAGACTTTCTTGCCTATATACTGAGCATAGTTGTTTACATTATTCCTGCCTCTATCATAGTAAATCTTTCCATTGTCTATGATACACTCTCTCAAAATACCCTGTCTCTTCAAATCTGCAAACTTAGCAGTTAGTTCCTCTTTATTGAACTGGTCATTATACCATTTAATGAACTCATTACTAATGAGTACAATAAATTCAATAAATGACATTCCAATAGAATAAGAGCCATTGACATAGTTAAATTTGAGTTTCTTAGAGTTAATAAAGTACCTCACAAACTCCTTGAATTTATCATGAGTAATGGCACCTCTATAGTGATTAGGAGACAGGCATGTAGTGAATCTATCCATACCTGCTTCCATACCATCGGTACCTAACCTCTCCAAGTAATGATAAGGTGTTCCAGCAACAGATTCTACAGTTACATACTTACTCAGTTCAAGGCAGAACATATTCCACATATCCTCATCATAATCCATATTGAGGACACTAATAGTACCATTAATAGGACCACTGCCTGTACAAGGATTTTGGAATTGGGTGAAATCATTTGTAGGGATACTACTGATATGACTGTGCATATAACGACTTCTGAAGTGAAGCAGTGTATATTCTGACCTGTTAAGTGTGAATCCTCCATTCAATGTGCCATTATACATTACTTTCATCTTAGCCCACAGATGGTTAATATCCACAAATCTGTCATGCTCATTAGTTACCCTTACATGAGGAAAATGTACAAGAATGAATATACCATTGAACTTGATATAACCAATTTTCTCCTTTACTGTAGTATTTGTAAGTGCATTAACAACCTTTTCTACCTGGTTTTCAGGTAAATCAGTAATAGCATATGCTTTATACATACTCCAGTCATTACTATTCATGCTTACAATACCACTACTAGGAATATAAGTAGATAAAGGCTCTATATTCATCCAAGATTTGAACTTGTCCAAACTCCAATATCCTTGCATATCAACTTTATCTTCTCCAAAGAAGTCATTGAATATGCCTAATACTCGGAGTGGCTTGTCCATCAAGGAGTTATATAATTCCTCTATCTTCTCCTCAATTAATTTAATTACTTCTTTACTCATACTACTGTAAAAAATAGGTAAGGGGGATATTTCTAACCTCCTTACCTACTGTTACTTACCTTTGTTAATTGACACCCATTCCTGCGAACATATCATCAATCTCATCATCAGAGTAAGGAGAAGCTGACTTAGGCTTATACTCCTCAGAAGGTGCATCACTTACTGCAACCTTACCCCCAAGAATATCAATCACTTCCTCTTTCTCATAATCCTCAATTGTGCCATTTTCCTCAAGGATTTCCACCAACTTGCTGATAGCAGCCCTTGCTACAGCATCAATACACTCACCTCCATTACTTGCAGGTGCTACAGGAGTGTTTACAGGTGTTTCCTCCTTCTTAGCCTCAGCTTTAGGAGCAGCAGGAGCAGGCTTTGCAGCACTATTGCTCTGTACCAATGCAATAAGGTCAGCAGTCTTACACATAGTGAAGTTCTTACCAAACTTCTTTACACAGGCATCCTGTAAACCCATAGATTTGATAGCACTGTATGCCTCAGTTCTACTCATTGCAACAGCACCACTTCTGATTTTCTTGTTGGTGTTAGTAAGCATGAAAACCAACTCATTGGTGATAGTTCCCTTGTAAGGAACATCATGTGGTAGGACTGAAGCATCATTCTTCAATTCAACCTTTGATGTACCTTCAAAGAAGGTCATACCATCATAGTCAATACCATTGGCTCTCAAGTCACTCTTCAACTCAGCAAGGGTCGTGGCTGCTGACATAATAACACTTTTCTTCTGATTCTTAGTCTGTACGACTGTAATTTTTCTTGCTTCCATGTTTTCACTTTTTTTTTATAAAATTGAACTTATTGAAACTTTAATCTATGCGAAAGGGCAAATCATTCCAATCATTGTCCTCTTGTCTTGAAGAGATAAATAAAGGCTTGATTATTCTAAGGAACTCATCTTTGCCCTTAGCCTTATACAAGTCTGAAATATCTTTCCCTTCATTAAAGGGTGGTAATACTACATTAGTAAACCCTGTTTCCTCAGCTAACTTCTGAGCATCTTTCAATCCTGGCTCATCATTATCCAAGCAAATGAAGATTTGTTTATATCTTCTTTTCAGTTCACTAATTGCAGTATCACTCATCCTATATCCCTCACCTTGAATGGCAAGAGATGGAATACCTGTGTTAGCCCATAGACATAAAGCATCCTTCAGTGAAGAACAAATGCAAATCTGTTCCCCATATTCAGGTACTTTAGTCCATAAGCTAATTACAGAGTTATCATGTTTGTTACTCCATTTATAACCATTCTTATTAAAAGGTTGGTATATCTTTAGAGTAACTTTACCTTCCTTGTGTTCTACATAAGCATAGGCATATTTGTCAGCCCCAAACACATATCTATGACCATCTTTTATGATAATCTTATGTGATATGGGATAAACTTCTGCATACTTCAGCCAATCAAGACTTATTCCATAGGATTTCCAATATTCAACATCATAAGATGTCCAATCTCTGACTTTGCACTGTAAGTCAGTACTCTTTCTGCATTCAATGGTACTTCTCACAGCACATGGAATATGTTTATGAACATTAGGTGTTCCTATAGAGCAGAGCTTTGGTATGTCCTTGCTTATCCTTGTTAGGACTTCCCTGTAGTTACACCCCCACATCTGACAAAGGAGGTCAAATACACCTCCCCTATCCTTGGTTGCAAAGTCCACAAAATATATCCTCTTTCCATTAGGAGAGTACAGACCAAATGATGGCTTGTTATCTTTCCTAAGAGGACTATGTATAATACAAGGAATTTCAGTGACTCCTAGATAAAATGACAGAATATTTGCCTCTGTTGTCTTTTCTAGGATGTCACTTAAAGTAACAGAAGATTTACCTTTGCTGACAGCCATGCTTTTTTTTTTGAGAGATTACTACTTATTTTCCAAAGTCCCAAGGATTGGACTCTTCTGCCTTGGGGAAAGGCATATCACTTGAACCAGAGTTACTGAAGTTAGTAGCTTCAACATTATACTCCTTCAAGTCACACACAGTAAACTCAGTAGTAGAATATGCACCAGATGCCTTTCTTTCTTGCAAATTTGCATCCAACTTACTGTAGTCAGTAATGTTGTTCTTCAAGAACATCTGATTATAAACAGCCTGATACTGCTTGTTATCATCAGTGGTTCTTACACCAAACAGCACCTTAACCTTGTTATTAGGCTGCAATGCAATAACATCTTTCAGCTCCTTGAAGTTACCCTTGAAGTACTCAGCAATACTCTCAAGTCTCGCCTCACAATCCTCAGGTTTATCTACCATAACCCATTTCTCATTGACATACTTCATTACATTAGGAATGTTAAGGTATGCCTTGATGAAGTTAGTAAGCTCTTCCTCACCATGATAAGCAGGTCTGTAGTCCTTATCAATGTTGGCAGGGCCATTCTTATACATAGGAATCTCATGTGCCTTAGCCTGCTCTACAGTAACCCAAGCAGTTCTACCATACTTATCAATTACCTGTACCTTAGTCTGGTCTCTATTGTATCTGTATTCCTTTCTAAGGAAGAAGGCTACCTTGGTAATAAACTCTATACCACCACACTTCTCAGCATCAGTCTTAACAATGAAGTCAAGTCTGACATTTTGTACTTTATGCTTATCCTCACCTACCTCAATTTCACCTAGATATTCAGGGTCATTTTCAAGTTGGGTATTATACAGCTTCTCAAGCTCTGCTTTGCTAGGATTTACACTAAGTACAAATACAGGTGCTACACCTACATATCTCTTCACTGCATTGCCTTCAGTAGATACTTTACCAGCAGCAAATGCCATAAATGCAAAATTTGTCTTTTTCATATATTATATCCTTTATATTATATCTTTTATATTAAATCTTCTATTACAGAGTAATCAAACACTCTTACTATAGATTCTTGGAACTCCTTTTCTTGTATTGTCTCCATTACATTATTTAATTCAGGAGGAACAGGGTACCCTTTATCATCTATATAGAAATAATTGCTTAGACTTATCTCATCATAAGGATTATCAAATAATTCTTTTATAAGCTCCTGCTTTGCTTTATTATAAAAATCATTTAATTTCTCTTTGGTATACTGTTCTTCTACCTCAGAGTGTTTAATTTCCCTACGTAGCATTTTTATTTGAAATTAAAAACTTTAGTTAATCAACAATTTTTGTTCCGAAATTAATAGGAGACTCTTCACCAGCCTTTACTTCTGTCTCAGGTGCCTTCTCAGTATCATCTACTGTCTCAGGAGCAACATTTTCAACCTCAGGCTCCTCTATATGAATCTCATATACACTAGTCTCTTCATTGAATACTACTACACCAGCCTTAGGTTCATACTTAGTAACCTTTACAGGTTTACCATCCTTACCAACCTTACCAGTATCTTCTACCTTCTTGACAACCAAGTCTTCACTTGTGAGACCACCTGTCAAAGACTTGACACCCATCTCATGTCCCTCAATCTCCTCAGTCAGAGCATTATACTCTGCATTGAGTTCATCAATCTTGGCAGCAATCTTATTCTTCTTCACTACCAAAGGATTAACATTTTGTGCAATTCTCTTTACACCTGCAAACTGTCTTACTGTCAATGTTTTCATATTTTCTTATATTAAAAGATTTGTAATAACTTCCTTTGCCCCGTATTACTTAATGGATTAGGAGCACTCCATAGCTTGCATATCATAAACTTTCCTTCAAAGTATTCTAAGGCTTGATTTAGGCAGGAACTCAGCATAGTAACATCCCTCTCCAAGTACTCTCTAAGTACTGAGGTGTCAATATCTGACTTACCCTTTTCAAGACAATAGTCTGTGATTGCTTTAAGTGCCTTATGTATAGGCACCTCACCAAAGGCAGCCAACCTTGATAATTCTACAGTCTCATTCCTATCCATAAATCTCTCTCAATTTATCTACTACTATAGACAAATCATTAGGAATTTCATCAGGAAGGTCATCCAATGCACCAAGACTGTCTTTAGCAGGATACTCTCCATCAAACTCCTTGACAAAGTGCTTGATAGGTCTCTTGTTTTCTGCATCATATCCTACCTTGCCAAAGAGGATAATATCAAACTTACCCTCAGGAGTAATATAGTCATCAACCATCTTTCCAGTGGTTTTGAACTTATAGGAAATGGAGTCACCATTCTTATCCTTATACTCCTCATAATGGGCACAGCAGATGATATTCTTATTCTCAGGAAGTCCCTTGAAAGCATCAAAGATGAGACCCATTCCATAGCCAATCTGCTTAGGAGTATCCCATCCACCTTTCATAGCATTTGCCATATAGAAATCCTGTGCAAGATAATTGAAGTCATCAATTACAATATTCTTGAAAGGAGATTTCTTTAGCATATTTATGAGTTCTGCTATCACTGCAAACCTATCAAGACCTGTAAGACTATCTACCTGCACTCTATTGCCTGTACCAAGGGCATTTGCATTTACAAGTTTCTGTGTAGGCTTACCTACATTCTCTACTCCAATACTGCCCTCAATCAGCTTAAAGTTAGGGTTAGGAACACCCCTGCCAATGCACTGAATGACATAGGTTTCCTTTGGGTCAAGCCCCTTAATCCCCAACTTCTCTCTACCACAATAGGAGGTAGTTTTTCCGAAGCCTGATTTTGCTAAAACTAGAATTTTTGCCATTGTTTTTGTTTTATAATGTTACTTTTACTTGAAAAGGGTTGCAAATTTACTAAATAATCCAGTATTACGCAAGCTCTTATTCTTTTTCTTTATTCCATAACTAAAAAATGACTTAGCTGCTGCACCTCTTATGTGCTTCAAATAGTCATATATTTTAGCTATTTCACCTTTGTTGTCTGGCCTTGGAAGTTCTTCAAATTGGCATACTGCGCCATCAAAGAATAATGGACATAGCCCACCCATCTCACCATCTCTATTCACTATCATTTCAAGAAATCTGATATTATCCTTAAACTTGGATATATCATATCCCTCATACTCCTTTAGTGCAAATCTAAATGGTGAAAACAATCCAAGAACTACATTGCTATCCCTTGAAGTGTACTTACTATCTCCTAATCCAGCAACAGAAGGTCTTACCCTGCCAATCTTGAAAGCCTCATTGCCCTCTTGGTCAAATGCCTGCTGTTGAATGATGATAGGAGAATAGTTATACCTGTTTCTGAGATACTTGGCACAGTACTCACTCAGCTTATCCATAGATTGCTTGAGAGTCATTCCTCTTTCAGTATCTATGAGATTGATGGTATCTACTATGACCAGCCTGTATTCATTAGGATTATCTTGCTCATACCTGTCAAACACTTGTCTGTTCTGTACTATGCCAAGCTCATCCTTATATTGACCAGTCTTAGTATATACTGTGCCATGCTCCTCTGCATAATTCTTACAGTACTTATATATTCCTGTAGGATTTGCAGCTTCTTCAGGGAATATTACATGCTCCTCAAAATACTCAAGTATGTCTTGGATTTCCTTGCTGTTGATTATATCCAAGACTTCCTCAGATATTGGAGAGGTAGTACTTCTTAACTCTCTTGGACTAACTCTTATCTTGCCCTTACTGAAGTCAAATAGTAACCAAGATATAAATCTTTGCATAATCCTATCAGGAGTCTCCTCCAAAGGAAAATACAATATCTTGATGTCAATATCTGCCTTAGTAAAATAGCAGAACATGAGAGGCTTGTAGATAAAAGTGTAGGAAGTGAATTGAGATTTACCTCCCTTAGTGAAAGAAGTTATGGTATAATAGCAACTTTGCTCAATACCAATGAAATCTTCACTGAATCTTTTGAAAGGAGATGGGATGCAATTAAGCTGCCCATCTAGGATTCGTTGCCTTCTTTCTTCAAGATTGGCAATAACTCTTTCTCTTAAACTTATACTTTCCTTCATACTATCTTAATGTTGTAGCCCAGTCATTTCTAAGAGTTTCTTCCTGACCAGCATTTTCTATATAAGAAGCTAAGTCAGACACCTCTTCGATGTACCCTTCATTATTACTGTTAGTCTTTCTCACATCTTTCCATATGAAATATTTAAGTGCCCTCATATAGTTGTATTGACCATTAAAGGACTTAACATACTCATTGGCAGCATGTAAAATCTGTTCATCGGAGTACTTGTTTCCATACAATTTGAAGAACTTCTGAAGTCTCTCTTTGTTGTCTTTTCTGTTTCCCCTCCAATATACAGTTGTGCCTTCTTTCTTCCCTTTAGGAAATATTTCCATCAGCTTATCAACTAGAGAGGCTAATCTTTCATCAGAGGGTACAGACTTATCAGCACTAAGTAGGATGTCTGAACATACTCTATCCCATCTTTGTGTGACAAAGAATCCACCAGAGAACATATCTTTCACTAATATCTGTTTTTCTACTAAGTCATTAAATAGTTTAGATATATTTACTCCAGTTTTCACTAATAACACTGCAAGTAAGGAAGGTAAATCCATACCTTTCTTTTCGCAGATGTCTTCATTGATAATATAATTCATCAGACTATAGTTTTATATCATTAACATTATCTATGGTTATTATAGAGTCTTTGCTATACTCTTCAATCATCTTTTCTACTAACTCTTCTTCCCTAGTATCTTTGAAGTAAGGAATAATGATAATAGGAGATTTATGACGAAGAATACGACCTACTCTTTGCTTGACTACAATCTCTGAACTATTCAAGTTGCAGAATATACCTATCCTACAATTAGTCAAGTTTACACCTTCATTGAGTATGTTACAGGCAGTGATATGCTTAATCTTGTTAAGATTAAACATTTCAAGGTTCTTTACTGAAGCCTTATTCTTTGAAGTGATATTGTATTTACCCAACCTCTCTGACTGTTCAATACTACTACAGAAAGTCAAAGTCTTGTAATTCTTGAACTTGTCAAGAAGAGATAGCACAAGAGCTTCTTTCTGTTCAGCACACCACTTCAACCTTTTGCCTGCTGTTGAAAGCCATAAGTTCTTTATCCTCTCATTTCTTGAGTTAAAGTACTTATTCTTGTACCACTCTATAAGTGAAGAGACACTATCATAATAACCTTTCTGAGTAGTAGTAACCTCCTTACCAAATCTTTTGGTTCTGTATTTACATATAGAATTATCCAAAGTCAAAGGCAGCAGATATACTATAGGCTCAGGCAATACTTCATCCTCTACAGCTTCCTTGAGGCCACACTTAATGACCTCAGCCTTGTGGTTGTAGATGAAATAATCCCTCATGTCTCTCTTAATAGTGGCAGACAATCCAATGAAAGACTCATTGATATGAATAGTCTCCAATACATCAATTCTTGCTTCTGACAAATGCTGCATCTCATCTGCCACTACTACATCAAAGCATGAGTTCTCATAATTCTTTAGTGACTCATAGCATTCAATGGTAATATAGTCAGACTTGATACCTCCCCATTTCTCAATCTCATCCTCCCAAGTCTGTTTATGTACAGTCTTTGCCACAAGGATAAGTATAGTAGTAGGACATTCATCATTCCTAAATACCCTATCACATATATGATTAATGAGGTCTATTGCTACCTTGGTCTTACCCATTCCAGTTATCAACTCAAGTATCAAGTACTTAGCCTTATCTATCTTAGATAGAGCCAAGTTATTCACTTCTTCTCTTGTCATTCTTTGTTTACAATACTTTTTAATATACTTATATATTCTTTATCAGTCGCATAGTTTATTTCTTCAAGAAAAGCATAGTAGTTATCGGGAGGTTGATATTTCTTTTGTATCCACTCCTTATAAGCTACAACACTTTCAGTCCAATGCTTGAACTTACAATATCTCTTTTCTTTACTATTATAAAGACCAAATAGATTATTATATTTCAAACATGCCTTAGACTTAAAATGTCCTGTTTCAAGTATAGCTTGTGCATAGACAATATCTTTATGCTCTAAACCATAATAAGACAAAGCCTCCTCCAGACCCTCCTTAGGGGTCTGAGAGAAGAACTTTGGTTGCTCATTAATAATGGTATCAGCCACCTCTATTACAGGGACAGTATCAACCTTTGGTTGTTGAGAAACTATACTCTTGACTTGCAAGAGTAATGCAATTACTACACTCCATGGCACTACTGTAGCTGTTACAATAAGTGCTTTCAACCATTTATTTCTCATATCTCTCTTGAAAAGAATTTATCCTTGAATCTCCAATATGTATACCAATTATTCCTACAACATATTTCGGGTTTTAAGTAATACCTTAACCATACAATCCAAAATACAATGACCTCTACTATGTTAGCAAAAGGTATAATACTGGTAATCAGCATGATAAGTACTATCCATAATGGAATACCTATCTTTTTAGCTTCTTTCCAGTCAAAGTAGAAGTCACCTTTTATTGTGAGTGTATAAGTATGTTTTAGTACATATATCTGGAGTATGAAGGATATTAAACCAATTATAATCCAAATCATAGCTATTCAATACCTTTGAACAATGTAGGCAAACTACCATATTTAGGAAGCTTACCATCCCACTTCTCAATCCACTGCTGCTTAAGAATCAATGGTGTCAAAGCTTGTGTTCTAAGCTTATTAGCCTCTGCTTCAGCCTGTGCTGCAACTACCTTCTTCTCTGCCTCTGCCTTAACTACAGCAAGCTCATTCTGAGCCTTTTGTGCCTTTTGGATAGCAGCATTCTTAGCATTAACTGCTTCTACAATAGAGTTAGGATATTTCAATCCTGAAGTAAGTTGTTCTAGCTGAAAATTCTCTTTAAGCAGTGCCTTAGACAAATGTGCTTCAATAGCCTTCTCTACCATATCTCTGTTTGATACAATCTCATCAGTAGTGTACTTATTGAGCTGAATCCTGAAAGCATCCTTTACATAGTTAAAGAGAGTTCCATTGATAACATCATTAAGTTCCTTCCTATACTTCTTGAATACCTGAGGTGATTTACCATCAACAATCTTCAATGAAATAGTAGGGTCAATACTAAACTCTGAGCCATCCTTTGCATTAATTGTGAAAGCAGGATAATCAATTGTCTGGACATAAGTAGGATACTCATAAACTTGCTCAGTAAATGGATTATACCATACTGCACCAGTGACCAAAGATACATCATCTACACCCTTGTCAGAGCCATAGAGGTTTACCTTAATACCTTCACAACCTGCATCTACTCTCTCATAACCACATGAGGACATGCCTAACATGGTAAATACTGCCATAAGGCACATAATTACTTTACTCTTCATTTTCTTTTGTTTTAATTACTTTACTTATTATTTCTATACCTATCCATATAGCTGCTATTAACAATACAATTCCTGCAATATTAGCAACTGTGTTACTCATGGTAAGTAATTGAGTAACAGCATTTAGTGCTATGAATAAACCCAGCACTAAACATACTATTTTGATAATGAATTTTCTCATATTATTAATCCCGAAACCAAATATACCTAGTCACCATCTTCCTCATAGATATATGACCTTCTAAGGTCTTCCAGAGTTTTTTTGTGTCTAAAGTACTTAAATTTTGCTTTCTCGTCATTTTTACCTCCCATTACCTTATATCTAGCTTCTATTTTCCTCATAGGATATTTGCTGAGATACTTATGAGGTATTTTGTACTTCTTTCCTTTACTCATATTATAAATAGCTGTATGTAATTTCTTACTACTATAGGTTTATTAGGATAGTTTGACTTGTAGCTGTTATACCACAGTAATACCCTATACCTTTTACCTTGTACTATTATATCTATTGATGGCTCATAATGATTAAATAGGACCATCGCGTATATTATAAGTAAAACTATAATCCATATCCTAGTCATAAATTACTTCTTTTTGTTCATCCTTTTCTGGTTTAGGACAACATACTACATACTCAAATCTTGAACAAATCCCTTTCCATTTCCTGTAATCATCACATGAGTTCTTCTTTAATGCTTTTGCATCAATGAAGTTACTTACACAAAGCATATCATACTTATTAATAGGACTATACATTACCTTATCAAAGTGCATATCCAGTTTCTGTATAATTGCTTTAATGGTTTCACCTGATGATATAAAGTCATCCACAACTATAAACTTTGTGGTACCAATATTACCAATTCCTTTTAATGAAGAACAATGAGCACTTTTATCTTCTTCCTTCCTGACAATTAGGATATAGGTCTTAGTAGTTGGGTCAATGTTGTGTAACTCATTAAGCATAGCACCTGCAATCATGGCTCCTGATGTGCCTCTTGCTACAAAAGTAATGCTTGTACCTTCCTCAATATCTTCTTTATATGTATTGAAGATTGCTTTTGCACTCTGTTGTATATAACTATGCTTCCAATAAACACCAAATGGGTAATTTACAACAATGAAATGGTCAAGGTGTATAAATTTAGGAACATACCCCATAATCTCTTAGTTTTATTCCACTTAGTCAGTAGGTTGTAAAAAAAAAGAAGGACAAGGATATTATTAGTACCCCTGCCCTTACTATGAGAACATTCCCACTTAGTCCTCAAACACCTGATAAGTGTATGAAGTACCTCCAAGGTATTCTACTGTTCTCTGCAAATGAGCTTCAAGTCTCTCCTTTTTACTCATTGCAGCCCACTTGCTGGGCTTAAGCCATGAAGGACAAGAATCCTTGTCAATCATATATTCATAAGCCTCCTTGCCCATGTTCAAGGACTGTGCAGCTGGCTTGCACTTTCTTGTATGGAAAGTGATAATCTCTGGATTGGTGCCACCCTCATCAGTCACTCTCATAGAGTGCTTCTCCATCTTGTCCCAATCCTCTACTTTTACCTTAATGGTTTTCTTGTAGATTTTACCAGCTTTGGTCTTCTTCTCAATCACTTTGTGAGTTGTTTTAAGGCACTCCTCCTTGCTGAACATTGTGCTTCCTTGAAGCTCAATACTCAGACTTAACTTGATTTCACTCATGTTTATTAATCTTCTTTAGATTTTTCCTTCATAATTGCAGCAAGCATGAGAGCAGCCATTGTATCTTTTGCTGTGGCTTCTCCCTTATCTGCCTTTTCCTTTAATTCCTCCGCCATTTTAATGCGAAGAGTATGGTTCAAGGCTTCAATGGTACCCATCAACTCTCTTGCATTGAGGAATAGTGCACTTGCTACAATCACCTCAATAGGTGCCTGTACTGTCTTGCCTTTGTAGCTTTCTACCAAATTTTCAACAAGTTCAACATTGGTTAAACTACCACTCTCTTTGCCACCTTTAATGGCTATTGCAGCATATCCAAAATGCTTCTGTTCCAGATTTCTTTCCAGACCCTTTTCTTTGTTCTTTTCCATTTTTTTTTATTTTAGAAGTGAAACAATAAATTGGTGTATCTTAGGACTCGAACCTAACCTCTAGCCCAACAGCTAGTGTGCTACCAATTACACCAAGATACAAAGACAAGTTACACATAGTAAATACCTACTAACACAAAGCCAATATCAATAGCAAGAACCTGTTAAACCACCAAGAACAAGAACATCCCTCCATCAGTCAGACTTCATAGGGTTGGTTATTTTGGAATAACAGACTATCTAACGGCTTAGCATTAGATATATTATTTTACTAGCAATCATGTATAGTATATTTTAACAGATACTTACTATATGTATTCAATAAGGTTAGGGATTAATATCCCAAGTCCTTATTTACTTGCCCAGAGAGTTGATGGTATTGTAAATACCTAATAGTGAGTTAGGTACTACAATCTTCAACTTGCTGTACTCTTGAGACTTCTCATCATTCCATGTCTTGAAGGCTCCTAATATATCTTTGAGTTCAGCTTGGTACTTCTGTGAAGCAACCATATACTCTGAGTTCGCCTTACTGGCAGACTCATTGATAGCTTGCTCACAGCTATACTTCATAGCATTCAGCTGAGCCTGTATCTCTCTGTGCTTCTTTTGAAGTTCAAAGAATACATTATCTACCCCTGCTACATCTACAGTAGGAGTATAGGTATAGATGAGAGCATCCCTACCTTTACCATCTACCTTATGTGGGTGTTGGAGCTTATCTTTCAACTCCTTTCTTGCATCAGACAAGTGTCCATCAGGATGGATATATTTGCCTAATACAGCAGCCTCAGTCTCTAACTGATAGTATCTGTTTCTCTCCTTAATAGGAAGAGAAGCATAATACTCTACCTCAGTCAATACATGACCACGGTTAGGAGCTTCAGGATATGTCAGCCCATTCTCCTTACACCAATCTTCAAGACCAATATTCTGCAAGTCCTTCATCAGGTTCTCCTTAGCTTTGATACCCTCTCTCAACCAAGCTATAAGAGATTTAGCATGTGCTACTGCTTCAAGCATTGGTTGTAAGTAATTCAAAACTTCAGATGTTTCCCCTGTCTGAATGATATTTGCACCAGTACTGCCTACCAATGCTACCTCAACATTAAAGAAGCATATATTATTCAGTTGTGTCTCCACACCTTGAATATACTCCTTAGCCAAGTTAGCAATGTGGTTAGCACTTGTAGAAGTCAAGGCTACTCCTTCTTCACCTTCCTTCTTAAAGAAAACTAAATCTTTTTGCATATCTTTATTATCTTAATTAATTATTGTGGAGCATAGGGGAGTCGAACCCCTAGTCTTTGCATATTCTCTTATCAAATAATCAGCAACTAAAACCAATTATGCCCCTGAGACCTCTTGTTGGACTCGAACCAACAACCCCAAGATTACAAATCCCGTGCTCTAACCATTTGAGCTAAAGAGGCTTCCTTAAATGGATTCATTTCTTATTGAAAGAATGTCCTAACAAAGTCATACAGCTTTTCCTATTGAAATTATTGTACTTAAAGTCACGTAGCTTCCTCTTTATATCCCCACATTGAAGCCCTTGCATTTACTAAGTGGTGATAGCTTGCCTATCAGCATCACATTTTGCTTATCTTCAGGTTCCACTGCTTAGTAGAAATAGTGAGCTAAATCCACCATTGTATCTCCACTGAGACTCGAACTCAGATATATAGTTTAGAAGACTATTGTTCTATCCCTTGAACTATGGAGACATAAAGGAATCTATATTCACATACAAATTCCTTCAATTCACATACCTAAAAACAATCAAATTACCTTATATGAGTAATACCTTAGTACTCCCAGTAGGAATCGAACCTACATTTTCTCTTTAGGAGAGAGATGTTCTATCCATTGAACTATAGGAGCAAAATTCCTATTATTCTAATGAGTAATAGGAATAAGTTAAATTATCTCCAGTTAAATTATTACCAATTTATTCTGTATAATTG
>ERZ1026898.397-NODE-397-length-27362-cov-31.853701_pt1 | contig 27362 bp, 21 predicted proteins | sample MGYA00380178_ERZ1026898 | MGnify/ENA primary metagenome ERZ1026898 (study PRJEB33269, sample SAMEA4719814) | human gut metagenome | biome: human-associated habitat; feature: organic feature; material: feces | place: Cameroon | collected 2013-10 ...
CTGTCATTTCATCGGATGCCGAATTGAAGGATGTGACTTTGTCTGCATCTGACCTCCGCAACGGAAAATCCGTGATAAAATCCGGGAATATTTCCGTTCAGTTCGTCTCCTTCGTGGTCTCTGATCTGCTTGACACGACCAAATTCGGCCAGTGCGGCTCGCGTGAGGACAAATCCAAATGGGGCGAAGTGCTTGTGGCCGACATCCTTGACCTCAAGGAGTCCATGAATATTCCGGCAGGAAGAAGACAGCCTGTCTGGATGACAGTCGATGTGCCTTCCGATGCGAAACCGGGAAGGTACAGAGGAAAACTTACGGTGTCCTCAAGCAATGCCAAATCCCGCAGCCTTCCTGTTGAGCTCGTTGTCTCAGAATATATTCTGCCTCCGGCTCACGACTGGGCGTTCCATCTGGACCTGTGGCAGAATCCATATTCGGTTGCCCGCGTTGAGAACGTTCCGCTTTGGAGCGACGCTCATTTTGAGGCTATGCGTCCGGTGATGAAGATGCTTGCTGACGCAGGGCAGAAATCCGTCACCGCAACCATTATGAATCGTCCGTGGAACGGCCAGACTGAGGATGCCTTCGGCTCTATGGTCACAAAGATCCGCCGTGTTGACGGCACGTGGCTCTATGACTACACGATTTTCGACCGCTGGGTGGAGTTCATGTTCTCCCTTGGAATTGACAGACAAATCAACTGTTACTCCATGATCCCGTGGGCGTTGGAGTTTGACTATTACGATCAGGCGACTTCTTCGAACACGACAATCCAGGCCACTCCAGGCAGTCAGGAGTACAATGAATATTGGGGCTCTTTCATCGCTGATTTCGCCCGTCATCTGAAGTCGAAAGGTTGGTTTGAGAAAACAATGATCGCGATGGATGAGCGACCTCTGGAGTCTATGCAGGCGGTCTTGTCCCTTATCCGCAAGATCGAGCCTGATTTCAAGATCTCTCTTGCCGGAAGCTATCACGAGCCAGTGATTTACGACATTGTTGACTTCAGTGAGACATTCTCGGGCAAGAAGGAATTTCCGGAATCCGTCAAGGCCAAAAGGAAAGAACTCGGTTTGACGACGACTTTCTACACCTGCTGCGCCGAGGCTCATCCGAATCTTTTCGTGATTTCCGATCCGGACGAGGCCGTATGGCTTGGATGGTTCGCCCAGGCCGAGAACTATGATGGTTACCTCCGTTGGGCCTACAACAGCTGGACAGCGGATCCGCTCACGGATGCCCGTTTCCGCACTTGGCCCGCCGGTGACTGTTTCGTTGTCTATCCAGGCGGCCGCGCCAGCATCCATTTCGCCAAACTTACCGAGGGCATCCAGGATTTCGAGAAGGTCCGCATCCTCCGCGCCCAGTGGCAGAAGGAAGGCAATGAAGTAAAACTCGCTCAGTTGACCGAAATCCTCAATTCATTCTCCTCTGAGAAGATACTTGGAGAAGGACCGGTCAACGCTCTAACCGCCGCCAAGTCCTTCCTCGACAAGCAGTAGTATTGCATTAATATGATTTTGTCCGGAGAGAACTCTTCCCTCCGGACAAAATTGCATTTAACAGCGTTTTCTCCGGTAAATCCCGATGTTGCCGGACGAACTGTTATTTATGGCTCGGGGCAGAGAACTCCAGTTTCTTGCCAGCAGAGGATTCGGCGGTTATTTGCCCGGAGGCGACAACCTGCCTGCCGTTGAGGAGCACACGCTCAATGACTCCACGGAGTGTTATCCCTTCATACGGAGACCAACCGCATTTGTAGGCGACTTCTTTCACTGAATATTCCTGCTCCGGGTCAATGACAACGATGTCTGCGTAGTTGCCGATTCTTAAACTGCCTCGGTCCTTGATTCCGAGGATTTCGGCGGGTCTCTCAGAGAATGCCGAAGCGATTCTTGACAAGGTGATCAAGGCCTCATCATCTGCATTTTTCCCTTCGTTGTACAGAGCGGCGACTGTCAGCAGGACCGAAAGCGACTGCTGGACCGATGGCATTCCGGAGGGACATTTCAGATAGTTGTCCACTTTCTCCGAAAGCAAGTGCGGTGCGTGGTCTGAACCGATCGTGTCGATAATTCCTTCGGCCAGCCCCTTCCGAATGGCCTCACGGTCAGAGGTCGATTTGATGGCCGGGTTGCATTTCACCTTGCCTTTCAATGTCTCGTAGTCCTCATCGCAGAACCAAAGGTAATTCGCTGAGGTCTCGGCGGTTATATTCGGATTATGGATTTTTGCGGCGCGGATCATCTCTACCTCCTCGGCTGTCGAGACGTGTAGCACGTGAAGCCGGGTGCCATATTCAATGGCCATTGCAAGAGCCTTGGCGGTGGAGCGGATGCAGGCCTTTCGGCTGCGGATCTGAGGATGCTCGCTGAAAGGAATATCCTCGCCGAACTTCGCCTTGGCGGCCTCCAGATTCGCCTTGATGATGTTTTCGTCCTCACTGTGGATCAAAACAGGCTTGCCTTTGACCTTGAACAGATCGGTGAGGGTCTCATTATCGTCCACGAGCATATTCCCGGTGGAAGATCCCATAAAGACCTTGATGCCGCCGAACTCGTTGCCGTGGCCTTCGGCAAGATATTCCCGGATCATCGCCGCGTTGTCGTTTGTGGCTCCGATGTGGAATCCGTAGTTGCCCCACGATCGCCCGCAGGCCCGGTTCAGCTTATCTTGAAGAGTCTCTAAGTCAGTCGTTGGAGGCATAGTATTCGGCATATCGATGAATGACGTGACTCCGCCGAGCAGCGCGGCCTTGGATTCGCTTTCGATGTCAGCCTTTCGTTCCAGCCCCGGTTCCCGGAAATGCACGTGAGCGTCTATTCCTCCGGCCATCAGTACCTTGCCGTCCAGGTCAATAATCTCAGCGTTTGGGAAAGCCCGCGAAGCCTCTGAATCATCTGAGGCGGAATCTTCACGGTACCATATTCCCGCAATCCGCTCTCCATCAATGGCAAGGGCTCCCTTTTTTGTGGAAGCCCCTGTCACTATTGTCGCATTGGTAAGTAGAATCCTTGCCATTGGTTATCCTTTACGATGAAACTTTCTGAATTTCAGCTTAATGACACCCCAGAACGCCTCTCCGAAGATGCCGCCGCTCATCTTGGATGTTCCAAGTTTGCGGTTCACGAATATGATCGGGACTTCCACCAGCTTGAACCCAAGTTTCCAGGCTGTGTACTTCATCTCGATCTGGAAACCGTAGCCTTTCATCCTCACATCGTCAAGGTCGATTGTCTCCAAAGCCTTGCGGCTGTAGCACTTGAATCCGGCCGTGCAGTCGTGGATCTTCATTCCGAGGACCGTCTTGACGTAGATTGACGCGAAGTAGGACATCAGGATCCTTCCGATCGGCCAGTTCACGACGCTGATTCCATCGCAGTAGCGTGATCCGATGGCGACACCTCCGCATTCCGCGCAGGCCTTGTAGAGTCTTGGCAGGTCCTCCGGGTTGTGGGAGAAATCGGCGTCCATCTCAAAGATGTAGTCATAGCCATTCTCCAAGGCCCACTTGAAACCGGTTAGATACGCTGTGCCAAGTCCTAATTTGCCCGAGCGCTCGATCAGGAACAACCTTTCCGGGAATTCCGTCTGGACTTTCTTGACAATCGCGGCGGTCCCGTCAGGCGAGCCGTCATCTATGATCAACACGTTGTACTCCCCTTCAAGCGAGAATACTTTTCTGACAATCGCTTCAATGTTCTCTTTCTCGTTGTAAGTCGGAATTATGACGACTTTCCTGTCCATAGTATAAAGTTATTATTTAGTTTTCATCATTTCCTTGACCGCCGCCTCAAGCTGCTTGTCTTCGCCCTTGAGGACGGATGCCGGGTCATTGTCAACCTTGATGTCTGGCTCAATTTGCTGGTTCTCAAGATATTTGCCTTCCTTGAGGCCGAATGAACCGACCTGAGGGATTCCAAATACCATACCATTTATCTGGGTCTCCCACCAAACGGCGGTCATCGTGCCCGGAACCGGCATTCCGATCAGCTTGCCTACTCCAAGAGTCCTGTACGTGTACGGGAATCCGCAGGCGTCAGAGTAGTTGTCCTCGCACATAAGCACGCAGGACGGCTTTCTCCATTTGTTGTACGGCTCGCTGCCGATGTACTGTCCCCTCGGGGTGAACCTTATATATTCCTTGCCGCTGAGGAAGGTCGCGAGGTCGTCGTGCAGCCAGCCGCCGCCGTTGTGTCTTGTGTCAACCACAGCCGCGTCAGCCGCCCTGTACTTGCCGAGCAGTTTTGAATATACCGTCCTGAAGCTTGGCGAGTCCATTCCCTGGACGTGCGTGTAACCCACTTTCCCGCCGGACATCTTGTCCGTCATATCCTCTCTTTGCTTCACCCATCTGCGGTACATAAGGGATGATTCTGAATATCCCGGCTCGACGAACAGCTCGACATCCTTCTTTCCTTTCTTCACCACGATGGCCACCTTCTTGCCGGCCTTGTTTCTGAGAAGACCGAACCAGCTCTCTCCAGCCTTTATCGGCTGTCCGTCAATGGATTCGATGATGTCTCCGGCCTTGATTCCGGAATCAGCGAGATTCAACGCCCCTCCCGGAAGCACTTCGGCTATCTTCAGGCCGTCGCCTTCGTAGTCATAATCATAAATGGCTCCAAGCCAACCCATTGTGAACTTTGAACGGCTGTAGTACCTTGCACCTGTGTGCGAACCGTTGAGCTCGCCGAGCATCTCGGAGAGAAGATCCTGAAAATCAAAATTGTTCGCGATGTACGGCATAAACTGTTCGTAATTCTTTTTGTATCCGGCCCAGTCGATCCCGTGGATCTGAGGATCGTAGAACTTCTCGTTCACCTGCTTCCAGACGTGGCCGAATATGTAGTCCCTCTCGGCCTTCGGCTTGAACTCATAGTCTCCCGAGAACGAGATTGCGCTTGTCGCTCCGCTGGCGATCGTGATCTTAGTGATAGAGTTTCCTGTGAAAACATAGAGATCCTTGTCGTCGGCTGACGGTACCAAAGAACCGTACACGCCCTTCTTGATCACTTTCACGTCACCTTTCTTGATGTCCATCTGGCAGAGGTCATAACTCTTTTCCAACCTTGTGGTGTAGAACAACTTGGTACCGTCCTGAGTGAGATAGAAGTCCCCGAGTCTTCCGGAGAAACGTGTCAGGCGGGCTGTGCGGAACTCCCTGTTCTCCAGATCCAGGACGAGTTTCTCAGGCTTCTCCGCCTGTTTGACAGAATCTTTCTTTTCCTTCTTATCCTCTTTCTCGATCTTCTTATCGGACTTGTCTCCGTCCTCAAGGGCCTTGGCGATCTCCGCGTCCTCCTTGTCTTGGTAGAACTTGGTCATCTCCTTGCCGTCGAAGAACATAATGTAGATGTCGCTCTCGGCTCCCCAGCTTCCGTGGCTGCGGTAACCGTCCTTGTCTGATTCCCAGGCCATCGCCTTTCCCTTGAGAGTCCACTTGAAGTTCCCGTCGGAGTAGCCGCTCTGGGTCAGGTTCGTGATCTCGCCGCTCTCTATGTCGATCATCGCGATGTCGGAATTGTTCCATCCGCCGTTGATCTGGTAGTTACTCATAAGGTACTTGCTGTCCGGGCTCCATTCAAAGCCCTGGTCGCCGTCAGCGTAGGAGTAATTCACGCCTTTAAGCAAAGACTTTTCCTTTCCGTCCTTGGTCGATTTGATGACCAGCTCGGTTCTGTCGCGCAGGAACGCCACCCATTTCCCGTCCGGTGAGACAACCGGCTGGAAGCAGGTCTCGCCTTCCGATGTCACAAGCTCTTCCTTGAACTTTGTGGCGTAGGTGAACCTCTTTTCCTTCTTGTCTGTCAGCGAGGTCTTGTATATTCCCCAATGACCGTTCCTCTCCGATGAATAGTAAAGCTCGCGTCCGTCCTTTGAGAAGCTGACGTTGCGCTCCTGCTCCGGTGTGTTGGTGATTCTCTTTGTGGTCTTGTAGTCCGCTGAGGTGACGAAGACATCGCCTCTGATCACGACAGCGATCTCTTTTCCGTCAGGGGACACCGCCATAGAGGACGCTCCGGTCGAGAAGGTGAGATATTCAACATCATTCTCGGTCTCGTCCTTCGCCACGGTGATGTCGAGCTTCTTGGGCTCGCCGCCGTCCGCCATCGTGTAAAGGTCTCCGTTCCAGGAGAAGCAGAGCGTGCCGTTGCCGGCCACTGAAAGGAATCTTACGGGGTTTCCCTTGAAATGTGTCAGCTGCTCAGGCTGTCCAGGATTCCCGGTTGAGGCTTTATAGACGTTCAAAGTTCCGTCTGCCTCCGATATATAATAATATGTCTTCCCGTCAGCGGCGAACACCGGATTCCTGTCCTCTCCGATGAACGATGTCAGTTTCGTGAATGCTCCGTCACCGGTTACCTTGAACCTTTCGCCCTGCGCCGAGGCCGGCTTATAGAGCCAGATGTCTCTTGTCACGGATGAATGGTGGTGCTTGCGGAGCGGGTCCTCGTAGCCTTTGTAGTCTTCGTATATGACCTCTCCGGCGTTGTTCACGCTCATCGCCATAAGCGGCAGGGAAGAGACAAGCTGTGGCCTTCCAGCGTTCTCATCCACCTGCCAGATCTGCGGACTGCCGGGAAATCCACCGTAAACCGCGTCCTGCTGGATGCCGGCCTGGAAAAGAACCCTGCCCCCTTCGAGGACGCAAAGCGGAGTCTCGTTGCCTGGATAGTCAGTCAACCGCTTAGGCGCGCCACCTTCAGCGGATGTAATGAATATGTCCTTGGAACCAGCTCTGTAGGAAGAGAATACAATCTTTTTCCCGTCCGGGGTCCAAAGCGGATCTGAGTCATAGGCTTGGTTGGTCGTGATCTGAAGAGCCCTTCCACCGTTCACTCCAACGGTGAATATGTCACCCTTGTAGCAAAACGCTACCTTGCTTCCGTCCGGTGAGATGGCGCTTTTCCTTAACCATTTGGGAGTTTCCTGGGCTGTCATAGCCGTGGCGGTGGCCAGGATGGCCGCGGCCAGAATCATTGTTCTTCTTATGGTCATATTCATAACATTTGCAGGCAGATAACTGCCTATGGTAAATCTTGTTCCGCTTTCAGGCGGCGCTTGTCCGCCCGCCCTGCGTGACTATTTGACAAATGTATCAATTTTTACCGAATATTTTACCTATTTTTGCGTCTGCTAGAATTAATATTCCTAATAATATGAAAAGAATAGATTGTTTTGTCCCTTATGTGAGCGATGAGCAGGTGGCTGTGACCGCCGCGAACCTCCGCGCCGAGTCTGAGGTCGCCAAGGTTGAGTTTCTTGACGCGGCCATATTCAAAAGCACATCCAGCATCAGGAGGATCGCCGAGTCGGCGGCCGCTCCTTTCACAATGATTTACACCAAGACGACGGAACTCAACTTCGGCCAGTTCGCCCTTGAGCGTTTCCTTTCCATCGCCGAGGATTCATCCGCCGCTATGGTCTATGCCGATCATTTCAACGAGGTGGACGGCAACCGCGCCTTCGCTCCGGTGATCGACTGCCAGCAGGGCGCGCTCCGCGATGACTTCGATTTCGGCTCTGTGCTGATCTACAGAACCTCCGCATTGAAGGACGCCGTCGCCAGAATGGACGTTGACTATGAATATGCCGGCCTTTATGACCTGCGTCTCAAAGTTTCCCAGAAGGGAAGCCTTGTTCATATCAATGAATATCTCTACTACGAGATCGAGACTGATACCCGTAAGTCAGGCGAGAAGATCTTCGATTATGTGGATCCGAAGAACCGTGCCGTTCAGATCGAGATGGAAAAGGCTTGCACACAGCATCTTAAGGATGTCGGTGGCTATCTGGAGCCGAAATTCAAGCATATCGAATTCTCAGATGATTCCTTTGAATATGAGGCATCGGTCGTCATTCCTTGCAAGAATAGGGTGCGCACGATAGGCGACGCGCTGACTTCCGCGCTGAACCAGAAGACCACTTTCAAGTATAACGTGATCGTGGTCGATGACAACTCTACTGACGGAACCGTGGATGTCATCAAGAAGTTCATCGATGACCCAAAGCTCGTCTATATTGCCCAGGACAAGAGCTATCACGCCATTGGAGGCAACTGGAACGCCGCCCTGCACCATCCTAAGTGCGGGAAGTTCGCCATCCAGCTGGATTCGGACGATGTTTATTATGATGAGAACACAGTGCAGAAGTTCGTGGACGCTTTCTATGCCCAGAACTGCGCTATGGTTGTCGGTACCTATAGAATGACGAATTTCCAGATGGAGACTCTGCCTCCTGGAATCATCGATCATCGTGAGTGGACTCCGGAGAATGGCCGTAACAACGCTCTCCGCATAAATGGTCTTGGCGCTCCGCGCGGATTCTACGTGCCGATGCTTCGTACGATCAACTTCCCGACAACGAAGTACGGAGAGGATTACGCTGTTGGTCTCCGTGTCTCCAGAGAGTACCAGATTGGCCGAATCTACGATGTCGTCTATAATTGCCGCCGTTGGGACGATAATTCCGATGCTTCGCTCGATATCGACAAAGTAAACGCTAACAACCTGTATAAGGATAGGATACGCACTTGGGAACTGCAGGCGAGAATAAAAATGAATAAAAAAAGTTAAAAATTTTTCAGAAAAAGTTTGCAGGTTCAAAAATAATGTCTACCTTTGCATTCCCGTTCGGAACGAAACACAAACGATCTGAACAGGAATGCAAACAAGTTCATTGAAAAGACTGAAGGAAGTACAACAAGTACCGAGAACGAAATGAGAGCGTTGATTCTTTTTTTTAGGAAAGATGAATGAAGTTGTCGGGGTCGAACTTAGAGATATAAGTGTATATACAAAGAAGAGTTTGATCCTGGCTCAGGATGAACGCTAGCGGCAGGCTTAACACATGCAAGTCGAGGGGCAGCGCGGGGTGGCAACACCTTGGCGGCGACCGGCGGAAGGGTGCGTAACGCGTGAGCGACATGCCCGTTGCCCGTGGACAACCGGTGGAAACGCCGACTAATCCACGATGGGACGAGTTGCTGCATGGCAGCTCGTTGAAAGTTACGGCGGCGACGGATTGGCTCGCGTCCGATTAGCTTGTTGGCGGGGTAACGGCCCACCAAGGCGACGATCGGTAGGGGTTCTGAGAGGAAGGTCCCCCACAATGGAACTGAGACACGGTCCATACTCCTACGGGAGGCAGCAGTGAGGAATATTGGTCAATGGGCGGAAGCCTGAACCAGCCATGCCGCGTGCGGGAAGACGGCCCTATGGGCTGTAAACCGCTTTTGCCTGGGGGCAATAAGGGCGCCGCGCGCGTCCGATGAGAGTACCAGGCGAATAAGCATCGGCTAACTCCGTGCCAGCAGCCGCGGTAATACGGGGGATGCGAGCGTTATCCGGATTCATTGGGTTTAAAGGGTGCGTAGGCTGTGCGTCAAGTCAGGGGTGAAATTCCGGTGCTCAACGCCGGGGCTGCCCTTGATACTGTCGCGCTGGAGTGCGGATGCCGCCGGAGGAATGAGTGGTGTAGCGGTGAAATGCTTAGATATCACTCAGAACACCGATTGCGAAGGCATCTGGCGAATCCGTAACTGACGCTGAGGCACGAAAGCGTGGGGATAGAACAGGATTAGATACCCTGGTATTCCACGCCGTAAACGATGATGGCTAACCGCCGGCGACAGACTGTCGGTGGCCAAGCGAAAGCGATAAGCCATCCACCTGGGGAGTACGTCGGCAACGATGAAACTCAAAGGAATTGACGGGGGCCCGCACAAGCGGAGGAACATGTGGTTTAATTCGATGATACGCGAGGAACCTTACCCGGGCTTGAATTGCAGAGGAAGGATTTGGAGACAATGACGCCCTTCGGGGCCTCTGTGAAGGTGCTGCATGGTTGTCGTCAGCTCGTGCCGTGAGGTGTCGGCTTAAGTGCCATAACGAGCGCAACCCCTCTCCTTAGTTGCCATCAGGTCAAGCTGGGCACTCTGGGGACACTGCCACCGTAAGGTGTGAGGAAGGTGGGGATGACGTCAAATCAGCACGGCCCTTACGTCCGGGGCTACACACGTGTTACAATGGCAGGTACAGAGAGATGGTGTTCTGCAAAGCGCATCTAATCCTTAAAGCCTGTCTCAGTTCGGACTGGGGTCTGCAACCCGACCCCACGAAGCTGGATTCGCTAGTAATCGCGCATCAGCCATGGCGCGGTGAATACGTTCCCGGGCCTTGTACACACCGCCCGTCAAGCCATGAAAGCCGGGGGCGCCTGAAGTACGTGACCGCAAGGAGCGTCCTAGGGCGAAAACGGTAATTGGGGCTAAGTCGTAACAAGGTAGCCGTACCGGAAGGTGTGGCTGGAACACCTCCTTTTTGGGGTTTTGCTCCGACAGCGGAAGACGCTCTGTACAAGGTTTCGAGTTCGGAACTCTGTACTAATCTTTCATTATTATACAGGCTCTTAGCTCAGTTGGTTAGAGCGCTACACTGATAATGTAGAGGTCGGCAGTTCAACTCTGCCAGGGCCTACTAATCCAAAACTGGAATAGTCCGGGGGTATAGCTCAGTTGGTAGAGCACCTGCTTTGCAAGCAGGGGGTCTAGAGTTCGAATCTCTATATCTCCACAAAATAATCATCGCAAGTTATTCTTTCTTAGAAACTTGCGATGATTTTCTTTTTGGTTATCTACCAAAATATCTACCAAATATTATTCATCTAATCTACCTTTCGCCCTTACTTTTCCAAGTATTTCAGGATTTTCACTGATGAACTTGTCGAGTTTTGCTCGGTTGAACTTCCACACATTTCCGGTCTTGTATTGAACATCTTTAGGCAGGATACGGCTCTTGATTATGTCGAAGGCTTTGTTGTGAGAGCATCCAAGATAGTCTTTAAGACCATCTGTTCCGGATATTACTTTTGGCAAGTCTGACACTTTCTCAACTGTTGAGGTCTCGTCCTTGGGTTGAGGCTCTTTATTTTCGGTTATTTCCTTTTCTGACTTAATGCCTTTAATTGTTGTAATTGCTTTCCCAATGTTTTTTAGTTGCTCGGTATGCAGAAGATGACACGATAGCATACTTTCGCTAACAATGCCATTTTGTATCAGTGTCAGTATGTTGTTTGTTGGTATTGACGCATATCCAAACTTGTTGATTTTCTCCTGTCTATCTTCTAATTCTTTAAGATATACTTCTTGCATTGATGGACTAAGGTGTAAGATGGCTTCGATGAACTCTATTCGCATCTTGTCTAAAGATGCTGAATATCTGTTTAGTTCCATAGGGGTGATTGTATTTGTATTTTCATCCCAATTCACTGATGGTGAGTTGAACTCATTTAGGTATGTGCTGATGGTCTCGGTTGTGTCCATATTCTTTATTTTATTTACTGTAATCCTCCTAATCATTGCCGCCTATGTGGTGAGCAGTGTTGGGCTATATCAATGTCTTGTGATAATTTTCTACGGCTTTATATGTATTCTGAAAAGCCTTCTGAGCGTACTGTTTTTACTTTGTGTGAGTGCCTATGATATAATCGTAAATGTCTGAAATTGATTTTGTTTGTTATGGTTCTCGTAAATCACTGATGTTCTTTTGGTTTAAGCCATTGAGATTGTCGGATTTCCTTGCTTGTCAATGCCGTAGTACCGCTTATTATTTGTTGCTTTTGTTCTTTCTTCGTCTATTCCTAATTGGGATTGTGGAGCTACCTATCTTTTTCTGTCTTCTATGCTATTTATATTAAAATGATTGGTATGGAACAAAGAAAACAATTCAAGCGGACATCAAGGTCGTTAAGCCAAGAGACAAGGCGTAAAATCTCACAATCTCTCAAAGGCAAACCAAAGTCGTGGTCGCATTGCTTGCATATCTCTAAAGGGATGGAGGCATATTGGGGCAATGATAATAACTTTCCGGATGACGTAAACTCCTCAACTGGGAATGATGCTACTTCTATGAGCGACTTGGTGTAATCCGTACAGTCAGACCATTGGAACTACCGATGGTCTATTTTTGTAATTTGTCGGCTAATTCAAGTATGTCTTCCTTGCGTTTGATTGTGTAAGCATCGTCTCCTATCATAATGCATCCGATAACCGTTGGCGATTTTCGCTCTATTAGGTCATTGACCTCAACATCGAGTGCGTCTGCCACCTTTTGCAACCAAGCGATTGTAGGATTTCCGTTTAACGAGGCGGACAAACTGACCGGATTAATTCCCAACTTATCTGCTAAGTCGGCTAATTTCAAGCCCTTGGCTTTACATACCTCTTTGATTTTTAATGCCATATTATAACTCGTTTGTGCAAAGATATGAAATTAATATGATAGTATTAAGCGATTGAGTGATATTATGGATAAAATATTAAATATTATTTGGATAATTCAAATTATAGTATTAACTTTGTGTCGTTGAGTTAAGGTTATAATATTAATTGCTTTGCTTTATGGACACAATGATACTTACGAACAACGCACTTACAGCCACTCGCATTAGAGTGATTGCTGATAGGACGCATTCCGAACTGATGGCTGGCACTAAGGCTATGATGATAGAGAATGCCAAGAAGGCTATGAGAATGGGATGTGTGCATATACTTTACCAAAAGGTGAATGGAGAACTGAGAGAGGCGTGGGCAACTCTTAACCCATCGCTCGTTGCCAAGCATATTAATGGCAATGGTGAAAGCCGTGAACGCTATGCGACTACCGCATATTTTGATATAGAGAAAGGTGGATGGCGTTCTTTTCGTTGGGAGAACCTGATTGCGGTTCTTTAATCAATTGTCCATTGTAAATATTATCACACTATGAGCCGTATTCATTCAATAACAACAGCTGATTATCTACCGTGGGATACTATGCTAAATCTGATACATAGGTTATTCAGAGATGGTGAATATAAGATGTCATTGCTGATTGGATGCGGCTCGTTTTTCGGTCTCCGTATCTCTGACCTGCGAACTCTTACTTGGTCTCAATTGCTCGATGAGGATACATTTACCATCAATGAGGCTAAGACGGGGAAACGTAGGACTATTCGGGTCAATAAGGGCTTTCGTCAGCATATTTATGACTGCTATACTGCCTTGAATGTAAAGAACCTCTCAGAAAAGGTATTTTTAAGCCAAAAGGGGACACCCTATTCGGTGCAGAGGGTAAATGTGCTATTCAAGGAGATAAAGACACGCTATGGGCTTAAAATTGACCATTTCAGCACTCATAGCCTCCGTAAGACTTTCGGGCGTAGGGTTGTTGAGCAGGCCGGAAGCAACTCTGAAATGGCTCTCATCAAGCTTTCTGAAATCTTCTCTCACTCTTCACCGATGATAACAAGAAGATACCTCGGTCTTCGCCAACAAGAGTTAAACGAAGTTTATGATAGCCTTGACTTTTGATGTAAGTTGCGTTTGTGCTAATATGCTTGATGTTAATTGGTTATATAAATATTTACCAATATTATGAAATATGGCTAAAGTGAGCAGTGTTGTTAGTGAAATTAATTACATAATATTATAATATAACTGATAATGATTATTATATTATAAAATACAAATGATGTGGTGTTATACTATATTGTATGGGGTATTTAACCACTTTTATGACTGTCTAATTTTAAGAAAAGAGTGGATTTTTTTTCTTAATTTTGCAATTCACAAAATATGGGAAAGAGGAAATATACATCAATTGAGTTGTTTGCTGGTGCAGGAGGACTCGCATTGGGGCTTGAACTTGCAGGGCTAAATCATATAGCCCTCAATGAGTTTGACCACGATGCTTGTGATACGCTTCGCAAAAATCGCCCTAAATGGAATGTCATCGAAGGCGACATTCACGGAGTGGATTTCAGTAAATACAAGGGTAAAGTTGATGTTATTACTGGCGGATTTCCGTGTCAAGCTTTTTCGTATGTTGGTAAAAGGCTTGGCTTTAATGACGCTCGTGGTACTTTATTCTTTGAGTTTGCAAGGTGCGTTAAGGAAACTCAACCGCTTATTTGTGTTGGAGAGAATGTAAGGGGGCTAATGACGCACGATGGGGGCAAAACTCTAGCGGGAATGGTGAGTGTTTTGGATGAACTCGGATATAGAGTTTTACCAGTGCAATTTTTATCTGCTATCCAATATCAAGTTCCACAGAAAAGAGAAAGGATGATACTTGTTGGCATAAGGAAGGATATTTCAACATCCTTTGAATATCCTAAACCATCCAATGAGATTTTTACTTTAAGAGATGCTCTGAAAAAGGGAAGATTGTATGATTGCGATGTCCCTTTAAGTGAAGGGCAAGAATATTCGGAACGGAAAAAGTATTTCTTAAATATGATACCCCAAGGCGGATATTGGAAAGACCTGCCAACAGAAGAACTAAAGAAAGAGTATTTGAAAGGCTCTTATGAGCTTGGTGGAGGCAAAACGGGTATGGCTAGGCGTATCAGTTGGGATGAACCTTGCTTGACGCTTACTTGTAGCCCATCTCAAAACCAAACGGAACGATGTCATCCAGAAGAAACAAGACCATTTACGGTAAGAGAATACGCTCGTATTCAAACCTTTCCGGACTCGTGGGAGTTTTGTGGGTCTATGGGGCATAAATACAAGCAGATTGGTAATGCCGTTCCAGTCAATCTCGCCAAGGCTATTGGCAAGTCAATTGTTAAGTTTCTTGATGATTATTACAAAAGTTTGAAGGACTGAATGTCTTTAGCTAGTGTTGATAGGGCTTCTTTTATAAGTCCATCTGTGTCTGCCTTTAGTGCAGCATCAGCGAATACACCACATAACTTTTCGTAGAATAAGATGTCTCCAGTAAGGTGATACCAAAACTCTCTGCCAGTGTAGACTGGGAAACGTTCTTTTATCTTTTGATAGTTTGCAGACATTGTGTCTCCGTATAGTATCCCTAGAACAAAATCATCAGATGCCAAGTGCATTTTGTTTTGTCGGGATAGGTTTAGTGCCTTTTGGAAATGATTAATTATTGTATCAACATCATCTTTATTGATGGTGCTTGGGCCAGCTTTGATTTGGCAATACTTTATCCTTCCATCTTCTGCATCGGTAAATTGAATGTCCATTCCATCTACGATTGTTCCGTTGGATTGTGGCAGAACATTGGCAATAAAGGCTTGTAATTGATTTCCAAAAATAGTGTTTATGCTTGTCCCTAGAACTCTAGGATAAAATAATGCCTTAGCCAAAGACATCGCATTTACCGTTCCATCAATGCTGACGGCAAGATACCTCAACAAGAATGGATTGTAGTTGTATGATGATAGATGTGCCGCCTTCTCTATACCTTGGATGTGAGAAGGAATGATGTGGTCTATAAAGAAGTTTTCCGCATTATGCAGAATACCTTCACATTGAATGTCGGAAAGTGCCATTTGGGTTTAATTGCTTTGCTTTTTACAAAGATAGCAATTTCATCCAAATATTCACATTTCTCAGAAGTGAATATTCTATTTGTTGTTTAACTTATGGAATATCAATTTGTTATTGTTGATGTTGTGCTTTTGCCGGAAATATGACATTCACTTTTGTCGTTGAGGCACACTGTTGAACATTATGCAAGCGTAGGGCATAGACCGAACTCTTTATAAACATCTTCCATTATAGCACGAACTTGGTCTTTTGTAGGGTGGTTTTTATTGTTGTCTTTGGGGATGACGATGCAGTCGTGAATATGGATGGCGTTCCATCTTTTGGCGTATAGTCTGTTGAGGATAGTTGTGAATATCTGAGCCTCCAAGTTCATCATCGCAACGGATAATGATGCCGTTGTCTTTTCGACTTTGAGACCACGGCTCTTCATATATTCTTTGATTTCTTCGGATTGTTTGTTTGCCTTCCACGCTCCAATCATAGCATAAACGTTTGGGAACTGTTTCTTGAACTCCACAGCGTACTCTTTCCAATGGTAGGCGTAAGGTGTATTAGAGTAGAATACTTCTTGGAACATTTGGACTTTTACCTCGTTTCTATCCATATCGGGATGCCGTGATGTGATGTCATCCCATAGTTGACCAGTGCAAGTTAGATAAATATATTCAATCTCATCGTCTTTGAGTTTTGCGACTTCTGCGTTTTCTATATTGTTGATAATTAATAATTTTCTTAATTCTTTACCAACATTATGGACTATGCACTTGGATACTTCGTTAGAATATGACTTTATATGAGAAATAATATTATATGATGAAGAAATAGAAATATTATAATGCTTAAATATAAAGTAGTTAAACAATAATGGATGACTATTCTTACAATCTAAAGCAAAGTCTATGTTAAGATAAGTTTTAAGTTCTCTTTCAAGGTTGGTCAGACAATGATACATTCTACCTGCATTGTCTATTCTGTTTATGGTTTTATTCTTGTCTTTCAGAGCTTCAACCACAAAGCGATAGTAATAGTATTTGTTATCATCCTCTGAGACTTGTTTGTTAATGTAAGAGAATAATCCTTGCTCATCCTCAATTGTTATCTTCTTTAATGATGTTATGTAGTGTTCTCTGAATGTCTTTCCGTACTTGGCATCGACCTCTTTCAATGCCAAGTCTCTCATCTTTTCGTATTCTTCTTTGGTCTTGACTTTATATTTAATGATGCTGGCATTATTGCACGGAACTTTAATTACCTTATCGCAAACCAATGTGAACATTGTAGAGTGTTCGCCAATACTGAACATTTGTTCCTTTTTGACGGCATCGGTCTTGAAATCTGAGCCACGTTTTAGATAGCCCATTTCTGTGAATGTCTCCAACATCTGTTTATATTCGTGTCCGACGACTGCTTTGAGTATTGATGCAGATAGACTGAATGACATTGTGTCTTTTTTAGAATATGCACGCCGGATGAGAGCGTCTTGAAGATACTTGCATTTAGCCTCTATCTTATCCGTACTCTTTAGAACTCCACGTTTCTTATCGTAGTGCTTTAGTTCGGGGCGCAACATTAGTTCCTCTTGTGCCTTCAACTTTAGGTACTCCTCTTTGCCAATCTCATTGCTTCTGTATCTAAACTCAGCCATTGGAATGAACGGCTTATATTCCTTGACATCTTTCTCGTTCGTATTCTCTCGATACAAGTCAATATATCGTTGCATATCAAAACCATCTATCTGATATAGGTCAATGCTTGTATTCTTCATATTCTACTATTCTTTCTTCATTAACTATAAATACTATCCGATTATCTTTTATTCGCTTGACACCTTGTTTATTGCGTCTATGACAATATCCGTTCCTCTTTTGTTTGCTTTGATGTACGGCTTCATTGACGCTACAACGGAATGTGATGTTATGGCTGAAATCAATTCGGCAGAGACACCCTCGTTTAGCGCACTGACCACAAAAGTTCTTCTTGCCGTGTGCGAAGTAAGGTCTTTCTTGGGTATTCTTATGACTATCTTTTCATTAAGCCTATACTCATAATCTATCCATTCCCCTTTAAGGTCGGCAACTTCACCCAACTCCTTTAGATGTTCGTTATATTTCTGATTGCTGATGACAGGGAATGCACGGTCTTCTTCATAAACATATTCTTGATATTTTTTATAGATGGCTACTGCTCGTTGAGGTAGTCTGAAAGAAATCCGGTCATCATCTTTTTCCGTCAATATGTCTATTTCGTAATCTCCTTCTTCGCTTACTTTGATATTCTCTCTTTTCAACTGTGCCACATCTGAGTATCTCAGTGCGGTATAGCACTGAAAAACAAAGATGTCTCTAACCTTATCCAGCGGTTCATTATGGCTTAGGTCTAACGTGTATATCGTGTTAAGCTCTTCCAATGTGAGATAGCGCACGGCTTTCTTCGCTTTAGGAAGTTTGGGCTTATATGAGAAGTATTCTGGATTGATGCGGTAGTTCTTATCTCTTGCCCAATTGACAAACTGTTTGAAATAAGATAGATGTTTTTCTATCGCATCATTATACATTGTCTTTGCCAATTCGACCTTGAACCCATCCATCGTTGAGGTCGATAGTAAGTCAAATGTCATTTGGGGCTTGTATGTTTGCCATTTTAACTTCAATCGGTTGAATACAGTTATCATATCTTGTCCCCATCCTTTTGACATTTTCCGTTCTTCTATGAACTTGTCAAATAGATAATAGAACTCATTGGATTTGTCTCTTTTACCCTGTTTGTAGCTATAATTAAATTGACGTTTTAGTTCTTCCACGGATGGGACTTCATTTCTTGCAAGAGTGGCATTGACATACTCGATGCAAAAGTCTTCCATATTGTCCAAAGAAGAATTGATTATATTGTATGGAATACCATCCACCTTTACCCCTTGCTTCACTCGTTGCTTAGAAGCATTCCATAGGTTTGGCTTGATGCTATAACCGGAGTATAAATCAACACGACCACTGTATGTTGCTCGTATGATGATTGACGCTCGTCCGTCTTTTCGTATTTTAGACAATGTGGTATTTGTGCGTAGTTTTGGCATAGTGCATAATATTCGTGTATTGGATACAAATATAATTAATCTACCAAAAAATCTACCAAAAATGTCCAAAATAATACAAAATACTATGGAATATTCAGTTTTGTAAGTGCTTGAAATTAGGTTGATTATTAAAAAGATATGCTATGTTAAGGTATATGGGTTTTCATCTCTATATCTCCACAAAATTAAGTCGGAACAGCATCGCTGCTCCGACTTTTTTTGTGGAGATAATCCAACCCCCAGTCGCTTTGCGACAGCCCCTAAGGGGCATTGGGAGCGTTACGCATTGATTAGTAGCGTTTTATGAAATCCTGCCAGTCTGTGCAGAATGGCAGGATTCGGTAAATATCTAATTTGTAATGAATTACTGATCACGCCCGTATGATCTCCACCTCGCCGTCAAGGCCGATCTTGATGATTTGGGAGGCGAGACCGGTGGCACCGGCTTCGAGACGGGGATCTACAGTGTAGTCAACCGCATTTTTGATCTCGTCAGTGATGTCGGCGAACTTTTTGGGAGTCGGCTCACCGGAGATGTTGGCGGAGGTGGAGACGATAGGTCTGCCGAGCTTGTAGGTGAGCTGCAGGCAGAACTCCATCATCGGGATGCGGATTCCGACAGTGCCGTCCGCCGCCACGGTGTTGTGTGCCAGATGATAGCGGTCAGCTTTCCAAGGTTCACCCTCGGCCGGTGCCGGATAGGTTTTCGCTCCCGGGTAGATCAGAGTCATCGGCCTGTCATTGACCTCGACCAGATCTATGGCCATCGGCGGAATCTCGTTCACGTACAACGCAATCTGATCCAGGCTGTTAGCCAGCAGGACGAGCGACTTGCTGTCCGAACGGTGCTTGATCTCGTAAATCTTTGCGACGGCCTCAGGATTGGTCGCGTCGCAGCCCAGTCCCCAGACCGTGTCGGTAGGGTAAAGGATAACCCCGCCATCCTTAAGAACCTTCAACGTCTCGTTAAGGATCTCATCTATATTCTTCTTTTGCATATTCATAAGATTATTCCATAAAATGCAGGTAACAGGCCGTCACCGCCGTCACCGCCGCCGTTTCTGTGCGCAGCCGGCTCGGCCCGAGGTGAACCGGCACGAAACCGTGCTCGACTGCCAGACGTGCCTCTTCCGGAGAGAAATCCCCCTCTGGGCCGATCAGCACAGTGATCACCGAATCAGACGGAAGCCCTTCCAGCACATCCTTGATGGATCGCCTTAAAGTCTCACCCTCGAAACAGTAACATATCATCTTGGCACCGGAATCCCCGGAATGCGATAGGATGAAATCCCGCACTGTGGCAGCTTCCTCAACCAACGGCAATTTCGCCTTCAGGCTCTGCTTCATCGCCGAAAGAGCGATCTTGCGGGACCTTTCCGCCTTGAACACCTTCCGCTCGGAACGCTCCCCGATGACCGGCGAAACCACGTCCACTCCAAGCTCCGTAGCCTTCTCCACGAACCACTCGAAGCGATCATTATTCTTCGTAGGGCATACCGCCATATTCAATGAATATGAATGCCCGCCCCATCCGGGAACGGTTTCCAGGATCTCCGCCGCGGCTCCTTTGGGCGAATCATCGCTTAGGCGGCAACGGTACATATTCCCGATGCCGTCCACGACGGTGACCTCATCCCCGACACGATGCCGGAGCACCCTCACGCAGTGCGCGCTCTCGTCCGCATCCAGAAGAGCGAGTCCGCCATCTATTTCGTAAGCATAGAAAATCTCCATACTGCAAAGATACAACATTGAATAATAAAGAGTAACTTTGCGCCTATGAAAAAACGTTACGAATCATTGGATGTCCTTAGAGGACTGACAGTCGCTTTTATGTGTATCGTCAACAATCCCGGCACGTGGGCGCACATATTCCCGCCGCTCAGGCACGCTGGTTGGTACGGCTGCACCCCGACGGATCTTGTGTACCCGTTCTTCATCTTTTGTATGGGATGCGCGATGGCCTTCTCTTTCTCAAAGTACGAGAAAACGACCGCCAAGGCTTATCTGAAGGTGTTGAAAAGGGGCGCTCTGATCTTTCTGGTCGGCTTCGCGCTGAACCTGTACCCGTTCTTCCCGACCTCGCTCCACGACGAGACCTGGTCATTCGGCCAGAACTACCTCTACTGGCTTCAGCATAAACGAATATTCGGGGTTCTCCAGCGAATAGGTATGGCGTATGTCATCGCCGGCTGCCTTGCCCTGTGGCTTAAGAAGCCAGGAAAGATTCTTGCCGCGATCGCGACGCTTTGCGTGACCTATACGGGAATATTACTGATCTTCGGCCGTGAGCCTGGCGCGTTCTCCCTCGAAGGCAATGTCTCGATGAGAATCGACACTTGGCTTGTCGGCGGCAATCATTGCTACCACGGCTACAACGGGACCGATTTCGACCCGGAGGGTGTCCTTGGCTCGATGACAGCGGCCTGCTCTTGTCTCCTCGGCTACCTGATCGGCTCGATGATCCACAGCTCGCAAAAGAATATGTCCGCCGTAAACTGTTCACCGGACAGGGTTGTCAACAGGACTTTTGTCTATGGCTGCCTGTCCCTGATCCTCGGTGTGGTCCTCAGCATCTGGATTCCGATAAACAAGCCTCTTTGGTCAGTCTCCTATGTCTTCTATGCCGGAGGCTGGGCGATGCTCGCGCTGGCTTTCCTTGCGTACTTGCTTGACGTGAAGGGGTACGAGAAACCGTTCGTCCCATTCAAGGCTATGGGTATGAACGCGTTGATGGCGTTCGTGTTCTCCGGAGTCATCGCCAAAAGCTACGGATTCTTCGGATTCGCTCCGAGCCGCTACTTCGGTGCCAATGAATATGCCTCCCTGCTGTGGGCTCTCATATTCGTCACCATCATATTCACCCTTCTGTGGATTCTCTACAAGAAGAAGATTGTGATTAAACTGTAATCCGAATGTACATTGGACTGATATCCGACACCCACGGGGTGTTCGCTGATGACGTGAGGCAATTTTTGGAACCGGTGGACCAGATCTGGCACGCCGGTGACTTTGGCACGCTCCAGTGCGCCAGGGACATCGCCGCGTTCAAGCCTTTGATCGGAGTCCACGGCAACTGCGACGGGCTTGATGTGAGACAGGAATATCCCGCCTTCCAGAACTTTGAGTGTGAGGGGATGAGAATCCTGATGACCCACATCGGTTTACGACGTGGCAGCTATTGGGCCTTCAATCCGCACCAGCCTATGTACGACCTGCGGGCAAAGGCTCTTCTTGACTCATATCATCCGGACATATTCGTTTGCGGACACACGCATATTCCTCAGGTATTCAGGGACAAGAGGAATGGCTTTCTCTTTATGAACCCGGGCGCGTGTGGCTTCCAAGGCTCTGGTGACGTGCCGCGTCTGGCGCTTCGCTTTCAGATTGTAAGCGGAGAAATCTCCGGTTTGGAGAAGTGCGAGCTGCCAATAAGATCGATTTAGATAAAATTTTTATAAAAAAATATTGTAAATTTCAGAAAACTATGTACTTTTGCGATCTGAAAAACGTGAGTAAAGCAACTATAGTTTTTTTATTTATAATTATTATGAAGAAGGTATTTATGTCTTTCGCAGTTGTAGCTCTTATGGTAGCTGCTTCTGCTTGCGGTAACAACGCGAAGAAGGCCGAGGCCGCTGAGGGTGAGGCTACAGAAGAGGCTGTTGAGGCTGAGGCTGTAACTGACACAACAACCGCTTGCTGCGATTCAACCGCTGCTTGCTGCGATTCAACTGCTACAGCTGAGTAATTTCAGCCGTTGATTCCCGAAAGGGTTTTTGTGCGGTGTCCGGGTCCAAACCCAGATGCTGCAATTTTTTTTGTCTTCCCCCGTCCTAATGTCTATCTTTGAATATTGTTCGGCTGTGGCCAACCGAACGACATAAACATTGATGAATATGAAAGAGAAAACAGTCTGGTTTTGTTCCAATTGCGGCAATGAATATCCCAAATGGATGGGACGCTGTCCCGCCTGTGGGGAGTGGAACACGATGGTGGAGCAGAAAGTTGTTACGGGTGCCTCCAAAAAGTCAACCGTGGCGGACACCGTTCCTGGCGCCGGCCGCAAACCTCAGAAACTGAACGAGATTGATTCCCGTTCCGAGGCAAGGCTTTCCCTGAACAATGAGGAAATCGACAGAATACTCGGTGGCGGCATCGTTGAAGGCTCTCTTGTTCTGATCGGAGGTGAGCCGGGAATCGGCAAGTCCACCCTTTCCCTTCAGATTCCGCTCGGATGTCCGTCACTCAGGACGTTGTACGTCACAGGAGAGGAAAGCCTGCGTCAGGTCAAGATGCGTGCAGACCGTCTTGGCGGTGATGCCTCCAACTGCCAGATCTACAGTGAGACACTGATCGAGAATGTCGTCTCTCAGGCCCGTGAGATCGAGCCGGACCTGATGATTGTGGATTCCGTTCAGACAATGTTCTCGCAGACTGTTGACTCCACTCCGGGATCCGTGACCCAGATCAAGGATGTGGCCGCGATCCTTCTGCGGTTCGCCAAGGAGACCGGCATTCCGGTCATCCTGATCGGACATATTACCAAAGAAGGCTACATCGCCGGCCCGAAGATCCTGGAACACATTGTGGATGTGGTCCTTCAGTTCGAGGGCGACAACCGAGGCTCGTACAGAATCCTGCGCAGCATCAAGAACAGGTTCGGCTCGACTTCCGAGCTGGCCGTCTTTGAGATGACCGGCAAGGGACTCCGCGAAGTCTCCAACCCGTCCGAGCTGCTCATCCCTATGCACGAGGCCGGACTCAGCGGTACCGCCATCAGTGCGATGCTGGATGGAACGAGACCGTTCCTCTTTGAGGTTCAGGCTCTTGTCAGTTCCGCGGTCTATGGCACGGCGCAACGCTCCGCCACCGGATTCGACGTGCGGCGACTGAATATGCTCTTGGCGGTTCTGGAGCGTAGGGCCGGCTTCAAACTTGCCCAAAAGGATGTATTCCTGAATATGGCGGGCGGGCTCAAGGTCAGTGATCCGGCCTGTGACTTGGCTGTCATCTCGGCGGTTCTGTCCTCCAACTTCGATTTCGCCATCCCTTCCGACAACTGTTTCTCCGGGGAGGTCGGACTCAGCGGAGAGATCCGTCCGGTCGCTCAGATCGACCGCCGGATCGGAGAGGCTGCCCGTCTGGGCTTCAAGAAGATATTCATTTCTTCATTCGCATCTTTGGACCTCAAACCACAAGGCATCGAGGTTGTCAAGGTCGCCGACGTTCCCGCCCTCGTCCGCAGCCTGTTCAAATAACCTTCGGTCGCTGAGCCGGCTTCATCGGTCACTGAGCTTGTCGAAGTGACCCGCCACCCTCAGCATTGCGCCACCATATTCGTAAATCGAAAAAAAATGCGTATATTCGCCAAGTTTTAAGTCTAAACAAAACGAGATATGAATCTTAGAGACATCAAGAAGGACATTGAATATGTCATCGGAGCTTTCATCGATGATTGCTCCCTCTTCAGCGCGCTTAACCAGAAAGCTGACGATGAGGCTTTGGGCGGACTCTTCGACGAGGCTGTCAAACTCTACAATGACCTCAGGGACAAAGTGAACGCAAAGGTGGAAGGCAAGAAGTCCGCTTACTATGCCGGAATCCGCAAGGAACTCCTTGAGAAGACTGACGCTATGTATCAGAAGCTCAGCGAACTCATCAAGGCGACCGCAAAGTAGGCCGTTCTCTTTGCAGAAAAATATTTGGGGAAGACCGGATGGCCTTCCCCATTTTTTTTCGTGAAGCTTGACACTCTGTTTTGATTTGTTTGTTTGAAGATTTTTCACTTCAAAGAACATTTCAAACGAATCAAAAGCGGATTCTAAATGTTGCCCTCCATGGATTATTTCCCTGCCAGATGCTTCTCCCAGGCCCAGGCGGCGGCCAACGTGTCCTCGATTGACCTCTCGGCCTTCCATCCAAGCTCGTTGTTGGCAAGTGTAGGATCCGCCCAGATCGCGGTAACGTCCCCGGCCCTGCGAGGCGCAAACTTATAGTTCAGTTTCAAGTCGTTGGCTTTCTCAAACGCGGTGATGAGTTCCATCACCGACAGCGGCTTGCCGGTACCGATGTTGAAGATCTCATATTCCTTCTTCATCTTGCCGTCGAGCATCCTGCGCACCGCGAAGACGTGCGCCTTCGCCAGATCCACGATGTCGATGAAGTCCCTCTGGCACGTTCCGTCTGGAGTAGGGTAGTCGTTGCCGAATACGGAGAGGCACTCACGCTTGCCGATGGCGGTCTGGGTGATGAACGGTACCAGATTGTTCGGCACGCCGCGCGGCAGCTCGCCGATCAGCGCTGACGGATGCGCTCCTACCGGATTGAAGTACCTCAGAGCGATACCCTTGACATTTGAATATGCCTTCACGGAGTCCCGTAGGATGTCCTCGCACATCTGCTTCGTGTTGCCGTAAGGCGATGTGGCTGGCTGCCTTGGCGACTCCTCTGTCACCGGAAGCTTCTCCGGCTCGCCGTAAACCGTCGCGGAGGATGAGAAAAGAATATTCTCGCATCCGTGCTTCCTTGCGGTCTCGATGACATTCATAAATGACTCCAGATTGTTCCTGTAATATTTCAGTGGCTCGCTGACGGACTCTCCGACGGCCTTGAACCCGGCGAAGTGGATGACAGCGTCAATCTTGTTGGCCGTGAACAAAAGTTCCGTCGCAACAGGATCGCAGAAATCCATCTTCACGAAAGGGATATCCTCCTTTCCGGTGATCTTCTTGACACCCTCGTAGCAGGTCTCATCGCAGTTGGACATATTATCGGCCACGATCACATCGTAGCCGGCCTCGATAAGTTCCACGGTGACGTGGCTTCCGATAAATCCGGCACCGCCGGACACAAGGACGCATTTTTTCATATTCAATGACAATTTGATTCAAGTTCGTTCCGCATAAGCGGTTTTACATCCTGCAAATTTAGCAATAAAACACTATTTTTGTACTCTTGCCGTTTCCTGTTTTCATTCGTGTGTGTCGGAACGGCTTGAAATTCAAAAAGACTGCTGTTATGAGATTTGGAATATTCATAAATTCTTGTGTTTGCGCTTTGGTGATGTCTGTTGCCATCGCCCCTTCCGCCGTGGCCTCCTCGCCGCAACTGCATTCCACAAATAAGGCTCGATTCAAGACCAAGGCCCAGAGATATGTCGAATCAATCTCCCGAAGCGAATCTCTGAAGTCCTCCGTCCTCGGAGTCCTCGCACTGACCGAAGGAGGCGACACACTCGCCTCCTGGAACAGCGGCCAGCGGATGGTTCCCGCCTCGACGATGAAGCTGATAACCACTGGCCTGGCCATCCACAGCCTCGGTCCCGACTTCAAGTACGTCACCCGCATCGGCCACAGCGGCACGATCAAGGACGGAATCCTTGACGGAGACCTTTACATAGTGGGCGGCGGCGACCCGACCATAGCCTCGAAAGATTCGATCGCCATCCCGCGCGCCAACCTTTTCGCCCAGTGGAAATCGTTCCTGGACAAGGCCGGGATCAAGAGAATCAACGGCAAGGTGATCGGCGACGGCCGCTATTTCGACGGTCCGATGGAGCACGACACCTGGAGTTACCAGGACATCGGCACGGCCTACGGAGCCGGCGGCAACGGCCTCTGCTTCTACGAGAACGCCCAGGACTTCCGCGTGAGCGCCGGCCCGTCCGTCGGCTCACCCGTCAATGTCACGGTCTCCTTCCCGAACACCCCGTGGATGAGGTATGAATATCCTTGCAAAACCGCTCCCTCCGGCACAGGCGACCAACTTTACCTGTTCAACACCGAGTTTCTTCCTTACGCCGAGATCCGAGGCTCCTTCGCCATCAACCGCAAGCCCAAAACCGAGGAGTTCAGCAACAAGTTCGGGGCCTACACCTGCGCCCATTATTTCTGTGAATATCTGAAAACCGGCGGTATCCCTGTCTCAGAAGGCCCCGCCGACATCCGCCTCGGCCGCGTCCGCTCCAACCTCTCTTCCAATGAATATGGTCCCTACGCCTCAGGAGTTGACAATCTGAATATGCTCGGTCAGACATATTCCCCGTCCCTGAAGCGCATAACCCGTGAGACGAATCTGAAAAGCGACAACTTCTACGCCGAGACCCTTTTCCGGACTCTTGGCCGGAGACTCCATCATTCCGCCTCCTATGATTCTTCCTATGTAGCTGTGAACGAGGTGATGAAGAGCCTCGCTGTCAGCACTGAGGATGTCCGTATAGTGGACGGCAGCGGCCTCGCCCGCCACAACTACATCTCCCCGTCCTTCTTTGTCCGTTTCCTTTCCGCTATGATGGACAGCCCGTCCTTCGCTGACTACATCCAGACCATAGGCCAACCAGGAAACCGTCATTATGAATCCCGCTTGAAGGACGCCCCGGCCTCCGTCAAGTCCCGTGTCCACCTGAAGAGCGGCTCGATGAACGGTGTCCGTTGCTTCAGCGGCTACATCGAACCCTCCGCCGGCTCCAAGTCCGACACCATCATCTTCTCCATAATGACCAACAACTCCCTCGTCCCCGCCTCCCGCATCGATCCCCTGATCGACCGCATAATCACCCTCCTCGCCGCCGACAACTGATCCGCCCTCATAGCCCGATCTCAGTGACCTGACAGTGAACGTACCTTAACTGTCTGGTGTTTAGTGAGATCTGAAATCCTGCCGGTCATTTTGGAAGGCCAGGAATCCATAATTAATTGGAACAGAGAACGTGAAGCTCCACGGCTTGAGTCTCAGTACTTTATGGAATCCTGCCAGTCATTTTGGAAGGCCAGAAATCCATAATTGGTTGGAACAGAGAGTGTGAAACCCCACAGACTGAATTTCAGTACGTTATGAGATCCTGCCCTCTATTTTAGGAGACCAGGAATCCGTAATTGGTTGGAACAGAGAGTGTGAAGCTCCACGGCTTGAGTCTCAGTACTTTATGGAATCCTGCCAGTCATTTTG
>ERZ1026898.400-NODE-400-length-27252-cov-9.542155_pt1 | contig 27252 bp, 26 predicted proteins | sample MGYA00380178_ERZ1026898 | MGnify/ENA primary metagenome ERZ1026898 (study PRJEB33269, sample SAMEA4719814) | human gut metagenome | biome: human-associated habitat; feature: organic feature; material: feces | place: Cameroon | collected 2013-10 ...
CTCTCTTCTCTCTTACTCTCTTGTATGTCCAGTCTGTCAAAGATCTTTTCCTCTTTCCTTTACGATTATCATCTTAAAGGACTTCTATGCGTAAGGCTTATATACTAAAACCTTACAATATTTTTCAACTTTTACCTCTAAAACTCTCCTTAAAGGTATCAATGTTTTTACAAGCTATGCTTCGGTCTTAACCGAGACGTACGACTTGTTATCTTTTTTCTTTCTAAATTCCACCACTCCATCAACCAATGCAAACAAAGTATGATCTTTTCCCATTCCTACATTCACACCAGGATTATGAAGCGTTCCTCTTTGTCTTACAATAATATTTCCTGCAATACACTTTTGACCGCCAAATATTTTAACGCCCAAACGCTTGCTTTCCGATTCACGTCCATTACTTGAACTACCGACACCTTTCTTATGAGCCATCTCTTATTTTCCCTTATTTGAGTTACTACTAATTTAGTACAAAACCACCAAACTACTTAATATCCGTAATCAATATTTGCGTCAAGTATTGGCGATGACCATTCATTTTCTGATAACCTTTTCTTCTCTTCTTATGAAAGACCAATACTTTTTCGCCTTTGATATGCTTGATAACTTTGGCACTCACGCTTGCTCCCTCAATCACAGGGGCACCGACAGTAATCTTACCATCCTCATCTTTCAGCATCACGGTGTCAAAAGATATTTCCGCTCCTTCTTCATTTTTCAAGCGATGAACAAATATCTTTTGCTCTTTTTCTACCTTGAACTGCTGTCCTGCTATTTCTACTATTGCGTACATTTTTATACTTGCTTTCTTAGTTAAGTCTCATGTCAAACGAGGGTGCAAAATTAGCAATTAAATCCATACCGGCAAAATAAATCGAAGAAAAAAAGTCCCTTTCCAAATCAAAGCACTGAAAATCACTTGAATTATTTTTACAGACAAATTCTTGTATCAATCCGTTTACAACAATATCGTCCAGCGAGAATACACTATTATTCCAAACAAGAACAGAGAAAATTCCTCATCATCCATATCCTGCATTATTGCATGCTCTCAAAAATACTCCGATAAAATTCATACAACAAAAAGAAAATTCGTACCTTTGTGGTCAAATTTTTGAGTTCGTAGGCTGTTCGTGCTTTTCAGAAAACTGACTATGAGCCTATTTATTAAACAGTATAACAGATTAGATACACGCAATATGAGATTGAGAGGAGTTCTTTTCCTATTACTTGTAATCGTTGGTGCAACAACTTTTGCTCAAAAACGAAGTTTGACAGAGCTTGCAGACGAAGCTTTCGTGTCCAAGCAGTATGTAACAGCCATTGACCTATACAAAAAAGCATATACGAAAGTAAAAGGGAATAGGCAAGAAAAAGACAGAATCATGTTCCAACAAGCCGAGTGCTATCGTTTGATCGATGATAAAAAATCAGCTGTAAAAACATACAAGCGGCTTGTAAAGGCGAAGTACTATACAGAACAGCCGAAGATATTCCTATATATGGCAGACATACAAAAGTTCAACAGCGAATGGGACGCAGCCGAGTATAATTATAAGGAATACCTGAAACTGGTTCCTGATGACGCCCTCGCAAAAAGACGTTTGCAATCCATAGCATTAGCGAAAAAATGGATAGACAATCCTACCAGACATCAGATAAGAGAGGAAAAGAACGTAAACACGGAGTGGAACGAATGGGCACCTCGTTATCTCGGACAAAACGAACAAACCACACTTACTTTCACCTCCTCTCGACCAAGTGAAGAAAAAGCAGAACGAGATGTATGGACAGGCGAATATTTTTCCAATATATATATAACGACAAAAGGAAACAATCGTGAATTATCCGAACCGGACTTGATTTCCGTTGACCAAGTAAATACAGACGCCAACGAAGGAGAGCTTGTCATGGTTACAGGAGCAAAGACCCAAAGAGTTTATTTCTCTCGTTGTAACATCAAAAAGAACAAGCAACTCAGTTGTGCCATATATACAAACAAGCCCGAAGAAAAGAAAGGCAAACAAAACAAACAGCAAAAAAGCGACAAAAGCAGCAAAACAGACGAAAACGTATCACCATTCGTCATGATAGACTTGGGAGACACTGCATACAACTACTTCCACCCTGCAATAAGTTCCGATGAATTAACCCTGTATTTTTCCTCTGACCGCCCGGGCGGTGAAGGAGACTACGACCTTTGGAAAGCAACAAGAAGTTCCATAGACGAAGCATTCGGCAACATAACCAATCTCGGCAAACAAATAAACACCGAAGGCAAGGAAGAATTTCCGACACTACGTTCCGACACAAGATTATATTATTCCTCCGACGGTCTGCCGGGCTTGGGAGGGTTCGATCTTTTTTACACCGAATTGAAAGACGGTGAATGGAGCGAACCACAAAATCTCATGTACCCAATAAACAGCCCGTACGATGAAGTAGGTATCGTCTTCAATCATGTGGAAGAAGAAACCATAGCAGCCGAAGAAAGCGGTTATTTCTCCTCCAACAGAGAAGGCGGCACAGGCGGAGACGACATCTATTCTTTCTATCGGGCTCCGTTGTTGTTCACCTTGAAAGGAAAAGTGAAAGACGACAAATCCATGCAGGCAATCGAAGGTGCAAAAGTCAAACTGATAGGCGATGACAACACCACACTGGAAACAAGAACCAACAGGAAAGGAGAATACGAATTTACGGACAAACAAATCAAATACAACGTCAACTACAAAATCCAAGTCTCCCAAATCGATTACTTCAACACCGAAGGCAAAGAAAACACCGTAGGACTTACCACGAGCAAAGACCTCGTTCATGATTTCCGTCTTACCCCCATACCGAAAGAACCCGTCGTTTTACCCGAGATAAGATACGATCTTGCAAAATGGGATTTGAAGGATCAGTATCAGGACTCGCTCTCCGACCTGCTCGTAATACTCGTAAACAACCCGACTTACGTCATAGAATTGGCATCGCACACCGATTCCCGTCCGTTTTTGCGAGTAACCAATGACACCCTCAGCCAAAGAAGAGCCGAAAGCGTCGTCGACTTCCTCTACGCAAGAGGAATAGAAAGAGAAAGGCTTGTACCCAAAGGCTACGGAGACCGAATTCCGAGAACATTGAAAGCCGATTGCGAAGTCGAAATGAACGGCAAAACATACAAATTCCCGAAAGGCGTAACACTGACAGACGAATACATCTCCAAACTCAAAACAAAGAACGAAAAAGAAGCCGCACACCAACTGAACAGACGCACGGAATTCCGCATTTTAAGGACGGATTACGTACCTCAATCCGTACGCGACAGCTTGGCAGACGCCGCATTGAAAGCCCCGATTGTCGATATGGTGAAAGGCACAATCCCGCCTCCCGACACCGAAATACCCATTGTCTATACCGACAACCACATAAAGGTAACCATGATCGACGGCAATAAAGCACAAATATACATAATATTGAACGGCAGAGCAGTGCCATGTATCTACGATGAGCGCTACAAAGACGCCGCAGTCTTGGATTGGGACATGGCAATGGACTTTCTTTTGACCGGAAGAATAACGAAAGACGACTTCCGCGACCGCGATAAAGCCTTCGACGACGAAGGAAACATCTTGGACAACGCCGTCTTGACATTCAAAAACGCCTACATCGGCAAGTACTTCGCCGACAAATACGAAGTAATCGTCCGCAAAGGCATGAAATACAACATGATTGTCAACAAAAACGGCTTGAAAGACTTCGGAACATTCACCTTCTCGAGAGCAAGAGGCGAAATAATCTTTGAATAACAAGCAAAGAACGAAAGAAACGGAAATAGAAAAACTCAAAAAATGAATACACGTACAAAATCGGTTTTAATCTATATCGGAGGTATTGTAACCGGCATCATTCTAACCTTTGTAATTCTTTTATTTGTTGCAAAAAGTAACAGTGATAATCCATCAAATGATAACATGATTATTTTTGAACAACCGCAACAAAAAATTGATGCAAAAAGTTTTGAAGTTCTGCAAGTTCTTCCTGATGGCAATGCCTTAGCAACGGTAAAAAGTAATGAAAATTTCGGTATGATAGTAATGCTTCTCGCTAATAAAAACGCTACATACTACGATAATCAAAAAATAGAAGTTTCTACCGGAAAATGTGCAAGACAAATCGGAACATATAGATATATGACACGAAACAATATAGAGAAGACTGTTCCAATCATTGATTTGTTAATGAATAAAGACTGATTTAGCGGCTGTAACTAATCGCAGATGCTTCTCTTCCTCATTATATTGTTTCTATTCTTCCTGTTTTTAACTTCATCGGCAATTCTTAGGAGAATAAAGCCGATAAGTAAAGGGAAGTACTTTGAACAATGCGTTAGCAATGAAATATCACAACTCCCTGATGAGTATATAGTTCTCAATAATCTCTTCTTTGAGAACAATGGGCATTCAACGCAAATAGATCACATCATAGCATCTCCGTACGGGGTCTTTGTCATAGAGTCTAAAGGATATAAAGGTTGGATAACAGGCGGCGAAAACTCTGAATATTGGACACAGACAATATTCAATAGCAAATACAAATTTTATAATCCCATCAGACAAAATGCCAGACATGTGCGGTTTCTTCGCCATTTGTTGGGTACGGTCATGTTTATTCCAATTGTCGTCTTCGATAACTCCGCAAATATAAAGGCACATGTTGAGAGTATTGTCGTGAACATTTGCAATCTGAATTACTCGATACTGCAGTATAAAACACCTGTTCTTAGCAAGGAAGCAGTAGATACAATAGTTCAAATCATTCGCTCGAACAGTAAAATAGCAAATGAGGAAACCTTGAAACAACACATAACCAATGTAAAAACGCGACAATATCAGACTGATAATTTGATAGAACAAGGCATTTGCCCTCAATGTGGAGGAAATCTTGTTTTGCGTCAAGGTAAATATGGCTCATTTTACGGGTGTTCCAATTACCCCAAATGCAAATTCACTATAAATAAGTAATAAAACCCCCTCTCCCCATTCCGACACAAAGAAAATCAACCCCAAAAACGGCAAAGCATCACCCACACCGACCCTTTATCCATGCGAAAATCACTACCTTTGCAACACAAAACAGCAATTTTAATACACAATTACGATGAAATTCCTCTCAGAAAGCCTCTCACCGCTTGTCAAAGTACTGTTTTCCTGTGCGATACTGATGATTTGCTTCTCCCTTTCGGCGTTAGTGATGAGCATAGCAACGATTTCCGCCCCGCAATGGGCAACATCCACCTCCGGAATGGTTGTTTTACAAGCCATTGGGACGATATGCGTCTTCGGTTCGGCGTATTTGGCAAGCAGAACCCTGTTTTCGAGCAGCGATTATGAAATTTTCCACATAGAAAAAGCAAAAAAAGAACACCTGATATGGGCAATCGCCCTGCCGATAGCAGCCATACCATGCGTAGAATGGCTGAACGAATGGAACAACACATGGCATTTCGAATGGGACACGGCGTTTCGAGAACTGCAAACAGCAAACGAAGACCTCGCAATGAGGCTATTAAAATCCGAAACAGCCATCGGACTTATCGGAAGAGCGATTGCCATGGCCATAGTGCCGGCTTTCTGCGAGGAACTATGGTTTCGCGGCATATTTTTAAGGATTTGTTCACAGTGGTTGAAGAATCCCATTGCCGGATCGGTGCTTTGCTCCCTCATTTTCTCCCTCGTACACTTCGAACTCTTCGCCTTCGCACCCCGCTTCCTGCTATCCATGATCCTCTGTTGGCAATTCCTAAGCGGAAAAGGCGGAATATGGTACTGCATTTTGAGCCATTTCATAAATAATTTTTTGGTTTGCCTATCCCATTCCGAAATTTTCGGAAGCCAAAACCCCGTTTCATGGATCGAAAACACAAGTTCCCACTCCGCATTATCAGTCATTTCAAGCACCATAATCCTGCTTATCTTCTTCATAAGAACCGGAAAAACAATCGTAAAACACACAAAACCAAACTGGAAAGCAAAATAAACCGACCGGCACCCCCCGTTCTCAAACCTCCACTTCCCCATTCCCCACACCAAAACAAAACAAACCAACACCACATTTAACATTTCCGAACACGAAAACAGCATTTCCCAACCCTACATGACCGTTTTCCAAACCAAGATTCCCCCTTTCCGAACACCGATTTACCGGTTCCCCCTACCCGTCCACCATTTTCCAACCATGATTTCCCGAATTTCACAAAGCATTCCACCGTTCTCACCTCCATTTTACAGCAAATCAACACCTTATATCAACATTTCCCATCTGACAAAACCGCCATATCGGCACTCGAACAGGCGAAAACAATGTTAAAAATCGCCTTACCCACGTTCAAAAACGATGAAAACCACACTCAAAACAGCGGTTACGAGGTGCGTTACGGCGAAAATTCTGTGCGAAAACAGCAAAATATATGCGGTGTTCGGCGGTTTCATGATTGATTGCTGCATGTTCTGTCGTGGTTGCGGCGGTTTATATGTGTTATTCAGATGATTGCGATGTTTATTTGCGGTGAAAATGCGGTGTAAAAATGGCAAAATATGGTGCGAAAACGGCGAAATTGTGGTGTATTTTCGGCGTGTACATGCTTGATTTCCTGCATTTTTGTTGCCAAGGTGGCGAAAATGTGATTCGACGTGGCGTTTTCGTGGTGAAGTTCGGTGTTATTCGACCTAAAAATGTCGAAATCCTATGTCGAAATGCCGAAATAACAGCGAGTTATGCCGAAATTCCATATTGTTTCCGTGCTTTCGTAGTGCGGTTTCAGGCGAAAATTAGTTGCAATTACTGCGGTTTAATGATCGGTTACGGCGTGTTCTGTTGCCGGTTCGACTGTTTAGTGGTGTTATTCAAGTGATTACATAGTTTATTTACTGCTGTTCCGAAGTATATAACGGCGGTTTTCGGTCAGATGATGGCGAAATGGTTGTGCCGTGCTGCGGTTCGATGGTGCGGAAACGGCTGTTGGAGATATAAATCACTCGTTTTCAGGTTTGATTTGCGGTATTTTCAAATACAAACAACCCGTTTTCCGACAAAGATACAAGGTTTTACGCACTCAATCCACCACTTTCCTAATACGATTACCTACGTTTCCGATACTAATTTACTGTTTTCTGACACTGTTCAATCGTTCTGAAACCATATTTCCCGACTTTCCAACCACATTCCGACACATTCCGACACAATTCCCTCATTTTCAAACCCGAATTCCACCACTTCCACACACCACTACACAGTTTTCATGATGCTATTACCTCCGTTTTCGACACGAATTTCCTGTTTTACGTACTCTGATACAAAGTTTTACGCATTCAATCCACCACTTTCAAACCAAATTTCACCACTTTCACACACCATTCCCCAACTTCACGATGCAATTCCCTCATTTCCAGACTATAATTTCGACACTTCCACATACCATTCCCTCATTTTCAAACACCATTCCACAACTTCACGACACTATTCCATCATTTTCAAACCAAAATTCCACCACTTCCACACACAAATCGACCGTTCCCCAACTCGGATATGCCGCTTTCAAACCCAGATTGCTCGATTTCACCTGTTTTTCAGGCGGTTGAGAGGTTTATTTGCGGTGAAAATGCAGTGCGGAAATGGTGAAATAGTGGTGCGAAAATGGCGAAATGGTGGTGTATTTGCGGCATGTACATGATTGATTTCCTGCATTTTTGTTGCCAAGGTGGCGAAATTGTAGTGCGATTGCGGCATGTTCTGTCTTGGTTGCGGCGATTTCTATGTGTTATTCAGATGATTGCGATGTTTATTTGCGGTGAAAATGCGGTGCGAAAACGGCAAAATTATGGTGCAGAAATGGCGAAAATATGGTGCGAAAATGGCAAAATGGTGGTGTATTTGCGGCGTGTACATACTTGATTTCCTGCATTTTTGTTGCCAAGGTGGCGAATTGGTTGTTGATTTCGGCGGTTGGTGGTGTGGTTTCGGCTGAAATTCATTGTGTTACGGCGGTTGCGTGGTGCAATGCGGCGGTTGACACGTTGAAATCGGCAAAATCATATTGTATTTTCAGTGAATGCTGTGCAGGTTTCCTGTATTTCGGTTGCCAATTCTGCGGTTTGGTAGTGCTGAAATGGCGGTTGGTGGTGTGGTTGCTGGGTTTTCGTGTTTGGTTTCTTTATGATTTAGTGGCTGATGCGGCGTTCGGAAATTTGTAAATTTCAATTTCTTTAACTCGATACGGCGTTTCTTTTTCGCCGAGTGCCGTTTTGCCGTGAATTATGCGAAATATAAGGAGTTGAGTAAGGCGTTGTCAATCAGGGCTTTCGGCGTTTCGGAGTCGGAAAACGCCGTTTTTCGGATGGAAAAACGCCGAATTCGAGGTGAAAAAACGCCGTTTTCACCATCCGAAAACGCCGTTTTTCTCTTTAAAAACGCCGTTTTCTCAAGAAAAAACGGCGTTTTCCAACCGGGGGTCTTCGATTTTGTGTTGAAAAGTGCCGTTTTCCGTTTTTCGGACGGCGAAATGTGTGTTAAATTCCGCCGAAAGGTCGGTTTTACTTTCCTACATTGCGGTTAAGGTTTTGGGGTTGCGGTGTGTGAATTTTGTGAAATGATTGTTGGAATTCGTCTTTTTTGCGTGGTTGAAAGGGGCGAAATCAGGTCTGAATGCGGAGTTTTGGAGTTGGAAACGGGGGTTTTTGTGGTGGGTTTTACCGATTTATATGTTGGTTTCTGTGGTTTGGAATTCGGTTTTAGGGTTTCGGAGCTTGGTTCGGAGGATTTGAATTGTGGTTTCAGGGTTTTTGTATTTGTTTTCGGGCTTTGCGTTCTTGATTGCGGAGGATACAGGGGGCGGAATGGTATTCGGAGGCGGGGAAGGGGCGGAACTTTTTTGTTTTTCGGTTGTTGGAAGGGGCGGGAGAGCGTCGGTTTGGGGCTTGGTGGGTGGAAAAGTGATGTTATCGGGCGTTTTTTCGTGGTTTTTTTTGGCGTATTGGGTGGAATGTCGTACCTTTGAGGCTGTTTTTGAACGAATATAAAATGTTATAATTATGGTAAACAACTGTGTATTGAAGGGTTTGAAGCCGGAAGGCGTGTTTGAATTTTTCGGAGAGATACTTGCGGTTCCGAGACCGTCGAAGCATGAGGGCAAAATGACGGAATTTCTTTTGAATTGGGCGAATCGGCGTGGTTTGGAGCATGAAAGGGACGAGATTGGTAACGTTATCATTCGCAAAGGTGCCACAAAGGGTATGGAAAACAAACCTTGGGTGTGCTTGCAGGCTCATATGGATATGGTGTGCGAGAAGAACGGCGACAAGTGTTTCGATTTCATGAAGGATGCCATCGAACCGCGTATCGAAAACGGCTGGTTGATGGCGACGGGTACTACTTTGGGGGCTGATGATGGCATCGGGGTTGCTACGGCTTTGGCTATATTGGATGCAAAGGACGTTGTGCATGGTCCGATCGAGTGTTTGTTCACCGTTGACGAGGAAACGGGTTTGTCGGGTGCGAATGCGTTGAGTCCTACTGCTCTTAAAAGCCGCATATTGCTTAATTTGGACTCGGAAGATGAGGGTGAGATGTTTATAGGTTGTGCAGGTGGTGTGGATACTTTGGCAAAGTTGCCGTTCGAGAGGGAGGATACGCCTCGGGGTGCTTATTTCAGAATCTGCGTCAAGGGTTTGAAGGGCGGACATTCGGGTGATGACATCAATAAGGGCTTGGGTTGTGCGAACAAATTGTTGAACCGTATTTTGTGGGAGGCGGATAAGGAGATGGATATGCGGTTGGCTTGCTTCAATGGTGGCAATTTGCGTAATGCGATAGCCCGTGAGGCGTATGCGGAGGTCGTTGTAACGGAGCAGGAGGCTGAGGACTTGAGGAGACTTGTCGAAAAGTTCAGCGGAGATTTGAAGTACGAATTTCGTTCCACCGAACCGAATATGCAGATAACGTTGGAGAGCATTGCAAAGCCTGCATTCGTTGTCGATATGTTGAGTCAGGATAACTTGCTCAACGTTTTGTATGCATGTCCTCACGGTGTGTTGGCGATGAGCAGGGAAATTCCGAATTTCGTCGAGACTTCGACCAACCTTGCAAGTGTAAAGACGGAGGAAAATCACTTCTTCATCACTACTTCGCAGCGTTCGAGCGTGGAGAGTGCCAAGGTGGCTGCCGCAAGCAGAGTGGAGAGTTGTTTCATGTTGGCAGGTGCAGAGGTGGAACATACGGATGGTTATCCGGGTTGGGCTCCTAATACGGACAGTCATGTGTTGAAGGTTGCCGTCGAGGCGTATAAGAAGCTCTTCGGCAAGGAACCTGTCGTAAGAGCGATACATGCTGGTTTGGAATGCGGGTTGATAGGCGAGAAATACGAAAACATGGATATGATTTCCTACGGCCCGACATTGAGAGGGGTGCATTCTCCGGAGGAAAGGCTTGAGATAGCAACGGTGGATTTGTTCTGGCGTCATACTTTGGAAATTCTGAAAAACATCTAAGCCATGTACAGATTTCAATTGAAGCATGCAATCATAGCCATTGTCGTAATCTTGGCTTTTGTCGGCATCGGAATGTTCGGAATGCCTGTTTACAGGGTTTGGTCGCAGGAGATGAAGGGTAAGGCGGAACTTGCGGAGGCGGAACAGAACAGAAGGATAAAAGTGGAGGAAGCAAGAGCGAACCTCGAAGCCGAAAAGTTGAATGCCAAAGCCGAAATCGAAAGAGCAAAAGGAGCTGCGGAGGCAATCAAGATTGAAAACGGAACTCTGACACAGACTTACATTCAATATCTTTGGGTCAGAAACCAGAACAACCTTAACGAGAAAACGGTGATATACATACCTACCGAGGCCAATCTTCCCATTCTGGAAGCCGGCAGAAGAGGCGGATTGCCGAAAGCAGATTAAAAACAGTCCGATGACAAGACTTGCAAGGTCGGAAAAGGCATGCCGAAAAACAAGCCTTTGAAAGGGATAAGATAAAACGCCGTTTTACGGAGAATGGAACGGCGTTTCGATAAATTCTTTCGGCGTTTCATTTCAGCGAATCGGCCTTTCGGCAAAACGGGTCTTAGTTTCGGCAAAAAGGAGTTTTAATTCATAAAAACAGAGAGATATTATGTTCAGCAAAGAGACTTACATGATGCGACGCAAGCAGCTCATGAAAGATGTCAAACGAGGTGTCATTCTGATACTCGGCAACGGCGACAGTCCGTTCAACTATCCTGCCAACACTTATTCGTTCCGTCAGGACAGTACATTCAGATATTTTTTCGCTCATGACTTGCAAAACCTTGTCGGTGTCATCGATATAGACGAAGGAAAGGAGTACCTCTTCGGAGAGGACGTCGATATGGACGACATAATTTGGACAGGTCCCGTTCCGAGCATACATGACAGGGCATTGGAAGTGGGAGTTGAAAACAGCGGCAGCATAAGCGATTTACGCAAATTCATGGATGCCGTGGTGTTTGCGGGAAGGAAAGTACATTTCGTGCCGCCTTACAGAGCGGAAAACGTGAATTTCATTTCGGAACTTCTTCATATCGACCGTCATTACGTGAAGGCTTACGTCTCCGTGGAATTGATTGCAGCCTGTGTGAAACAGCGTTCCATCAAGAGCGAAGAAGAAATAGCAGAAATCGAAAAGGCCATCGCAACAGCCTACAACATGCACACCACCATGATGAAAATGGCTGCCAAAGAGGGTACTTACGAATACGAAATAGCGGGACGCATGGAGGGAGAAGCCTTGGCGGGCGGCGGTCCTGTGTCTTTCCCGATAATATTGACCACTCACGGAGAAATTCTCCACGGACACGACCACTCATTGCAGATAAAAAAAGGCAGAATGATTGTTTCCGATGCAGGTTGCGAAAATCCGCAGGGTTATTGTTCCGACATAACCCGTTCGGTGCCTGTTGGCGGAAAGTTTTCAAGCCGACAGAAAGATATTTACGAAGCTGTGCTTGCAGCACAAACTCTTGTACCGAGCCTGATTGCTCCGGGGGTTAAATATTCCGACATTCACATTGCAGCGGTCTCACGTTTGGCAAGCGCACTCAAAGAATTGGGTTTGATGAAGGGCAATTTGCAGGACGCCGTTGCACAAGGAGCGATGGGAATGTTCATGCCGCACGGCTTGGGGCACATGATGGGATTGGATGTTCACGATATGGAGAACTACGGGGAGAATTACGTGGGCTACGACAAGAAGAACGTCCGTTCCACCCAATTCGGATTGGCTTCGCTACGTCTCGGCAGAGAATTGCAAGAGGGCTTTGTGTTGACCAACGAGCCGGGCTGCTACTTCATTCCGGAACTCATAGACAAATGGAGAGCCGAAGGCAAATGCAAAGACTATATCGACTACGACAAAGTGGAGCAATACAAGGATTTCGGCGGTATAAGAATAGAAGACGACTTGCTTGTAACGAAGAACGGTTGCCGTTTGTTGGGTAAATACATACCTAAGACGGTTGCCGAAATAGAGGAGCAAATGTCGTAAACGAATCATGCGAATTTTTTTTCTCATAATTGTCTTTTTGGGCGTAAATCCGCTTTACGCCCAATTTATTTGGCAGGACAGAGTTTACTCTCCGATTGTCAAAACCGTCAAATTGGAGAGCATGGATTCCAGAATGCTTGTGCCGATATTGAATATCAATCAAAGCGAAGGGCTTTTGCTGTCATTCGACGAGCTGTCGGAAGAGACTCACCGCTTCGAATACACTTTCATTCACTGCAACAGCGATTGGACAGAGAGTTCACTGCAATATTCCGACTATGTCGAGGGCTTTGAAACGGCTATGGTGGAAAATTTTGCGAACTCTTTCAACACTCTTCAAAGGTTCGTGCATTACGAACAATTACTTCCAAATTCCATGACACGCCTTACCAAAAGCGGAAACTACATTTTGAAAGTCTATGTCGAGGGAGAACCTGACAATGTCGTCTTCACCAAAAGATTTATGTGCATGGACAGGAAAGCGGAAGTGGCAGCAGAGGTAATGCAGGCAAGAGAGCCGGCACTGAGAAGCACCTGTCAGGAAACGGACGTGAGGGTGTATTCATCGAAACATGTATTCGACAGTCCGAACGAAAGGGTGAAACTCGTCATTCAACAGAACGGCAGAGAGGATACCAAACGCCTGTTGCCTTTGAGCGAAAACAGAGGTACCGAATTGGTTTACAATTTCAGACAAGAGAATATTTTTGACGGCGGCAACGTGTTTCGTTCTTTTGATTTCTCTTCTCTGAGACATCGTTCCAACTTCATTGCAAACATAGACTACATCGGAGGCGAAAATGTGGTGAGGCTGAGAGAGGAACAAATAAAAGACCGTTCCCCTTTTGTGGAACAGGCAGACTTGAAAGGAGCGTACTACGTAAGAAATGAGATTGATGACGATGAAGTCCTGCACAGCGATTACGCTTGGGTGTATTTCTACCTGCCGAAGCCTCTGAGCCTTGAAGGAAGCTACTATGCTGTCGGAGAATTGAGCGATTGGCGTTTCTCGCAACAAAACAAATTCACCTTCGACAACACGCTGAACAAATATGTTCTTCGCATGCTTTTGAAACAAGGCTATTACAACTACCAGATACTATACGTTCCCAACGGTTACACGACAGGTTCTTACAGGGAAGTGGAGGGTAATCACAGCGAAACGCAGAACTATTATAATATATATGTATATTACCGCGAACCGGGCAACGATTACGATTCTTTCATAGGCTTTTTGAGAGCCGAATACAAGTATTGATTTTCCGCAAAGACGGCTCCGATACATTCGTTCCGAAGTCTTGTAATGCAAAATTGCATAACAATGGTTTGACAAAACGGGAAAATGGGCTATCTTTGCAGAGTAAAAAACAGAAAAAGAAAATGGATAAAAAGAATTCCAATGTGGCTTTATGGATCGGCTGTTGCCTTTCGATATGTTGTTCGATAGTATTATTCATTATGCTGTTTAATGGCAGAAGTGCAGAAAAAGAGGACATGAAAGAAGCCGAGAAAACAGTGAAAGGCAACAAAACGCTGACTTCAGGCGGTTTGAAAGTGGCATACGTGGATACGGACAGCGTGCTTGCCAAATATGACATGGCGAAAGATATGGAAGAAAGCCTGAAAGCTTATCAGAAAAAAGTCGAAAACGAGTTTGCGGCAAAGCAAAAGAAGTTTGAAAACGACTATGCGAATTACATGAAGAACGGAGCGAGCCTTACGCTTACCCAACAGAAACAAACGGAAAAGGAATTGCAACAAAGAGGCAACGAGTTGCAACAACTGCAACCGAAGTTGATGGCACAATTACAGGAAAGGCAGGCTTCGGATAACAAGAAGTTGCTTGATGCAGTCTATGCTTTCATCAAAGACTACAACAAAAAGCACCAAAACTTCGACATCATTCTTGCGAAGTCTTACATCGGCTCTCCTGTTCTCTACATCGATAAGGGAATGGACTTGACAGATGTTATAATCAAAGGGCTTAACGAAGAATACAAAGAGTACAAGAAGAAAGATTAAATATATCGGTTTTCAATAAGTCGAGATAGAAATTGTCTGTCAGGCAAAACGGTTTCAAACTGTCGGATAACACTTTCATTCGGTTATCCGGCAGTTTTTGTCTGTGCAATTCTCTATCGATGGGACATCAACTCCCGAAAATCTTTTTATGCTCTCCATTGCATCGTAACTCTTTACCCCTTTGACCTCTCCATTCTTCAAAAACACTTCTATAATATTTGAATGCAACCAATTAAGGTCGTTGCAGAGAGAGTTGCTGTCCACAATCATCGGATAGCCTTCAAATTCGGAAGCAATGCTTCCTGATACAATCACCGTAACCTTATTCTTATGCAAAGCACCATAGTTGACGGCAGCCTTCCTGCAACCGATACAAGAAGCCGTCGGCACGATAATAACACTATGCTCTCCTTTTGGAAGTTTGTAATCAATCTGTTCGATATACCAAAGGAATACATCTTTGTCGCTAACTTGCTTTTTGGAACAAGCATTCGAAGTCAACAGCATGCCTATTGCACACACATAAATCCATAATCTCGTTTTTCTGCACATAAGATACCCCCTATCAATTAAAATCATATATTCGAAACTCTCCTGCAAAACTAAAACTCGTTATTCTCGCAAAAAAAGCCCATAAAAACAAACCATACTAATCGAAAACAAACAAATCCATTGTCTTATCTTTGAGTATATACACTCCTTGTTTCCCTATCAAAATTGCCCATCTGTATTTATCCCCATCAAACTTAACTTCGTACTTTTTGTTTAGCTTTGAGTCTGCTACGATAAGAACCCAATCTTGTTTCTTCTTTATGAACGAATTCTTATCTTCTTGCTTCGATAGTTGCAATATGCGATAGTATTGTTTCCTGTACTTATCGTAGAACATGCCTCGAAAGAGCATGTTATCCTCCCAATATTGTATCTTCTCCGTTGCAGAATGATTCTGTGAGAAGTCTCTCTTCTGCGGTTTGACATAGAACTTAGAACTGAGTTTTTTCTCTCTCAACGTCTTGCCACTCATCGTCATCACAACAACATTTTGCGATAATTCCGTACCTGCAACGATTATGGAATCCTCGACATTGAATGCCGTTTGATAACAATCATCTATAAACATATCTTTCGGCTGGTCGGACGGACGCTTTCCGAATATCTTCACACACCTTACGCTATCAGGGTTGCTTATATCCCATACTGCAATCAGATTTATTTTTTTTCTAAATCCGGCATAATCATACTTGAAATCAGTCAATGCTTCCGTTGGAATAATCCCTGTATAAAGCATATTGCCACTTGAGAAAAACGGATGATACGCTCTAACGCCTGCCCATGTAATAGATTCTCCATAATGTTTTGTGATAGGACAAGGTATTGTTGTATGTGTTTTCGAATTCCAAACTGTTCTATGACTACCTACTGTTGCCCATATTATTTTACTATCTAAATCATAACATAAGTCATTTATCGTTTGTGGCATTGTAATAATGGTATCTATTTTATTTGCTTCAATATCAAGAGAACATATTGTATTTCTTCTATCTGTAACAAACAGTATATATTCTTTCCCGTCTACATCATAAATGTTAGCATCTTTTATATTGCCCCATGACAAAGCATCCTTTTGTTTCAGAAAAGTTTCCGGTTCTTTCACTATATCTCCTCTACAAGCACAAAAACAGATAGTAAGCACTGATAATATCACACCAAATAATAATCTCACCATATTTGTAATGTGTAAAACGTATAAAGGGAGAGGTTGCCCTCTCCCGATAAATGTTACTTGGTAACAAATTGAAATGTGTACTCAATTTCCTTGCCGTCTTTCTTGGAAACACCGCAAAGCACTCTTGAAGCATCTCTGCTTGGCAAAGATTGCACCATATAATCCCCTGTTTTGAGTTTTTCAAAGAGCTTTTGGTCTCTCTCGATATAAGGAACTACCAAATCCCAAACGATGGAACTCGTTAACGGTTGGGTTCTTAATCCGCTTAATTCCTTAGGATCTATAGGCTTTGCCACGATTACGATATCGTCAAAGCAATTATATGGAGGTCCAGCAACACATTCACACTTGCCGTCCTCTTCAATAAAATACCTATGCAATCCCCAATTCGGATTATCAGGCACATAAGCACTCTTATTTACACCTTTAACAGAAGTTTCCACATCTTTATTCTCGGAATCTTCACAAGACACCATCACCGATAAAGCTAATACGGATGATGCCAACATTATTATTCTCTGAGTAATCATATTATTTCTTTTTTTATTTGTTCAAACCATTTATTTTCTGATCTATGCAATGACTCAAAGCATTCCTTGCTTTGAAGTTGTTTATCGATATTATATTCCTCTGATGAAAAGCCATCTCCTTTCCTTATTGTTATTCACTATTGCAAGCGAGTGCAAATTCCGAGTGATTTCGTATTGCCTTTGTGGCAGATGCCTTTGTTCGTTTCTTGTCCGCTTAGGAGCGTACTTCCAAGTAAAGACAAATCTTGGAGATGGATAAAAACGAAATCAGGCTGCAAACATACGGAAAATATTCTGAACAGCCCAAAAAAAACGACACTTTTATTCAAAACCGAATTGGGAATTATGGAAAATCCATTTACCAAGCCTGGTTCGGGCTTTACGGTGCTTTATATCAACAAAGGACTATGCTTTAACAAAGCATACGATGAGACTTTTGCCGAAGAAAGTCAGAAATACGGTCAAGTGAACTAAACAAGCAGTCTTTTATAGAAATCGAGCAGCACTTTCTCTTGGCTTGACCAATTATATTTGTCAGTAGAAGCCTTTACGGCGTTCGCCGACATTTGCTTTGCCAAGTCCGGGTTGTTTGTTATCTTTCTTATTGCCTCCGCCACCTCATCGATATCGAGGGGATCTACCACCAATCCGCAATGTTCCTCCTGCGTTACTTGTTTGCAGAACAACACCTCCCTGCTTGCAATCACCGGAAGCCCCGCCTGCATGTATTCCAACTGCTTTATCGGAATGGAATATGTGTGATTCGGTGCTTCGTGCAGCAAGACCAACCCTACGGATGAGCGTTCATACACCCTCTCCCTCACTTCTGCATTAGGCACATAGCCGAGAAACTCGACATTTTGCCACTGTGGCATGGCTTTCACTCCATTGAAAAAATCCATATCATCGAACTCCCCTGCCAAAAGGAGTTTCACTCCTGCCTTATCGCAGGCTTCCACCATCTCTTTGACACCTCTGACCTCGGTCAAGCCTCCTACGTAACACGCCACAGCCTTCTTCGGAAAGCAATGCGGTTTATCGTTTCCATTGTCCGCAAATACAGGATAATTCCTCACCGTTTCAGTAGGAACGTTCCCATAAGAAAGGAACTTTTTCCGTATTGTCTCCGTTGCACAAACAACAGCAGACAAACGTTTTGCCGAAAATCTTTCCGTAAACCTTGCAATACGAAACAACCACCTGCGTGCGAAGTCCGGTATATAGTCTCTCTGCAACATCAGAGCAGGGAAATCCTCATGCGAATCGAAAACCACGCAAGCCGATTTTCTCAATCCGAGTGCGGCAATCAACAAATCGGGGTCATGAAAATGGTAAATATCTGCTTTAAGTCTTGCTGCCGCTTTGACAGCTTTGCGACTTGTCTTAATCATTCGCTTCAAGCGACTGCTCTCCGCCCGCCCTATGTCGATTATCTTAATGCCTGATTTTTCTTCATCGCCAAGACCGTCTGCCACGATAAGGCTTACATCATAACCTGCCTCGTATAAGGACAGGCATTCTTTATGAAAAATCCGCGAATCGTAACGACGATGAACTATTGTTATATGAACAACCTTTCGTTTCATGCTTCCGTTCCCGTTCAATCCTCTATTATCACTCCACTGCCCAAACACAACTTGGCATCAGGAGAATAAACGACGCCGAATTGTCCTGCCGCTATACCTTGAATGCGTTCCTCGCTCTCTATTCTGTATATATCATTTATCTTCCTCAGCTTTCCTCGTGTGAAATCGGGAGTATGGCGGATTTTGAACAAGATGTCTTTCTCATCTTTGAAATCTCCCCAAATGTCTTCGGTGATATACTCGAACGCACCGAGGTTTATCGTCTTTCCGTACTGGGTATCGGGGTCGTAGCCTTGGGAAACATAAAGCACATTCTCATCCATATCTTTCTTAACCACGAACCAAGGACCGCCCGACAGCCCCAAACCCTTGCGTTGACCTATCGTATGAAACCAAAAGCCCTTATGCGTTCCGAGTATCCTACCCGTCTCCAACTCGACTATCTTTCCCTCCTTTTCTCCAAGGTATCGACGTATGAAATCATTATAATTGATTTTACCCAAGAAGCATATACCTTGCGAATCCTTTCTTTCGGCAGACGGCAGACGGCACTTCCTTGCCTTGGCTCTTACTTCGCTTTTCAACATATCGCCGATGGGAAACATCAACTTTTTGACTTGAAGATAATTTATCTGACCGAGGAAGTACGTTTGGTCTTTCACATGGTCCTTAGCCGTCGAAAGATAAACTTTTCCGTCCACATCTGTCGTCGTGCAGTAGTGTCCCGTTGCAATCTTATCGAAGCAATGACCCCATTTCTTCTCGAAACTGCCGAACTTTATCAACTTATTGCACATCATATCCGGATTGGGCGTAAGTCCCCTGCGGACAGCCTCTATCGTATAGCTGACCACATTCTCCCAATACTCCTTTTGCAAGGAAACAATCTCGAAACGACAACCATACTTCTTGGCAATGTAAGTCGTAATCTCTATATCCTCTTCTGAAGGGCAATCCACATAACCGTCCTTGTCCTCCATGCCGATTTTTATGTAGAAAATCGTAGGGTCATAACCCATTTCCTTCAAACGGACGACAGCTACGCTGCTGTCAACCCCTCCCGAAACCAATGCAGCAATATCCATATTGGCAAAGATACGATATTTTTCACACACCTTGCCCCTTCTACTGCATTTTCTACTCCGTTTCCATATACCATACACCGTTTCGCCACCGCTCCGGTACCTGAAAACCACAACATTTCCCCGATAGGAACCAGACTTTCCGCAAACCATATACGCCAATCTTCTTTCCCTCGAAAACCGAATGCCGTTTCGGAAAAATGAAACGCCGAAAGAATTTCATGAAACGGCGTAAGAATTTTTTCTTACGCCGTTTCATTCGCACTCGAACGATGTTCGGGCGAGGGCTTACGGCAAAGCACCTCATCGATATAGCGAACGGCGTTTATATCAAGAGTTTTCAACAGATGAAAAAGAAAGCGATATTGCATGCAATCGCACGAAGTAAATACGATTTTCAAGAAACATGATTATTTTTCTTTGAAAAAATTTTGTCAATACAAAAAAACACTATATATTTGCTGCATCAAAATAGATTGTATGATGAATAAATGTTGTTCATCTCCTTTTGCTTTTTACGGAATATCTACATGGAGATATGCTTCGGAGTATATATTCCATATATGCAAGAACAAGTTCGTTTAATCGGGGGTACGAAGCCATGTTCACCGAAGAGTATGTTTCGCCATACTTCTTTGCAGTACCCGCTTGGAACGAACGATTTCACGACTTACCGACCCATTGTTGTGATTGAGCGAAATTTAAGGGTGAAAGACAGAAATAATAAATCATAAACATATATGAAAATGAAGAAAAGATGTTTTTCGTATTGCATGATTGCATTCCTGCTTGCCGTGATGGCGGTATCATGCTCGAAGAGTCCCGATTATTTGGGGAAATACGAGGCTGTGGAAGCGTCGTTCCTGAATGACGACAAGGAACAGGCTCCTACGGACGATTCGGCTTCGATGAAGTTGTTGTCCAATGTGGTTCTTTTGCAGTTGATGGCGGCTTCGCCGGAGGATTGCTTTCCGATGGATATAGAATTGACCGAAAAGGCAATCATAACCAATGCAAAGGACACGACGGAATGCAGGTATGAAGTTGTAAATGACACCTTGGTGCATATCTTCATGAAGGGAGAAAAGGAACCGATAAACCTTATAACTTCCGCACAGCCCTATCTGCAAAAAGATTTCATGGCTTTGAAACTCCGAAAGAAGGCTTCCGAGAAATAAAAGCATGATTTCTTGTCCGGAAAGTGCAAATTATCCGGATTTCACACCAAGCGGCAGAGATATTGTCAAGAAATCTCTGCCGCTTGTGCATTTCAACGAAACTCTTCCGACACAGATGGTTCAGGAAGAAAAGACTTGGTGAAGTTGTTTGGCTATCTTGTTTCTTATCAGCGTAAACTGCTTGTGCTTGATGACCAATTCCATCATTGCCTCCGGCTCTGTCGTTGTTTTAATGGCTTCATTCACCTGCTTGATATAGGCATTCACTTTATGCAACTTAAATCGCAAGAGAGTGTCGGAGATAAGGCGGTCGATGACTTCCTTGCTTTCCTTATCCGGAACGGAGATATTCTTTTCCGACCACAAAGGACTGATTTCCCTGCCGCCGATGAGGAGTTCGGCTGCGAGGTTTCGGATTTGCTCCTCTTCGTTCGAGATAAACGAATCGATTGCAGGAACGGTGTTCTCCTCGTATATGGAATGTCTATACAGTTCAAAGATTTTACCGAATAAAACATCAGTGAAACGAATATCGTCATTCACTATATCGCAAACGACATACGCTGCCGTCAACACGTCTTTGTACTCCAAAGCATCGTTCTCCCCGAAAACCTCCTGCCTTGTCATCGTATTGCCATACTTGAACAATATCTCTATTATGGCTTTCTCCTGTGCGTAATCGGGATTAAGTTCTATTTCCTGCTTTTCCGCTTTCGGTGTATCGAGAATTACCTGCTCGGCAATGGCAGGTTGCGGGTCTTCCTGCTTGTTTTTCTTATCCCGATTGAGAAAGAGTTGCCTTTTTAGAGCCTTAGCCAATACCTCTTCGCTCGTTTGCAAAATGGAACTGCACTCCTGCAAATATGTATTCCTCTCCAAAAGGTCGGGAATAAGCGAAATGGTATGCACTATGTCCCTTATCAAATCCGCCCTCTTGATAGGGTCGTTTTCAGCCTGTTTTTGCAGAAGATTGGTCTTGTAGATGATGAAGTTTTGCGAGTTTTCCTTCAAGAAAGTTTGGAATTCGTCCATTGTATGTTTGCGAGCGAAGGAATCGGGATCCTCTCCGTCGGGGAACAAAACGGTTCTTACGTTCAAGCCGTGTTCCAAAAAGATGTTCACTGCTTTGAAAGTGGCTTTTATTCCGGCACTGTCGCCATCGTAAAGCACTGTAACGTTGTGTGTATATCTCTTTATCATGGAGGTTTGCTGCTCCGTAAGTGCCGTTCCCGAGGTTGCGACTACGTTTTTCACCCCGTTCTGGTACATCATCACCGCATCCATGTTGCCTTCCACCAAATAACAAAGATCTTCCTTCACAATGGCGTCCTTGGCAAGGTGAAGACCGAAGAGAACCTTGCCTTTGGTGTAAATAATGCTTTCGGGAGAGTTGACGTACTTCGCTTTCGTCTTGTCGGAAGTGAGTATGCGGGCGGAAAAGCCCAAGACCCTGCCGCCTACGTTATATATCGGAAAGGTTACCCTGCCTCTGAAACGGTCGTAAACCTTACCGGTGTTCTCGTTCTTTATTACCACGCCGGCAGCAACCATATCTTCTTCGGAAAAGCCCTCTGCCTTTGCTGCTGTGCAGAAATCGTCCCAACTGTCTTTGCAATAACCCAAGCCCCATTTGCGTATGGTCTCCTCCCTTAGGCAACGCTCTTCAAAATAAGACAGTCCCGTACTTCTGCCCTGCTCATCATTGAAAAGCAGATTTTGAAAATACTTTTGCGCGAACTCGTTTACATGGAACACACGGTCTCTTTCCGACTGTGCTGCCTTTTCTTCCGGCGTGGCTTCCGTTTCTTCGATATGTATATGGTAGCGTTCCGCCAACCATCGCAAAGCCTCGGGGTAGGTATAATGCTCATGCTTCATCAGAAAGGCCACGGAATCGCCGCCTTCGCCGCAACCGAAACATTTGAATATGCCTCTCGCCGGATTGACATTAAAAGAGGGTGTTTTCTCATTGTGAAAAGGGCATAAGCCTATGTAATTCGCTCCACGCTTTTTCAGAGGAACGAAAGCCCCCACCACGTCCGCTATTTGAGCTGCCTCCAATATTTTGACAATATCCTCGTGCTTTATCATCGCCTTGCAATTTGTTGCAAAGGTAGGACAAAAGAAAATAACATCAAAGCCTATCATGAAAAAGCCTTTCCGATACTTCGGAAATGAAACGCCGAAAGAATTTCGTCAATCGGCGTTTCGTGAAATTCTTTCGGCGTTTTATTTTTCCGAAACGGCGTTCTGCGATAATGGAATGCCGTCTCGGTATGCGGAAAGGGGCATTCGTTACTTGGAATATGCGATTGGAAAATGTGTTTGCGGTCAAAAGTTTACAAATACTTAATATGAGGCTCGCAGGATTTTGTTACCTTTGCAGGGAATTATATTGAGAAAGACGGAAAAGATGAAATCGAAGAACGATATGTCGGCTTTTGCCGCTTCTATTTTGAAAGTGTTTGCATCAAATCCTGCTTCATGTTTGAATTGCAAGCAGGTGGCTTCACGTCTCGGTATTACGGACAGAGGAGGCAAAGAAATGATTCATAATCATCTGCAAAAGATGGTAGAGGATAATATAATAACGGAGCAGGAGAGGGGACGCTTCAAGCTGAACCCCAAATATATCACAAGCAATGCTCTGCCTGAACATTACATCGTTGGAACGGTGGACATGAAACAAACGGGCAAGGCTTACGTGATTTGCGACGAGGGCGGCGAAGACGTGTATATAAACATGAATAACACGAACCACGCTCTGCATGGGGACAAAGTGAAGGTGTATTTGTTCCCTCGGCGTAAGAAAAGGAAGAGAGAGGGGCAGATAGTGGAGATTTTGCGGCGTGCAAAGACGTCTTTCGTCGGTGTTGTGCAGAAACACGGCAAGTTTGCTTTCCTTGTGTGCGACAGTAATACCATGCCGGTGGATATTTTCATCGATTTGAATGATTTGAACGGTGCAAAAGACGGAGAGAAAGCTTTGGCGGAGATAACGGATTGGCCGGAAAATGCGAACAATCCTTTCGGTAAGGTGATAAAAGTCTTGGGAGCTCCGGGCGAAAACGACGTGGAAATGCAGTCCATACTGTCGGAATACGATTTTCCTTTGTTCTTTCCCGATGCGGTGGAAAAGGAAGCGGAGAAGATACCTTTGGAATTGCCGAAGGCAGAGGTGGCGAAACGCAGGGATTTCAGGGCGGTAACCACTTTCACAATCGACCCTGTCGATGCGAAGGATTACGATGATGCCTTGTCGTTCCGCCGTTTGGAAAACGGCAATGTGGAGGTCGGAGTGCATATTGCCGATGTTACATATTATATAAAGGAACATACGGCTTTGAATGAGGAGGCTTACCGCAGGGGAACGTCGGTTTATCTTGTCGATAGGACGATTCCCATGTTGCCCGAGAAGTTATGCAACGGCGTTTGCTCCCTGCGACAGGACGAAGACAAGTTTGCATTCTCGGCAGTGTTCGAAATGAACGAGAAAGCCGAGGTTTTGAACGAGTGGTTCGGCAAAACCGTAATCCGTTCCGACCGACGTTTCGCCTACGAAGAGGCTCAAAAGGTGATAGAAACGGGGGAAGGCGAGTACTCCGATGAGATATTGTCGCTATGGGCATTGGCGGAACAGATGCGGAAGCGTCGTTTTCGGGCAGGAGCAATAAACTTCGAGAGCATAGAAGTGAAGTTCCGCTTGGACGAAAACGCCAAACCGACGGGCGTATATCTGAAAGAGAGCAAGGAAGCCAACTGGTTGGTGGAGGAGTTTATGCTGTTGGCGAACAAGCAGGTGGCGTCTTTCATCGGCAAAACGAGAAATAAGAGCAAGGCAAAGACCTTTGTCTATCGTGTACACGACGAACCCAATCAGGAAAAACTTGCAACCTTCAAGGAGTTCGTGGGCAAATTGGGATACAGTATCAACGATAAGACGCGAAGCAGTCTGACGAAAAGCTTCAACAAATTGTTCGATCAAGTTGCCGGAAAGGGCGAAGAGACGATGATAAGCATGATTGCCCTTCGCACAATGAGCAAAGCATATTATTCTTGCGACAATATCGGCCACTATGGCTTGGGTTTCCCCTACTATACCCACTTTACCTCGCCCATAAGACGGTATCCCGACGTGATGGTTCACCGTCTTCTGGAACGCTATCTCGACAATCAACCCTCTGTTGAGAAGGAAACATACGAGCAAATGTGCGAACACTGTTCCAATATGGAGAAAAAAGCCTCCGATGCGGAGAGAGCGTCCGTCAAATTCAAACAAGCGGAATATCTTTCCGACAAAATCGGTCAGGTTTTCGGCGGAACCATCTCCGGAGTCAGCAAATGGGGCTTGTATGTCATGCTCGACGAGAGCAAATGCGAGGGTTTGGTGCCGATGAAGGAGATAAACGACGATGTTTACGAGCTTGACGAGGATAATTTCCGCCTTGTCGGCAAGACGAAGTCGAGGATTTACCAGCTGGGACAGCCTGTCAGGGTCAAGATAGCAAGTGTCAACCTGTTCAAAAAGCAAATAAACTTCCTTTTAATGCCGAACGAAGAAGCATAAACGGCGTAATCGAAGAATTAAACACACATAATCATATATGAGAATTTTATTATTAGGCTCCGGAGCGAGGGAACACGCCATGGCAAACAAGATAAAGCAAAGCCCACTCTGCGAAAACCTCTATATTTCGCCCGCAAATGCAGGCATGAAAGACTTGGGCGAATGCCTGAACCTCGGAAATGAATTTGAAAACATAAAGAACTTCGCCGTGGAACGGTCAATCGACATGCTGGTCGTGGGAAACGAGCAACCATTGGTCGAAGGCATAGCGGACAGTTTTGCAAATGACCCCCGTACAAGCCGCATTACGGTCATCGGACCGAAGAAAGCCGCCGCCATGTTGGAGGGCAGCAAGGATTTTGCGAAGCATTTCATGTTCAAATACGGCATTCCGACAGCCCGCTACCGCAGTTTCGGCAAGCAAGAGCTCGAATCGGCAAAGCAATTCCTCAAAACCCTGTCCGCACCCTACGTTTTGAAAGCCGACGGCTTGGCAGCAGGCAAGGGAGTCATCATTTCCCCCACCTTGGAAGAGGCAGAACGGGAACTGAAAGCGATGCTATCCGAGGGCAAATTCGGCGATGCCTCCTCCAAAGTGGTAATCGAGCAATACCTTAGCGGCATCGAGTGCAGCGTTTTCGTACTTACCGACGGCAAACACCACATTGTCCTTCCCGAAGCGAAGGATTACAAGCGAATAGGCGAAGAAGACACAGGCCTGAACACCGGAGGCATGGGCAGCATCTCCCCCGTGGCATTCGCAGACGAAGCCTTCATGCACAAGGTCGAAGAAAGGATAATCCGCCCCACCGTTTCCGGACTTCAAAGCGAAGGATTGGAATACAAAGGCTTCATATTCATAGGACTGATGAACGTAAACGGCGACCCGTACGTGATAGAATACAACGTCAGAATGGGCGATCCCGAGACGGAAAGCGTGATGCCGAGAATAGAAAGCGACCTTGTGGAAGCCTTCAGGCTCGTCGGCAGCGGCGAATTGGACAAATACACCCTCGAAGTGAAGAAAGACCACTGTGCAACGGTGATGTTGGTCAGCAAAGGCTACCCCGAGCATTACGAAAAGGGCAAACTCATCACCGGAACGGCGGATTGCGACCACTGTTACCTCTTTCACGCCGGCACGACGGCAAACGAGAAAGGCGAACTGCTCACCGCAGGCGGCAGAGTGCTTGCCGTAACCTCGCTCGGCAAGACAATGGAAGACGCCTTGGCGAACTGCTACCGTCAGGCGGCGAAAATCCGCTTCGAAGGCAAAACCCTGCGACGCGATATCGGCAAAGACCTGTTGAAATACCAAGAATAAAACCCCCGAAAACGATGAAACAATACCTCGAATTGCTGCAACGCATCATAGACACGGGCGTACCCAAGCACGATCGCACCGGAACCGGCACCCTGTCCGTCTTCGGCCACCAGTCAAGGTTCGATTTACAAGAAGGATTTCCCCTTTTGACCACCAAAAAGCTCCATCTGCGAAGCATAATCCACGAATTGCTCTGGTTTCTCAAAGGAAGCACCAACATAAACTACCTTCACCAACACCAAGTCAGCATTTGGGACGAGTGGGCGGACGAAAACGGCGACTTAGGCCCCGTTTACGGCAAGCAATGGCGAGCATGGCAAACGGCAGACGGCAGAGTGATAGACCAAATCAGCCAAGTCATCACCCAAATCAAAGAAAACCCCGACTCAAGACGCCTTTTGGTAAGCGCATGGAACGTCGGCGAAGTCGAAAAGATGGCATTACCGCCCTGTCACATCGTTTTCCAGTTCTATGTCGCCGAAGGCCGCCTCTCATGCCAGCTTTACCAACGCAGTGCCGACGTATTCCTCGGCGTACCCTTCAACATAGCATCCTACGCCCTGCTTACGCACATGGCAGCCCAAGTTTGCGGACTTCAAGTCGGCGAATTCATACACACACTCGGCGATGCCCACCTCTATCTCAACCATATCGAACAAGCAAAACTCCAACTCACCCGCCAACCCCTGCCCCTTCCCAC
>ERZ1026898.401-NODE-401-length-27161-cov-24.558105_pt1 | contig 27161 bp, 28 predicted proteins | sample MGYA00380178_ERZ1026898 | MGnify/ENA primary metagenome ERZ1026898 (study PRJEB33269, sample SAMEA4719814) | human gut metagenome | biome: human-associated habitat; feature: organic feature; material: feces | place: Cameroon | collected 2013-10 ...
CGGTCTCGCGGCCCAGCTCGCTCATCATGGAGCAGATGTTGATGATCTTGCCCTCACGCTTTGCGATCATATCCGGCAGCACGGCCTTGGAGCAGTTGAATGCGCCGCCCACATGCACATCGAGCACGCGCATGAAGTCGGCGTGGCTCATCTCGATCATGGGCACGCGCTTCATCAGGCCGGCGTTGTTCACCAGAATGTCCACCGGGCCCACTTCGGCCTTGATCCGGGCAATCATGGCATTTACGGCATCCTCATCGGACACATCGGCCACATAGCCGTGGGCGTCGATGCCGGCAGCCTTGTAGGCGGCAAGACCTTTCTCCAGACTTGCCTCGGAGGAGCAGTTGAAGCAGACGGTTGCACCGCACTGGGCCATGCCCTCCGCGATGGAGAAGCCAATGCCGTGGGCACCGCCGGTGATCAGAGCAACCTTGCCCTGCAGGTTGAAAGCGGAAAGATCCATGATTTTCTCCTTCTCAAGTTAAATTTTTAGCAAAAAGCCCCGTACCGGGTACCCGGTACGGGGCTTTTGAATGGTGCTTTTTAGCGCAGGTCAGTGGTAGCGATGTTGTCCATGTCGTCAAACTCCATGTTCTCGCCGCCCATTGCCCAGATAAACGTATAGTTCGAGGTGCCTACGCCGCTGTGGATGCTCCAGGAGGGGCTGATGACAGCATCCTCGTTGTGCATCACGATGTGGCGGGTCTGGGTAGGCTCGCCGCACATGTGGAACACCACCTGCCCCTCGGGCAGTTCAAAGTAGGTATAAATCTCCATGCGCCGCTCGTGGGTGTGGCTGGGCATCGTGTTCCAGTTGGAACCGGCGTCCAGTTCGGTCATACCCATGCTCAGCTGGCAGGTCTTCAGCACATCCGGGTGGATGAACTGATTGATGGTGCGCTTGTTACAGGTCTCAACGCTGCCCAGAGGACGGTGATTTGCATCAGCCATCTTGATCAGGCGGGTCTCGTAAGAGCAATGTGCGGGAGCGGATACCATGTAGAACTTGGCGGGATGCTCCGGGTCGGCGGAAGCAAAGGTGACTTCCTTGGTGCCCTGCGTGATGTACAAGCAGTCCTTGTAGCCCAGCTCGTACTTTACGCCGTCAGCCACCACGATGCCGGTGGAATCCTTGCCGATGTTGAACATGCCGATCTCGCGGCGCTCCAGAAAGTAGTGGGTGCCGAAGTTTGCCCACACGTCGATGCCCTTGTCGATGGACACGGTCTCGTGCACCGGCATGCAGCCCAGCGTGACCATGCGGTCCACATGGCTGTACACAGCAACGACTTCATCGGCCTTGTACAGGCCGGTGATGAGCATTTCGTCCCGCATTTCCTCAGTGGTATAGCGCTTGAAATCCTTCTGGTTGCAGGAGTAACGGATATCCATTGTGGACTCCTTCCTGCAATTAGCGCTGGATACGGCCGGAACCGTCGCCGCCGGCCAGCTTCTCGACCTCGGACACGGTCATCATGTTGTAGTCGCCCTCGATGGAGTGCTTCAGAGCAGAAGCAGCAACAGCGAACTCAACAGCTTCCTGAGTGCTCTTGCCGGTCAGCAGGCTGTAGATCAGGCCGCCGCCGAAGGAGTCGCCGCCGCCAACGCGGTCGATGATGTGCAGGTCGTACTTCTTGGAGAAGCAGTACTCGTTGGAAGCGACATCGTACAGCATAGCGCTCCAGCCGTTGTCGAAGGCGCTGTGGCTCTCACGCAGGGTGATAGCCACCTTCTCGAAGTGGAACTTGTCAGCCAGCTGCTTGGCAACGCTCTTGTAGCCCTCAGCGTTCAGCTTGCCGCCGTAGATATCGGTAGCCTCGGCCTCGATGCCGAACACGTCCTTTGCGTCCTCCTCGTTGGAGATGCAGACGTCAACATACTGGCACAGGTCGGTCATGGCAGCGCGGGCCTGCTCACGGGTCCACAGCTTGCCGCGGTAGTTCAGGTCGCAGCTGATCTTCACGCCGTGTGCCTTAGCAGCCTTGCAGGCCTCGCGGCAGATCTCGACAACGTTCTCGCCCAGAGCCGGGGTGATGCCGGTGAAGTGGAACCAATCCACGCCCTCGAAGATCTTATCCCAATCAAAGTCGGAGGGCTGAGCCAGCTGGATAGCGCTGTTGGCACGGTCGTAGATGCAGACGGAACCACGCTGAGAAGCACCCTTCTCGTTGTAGTAGATACCAACGCGATCGCCGCCGCGGGTGATCATGCTGGTGTCAACGCCGTAGCGGCGCAGGCTGTTGACAGCGGCCTGACCGATTGCGTGTGCGGGGAGCTTAGTGACGAAAGCTGCGTCCAGACCGTAGTTGGCCAGAGAAACAGCAACGTTTGCCTCGCCGCCGCCGAAGGTGAACTCCAGGCTGTTAGCCTGAACGAAACGCTCGTAGTTGAACGGCTGCAGACGGACCATCAGTTCGCCAAAAGTAACGACTTTCATTGGTTTTTCTCCTTTTATTTACAGGTGTTTATAACCGCCCGCCGCAGGGCGTGCCCGGTGCGGCAGGGTCTTTCAAGAATAACGGGGGTTAAAGATCAGGCCTGGACCAGATGGAATGCGAAGCCGCCGATCTCGTCTGCAAAGTAGCAGGCGATGGTCTTGCCGTTCTTCACGACCTTGCTGTCCAGATCGAACTTGGCACCGCGCTGAGACAGGTGATAGATGGCGCGGTCCACGTTGTTGCAGCCGATGGCGATGTGGCCATTGGTGCCGCGGCCCGGCTTCTTCATGATCTCGAACTCCTTGTTGCCCACAAAGATGCTGGAGTTGCCGGGAGCGACCTTCATGTTCAGCAGGCTGCCGATCAGGTTTGCCACCTTCATGGCCTCTTCCTCGTTGCCGGTGTTGATGCCGATGTGCATCAGCTTCAGGCCCAGCATGGTGTCAACGGCTTCCTTGCTCTGTGCGGTGATCTTTGCCCAGTCGCCGGCCTTGATCACGTCGCTCTTGCACATCCAGGTGCCGCCCACGGCAAAGATCTGGTCGTAGCCCAGATAATCGTTCACGTTCTTGGCATTCACGCCGCCGGTGCACATCCAGCGTGCGCCCTTCAGGGCAGCGCCGATGTTCTTCAGCATGCCAACGCCGCCGTTGGCCTCAGCGGGGAAGAACTTCAGGGCCTCGCAGCCCATGTTCATGGCCTGCTGCATCTCGCCAGCAGAGCAGGTGCCGGGCATCATGATGCCGCCCTTGTCGATGACGTGCTTGCACACTTCGGGGTCAAAGCCGGGGGCAACGATGAAGGAAGCACCGGCTGCCATTGCACGGTCAGCCTGCTCGGTGGTCAGCACAGTGCCGGCGCCCAGCAGCATCTCGGGCATTTCCTCGTGGATCTTGCGGATGCACTCCTCAGCACATGCGGTGCGGAAGGTGACCTCGGCTGCGGGCAGACCGCCGTCAGCCAGAGCCTTGCACAGGGGCAGGGCTTCATCAACGCTGTTAAAAGCGATAACAGGGATAATGCCGATCTGATAGACCTTTTCTACGATGGGATTCATAACGCATTTCTCCTTTTTAATTTGAACTCTCTGGTGCGCGTGGGCTGCCGTTTGGGCATGGTGCACCCACTGTGCGCTCTTAATATTAGTATAAACAACGGAAACGAGTTTGGTAATGCTCAACAAGCACAATGTTTTGCATAAGAGCTTGTATACATTGCACAAAAATGACGAACGGCCTGAAAATCAGGGCCGTTTTGCCCCCACTTGGCTCAGATGCCAAGCTTCCGGAACAGCTCTGCAACGCCGTCGTGGTTGCAGTCGGCCTCGCTTACAAGGGCGCCAATGGCTTTGATCTGGGGCATTCCGTTTGCCATCACAGCGGCAATGCCGGCCTTTTCCAGCATGGCGCGGTCGTTCTCGCTGTCGCCCACGGCAAGGGTGTTCTCGTGCTGGATGCCCAGCAGATCGGCAAGGGCCAGCAGGGCGCTGCCTTTGTCCACACCGGCGGCGGTCACTTCGATGTTGTCCGGCGAACCCTGCACCACCTCTGCACCCGGAATGGCCTGAAAGCGCGGCAGGGCAGCGGAGGTCTTTTCAGTGCTGTCAAAGAACATGCACAGCTTCTCGATCTCGTGGGCGTGGCGGGCCATCCAGCTCTCGATGCCGGGAATGACGGTAAAGCGGCCGTCGGTCAGGTTCTGCCGCGCCTCGGTGGAAAGGAAGTGGGTGGTGCGGGAGGTGAGCTTTGCAATGCCTTCCGGGGTTTTGATGGCAAGGCCGTTGCTGAATACGCTCAGCTCGCCGTCATACTGCTGGAACAGGGCAAAGGCTTCCCGCGCTACCTCCACCGGCATCAGGCGGCGCAGCAGGCAGACGGGTTCGCTGGTATGGCGCTGGGCCGCATTGGCATAGCGGCTGTGCACGGCGCCCATGGGGTCATCGCCCAAGTCCCATACGGCGGCACCGTTGGAGGTGATGGCATAGCGGATGCCGGGGAGTTTTGCCACCACAGGCGGCAGGCTGGCCAGCGGACGCCCGGTGGCGGGTACCACCACCACGCCGTGCTCCACCGCACGGGCAATGGCCTGACGGGTGGCAAGCGTGACCTCATTGTTCCGGTTCAGCAGGGTACCGTCCAGATCCAGTGCGGCCAGACGGACAGGGGGAAAACATTGCAGCATAATGGCTCCTTTTATAAATAGGTATGCTCCGGCGCGGAGCGGTCGTTTCCATTCTATCGCAGCGGCGGCATTTGCGCAAGTGGACGAAATGTGCTATAATAACACGTCAATTCATTCAAAATATAGGAGAAATACCATGAATCTCGCGCAATTGCGCCGCCGGTGCCGCCCGCACCTGTGGTTCCAGCTGTACTGGGTGGTGTACCTTGTCTGGTTCTTCTGGCTGGACTTTACCATCACAGATCCCAAATACATCATCCACGCTCCGCTGGACGATCTGATCCCCTTCAACGAGTGGTTCGTCTTTCCGTATTGCAGCTGGTTTGTGCTGCTGGCCGGTGTGACGGCGCTGCTGTGGTGGTGCGACACCAAAAGCTATGATAAGCTGTGCCTGACCATGTTTTCGGGCATGACCTTCTGCCTGATCGTGTACATGCTGCTGCCCAATGGGCTGGCTCTCCGCCCGGCTGTGGACGAAATAGGCCGCAGCAACATCGCCATGCGCATCCTACAGCGGATCTGGAAGGCAGATGCTTCGGTGAACGTGTGCCCATCCATCCACTGCCAGAGCTCGGTCTGTATGGCGCTGGCTTTCAGTCACAGCAAGCTGGCAAAGGACCGTCCGGCCTTTCAGGTGCTGGCATGGGTGTGGGCTGCGCTGATCTGCGCATCCACCGTGTTCACAAAGCAGCACTCTATCATCGATGTGGTGTGCGGCCTGACGGTAGCCGCGGTGTGGGTGCCTGTGGTGTACCGCCCGGCAAAAAGCTGAGCGCAGCACAAAAGCCCTCTCTCCGGAGGGCTTTTGTGCTGCCAGAACACCGGCGCTGACAAAACAGAGAAAAATGTTGGCATTTTTTAGCTGCCGTCACACTTGACAGCTGTGCCGCAGTTGGGTAATATGATTTATATACTAGTATATCAATCTTCACCCTGAAGGGAGCGGGAGTATATGTCATCACTGAGTGCGCGCGAAACGGCCTACCAGACCATCCGCAGCCGGATCATTACCATGGAGCTCAAGCCCGGCGACCCGCTGAATGACCGGGAGCTGGCCGAAGAACTTGGCATCAGCCGCACGCCCATGCGCGAAGCACTGCTTATGCTCAACTTGGCCCGCATGGTAGATATCAAGCCCCAGAGCGGCACCCATGTGTCACCGATCAACCTGAAACTGATGGAGATGGAGCAGTTTGCCCGCTTTACATTGGAAAAAGAAATTTTGAATCGTCTGCGCGGCCATGTGACACCGCAGCAGGAGGCGGAGTACCGCCAGAACATTGAAGCCTACCGTGTGCTGGAAGCGGATGTGGACCAGCCCGGCCGCCCCACCCGCCTGCTGGAGCTGGATAACGCCTTCCACCGCAAATCCTTTGAGCTGTGCGGCATGGAAGCTCACTACGACCACATGCTTTCCAGCTTGCAGCATGTGGAGCGCATCCGCAAGTTCAGCTTGCAGACCGAGGAGAACAAGTCGGTGTGTTCCTCGCACACGGCCATTCTGGAAGCGCTGCTGCACGGCAGTCCGGACGATGTGGGCGAAGCACTGGAAAGCCACCTGAGCCGGTATAAACAGTCGGTGGCACAGGCGCGCAGCATCCACCCGGAATATTTTATCGATGAATAACATTTGGGCCTGCCGGAGAACGGCGGGCCGTTTTTGTAAAACTATAAAAAGATTGAGTTGCTTGAATCCCGTTATTGACCAAACCTGCGTTTTGCGGTAAAATCGGGGTATAACAGGGCAGGCAGAGATGCCCGGCCCTTTCCAGCGTGCACAGCGCACGGCTGGCCAATGTTGCAAGACAGGAGGTCTCAGATATGAAGGCCAAACGATTGATATCCTTTGTGCTGGCAGCTGCGTTCATGCTCAGCACAGCAGCAGCGCCGGCGTTTGCGGCAGCTGCCGCCCAGCCCGCCGAAACGGCGGTAGTCGAGCAGCAGAACGGCATGGTCTCCATCCGGCTCAAGGCCACCGGAAACCTTGTTTACGGCTCGGACTATAAGCTGGAGGTGCAGACCAACCCCGAGAATACCCAGTACATCGGCGTGGTGATCGGCACCGGCGGCGAAGCAAAGGGCTATGTGACCCTGATGATCTCGGACAAGCTGCGGATGCTGCTCAAGATGATCCCGCTGCCCAGAAAGATGTCCCAGACGCCGGAACAGCCGGCTGAGTTCAATGTTTACGAATACCTCAAGCAGCTGATCGACGGCAACGATGTGGCTGTGCTGCTGCGTGTGGCGGACGAAGCCGTTTCGGTGATGGACGTGCTGCATTTCTATGTGCCGCAGATCGATCAGGTGTCCAATGGCATGCGTTTGGCGCTGGACCTTATCCGGAAGTATCTGCCGGAGGGCGCATTCAGCCGCATCTATCTGGACGAGCAGCCGGTGGATTCCGGCAGCTACGTTGCAGGTGCGCTGGCACTGGAAAGCGGCGATATGAACACTGCGGGCTTTGCTATGTTCAAGATCAAGCCGAAGTCGGAAGGCGTGCGGATGTACTGGGCACAGCAGGCCGACGCGGCCATGACCGCGGAAGAGCTGCAAAGCTTTGACGCTGCCGCTGTTCTGGAAGTGGATGGTCAGGTGGTGCCTACCGATAAGATCCGCTATACCTATAAGAAGAAAGGGCTGTTCGGCGAAAAAACAAGCGAACTGCCCACCCGGCCGGGCACCTATGTGCAGACGGCGGAGATCGGCGGCAACTATACCTGCGGTAAGATCAGCCGGAATATCATTGTAAAGTAATTTTTTTGTAAAACACAAAGGGGCTGCTGCAAAATAAAAATGCGATAGCAACTTGCACAAAGAAATAGCGTAAAATCAGAAACCCGGAACCCTTTTTGAGCCGTTTTGGCCGAGAAAAGGTTCCGGGTTTTGTGCATGATTTTTTCAAAGAGCTATTTTGCAACAGCCCCTTTGAAGGTTTACTGCTTTTTGTTTTGGTCCGGCTTCGGATTTTCGCAGCGGCTGTGGCAGGAAGCACAGTTGCCGCCACAGCCCTCACCCTTCCAGCCGCCCTGCTTGGAGATCCACACAACGGCCAGCGCAAACAGCACCACCAGAACGATCAGCGTAATAATTCCACGAATTGTCAGCATTTTTAATACCTCTTTTCCCGGTTGGGAAGCTTCTGGACCCAGTATACACGATTTTGCCCGCAAGAGCAACCGGTGGATAAAAAGAAAAAGTGTGATTTTTTTCAAATTAGGGCTTGCAATTTGGCAAACACCATGCTATAATAATCACGTTCCAATTCGGAACGCCCCAATATGGAGGATTAGCTCAGCTGGTTAGAGCACCTGCATCACACGCAGGGGGTCTGGGGTTCGAGTCCCTAATTCTCCACCAAACAGTTCGTACTCGAACCCGATTCTTTATGAAAAAGGGTTCGGGTACGTTTTTTGTTTATCGGAAGTTCTGCGGCGAAAGTACGCAGAACGGTAAACGAGCAAAGGCAGGGTATCATCATGGCGATGGTATCCTGCCTTTCGTGCTATATGGCGCGTTTGGGGCAGTCGCTGCGTACGTACTTACTGAGGAGAGCCCTTACACCTCTGGCGAGGTGTAACACACTAGACTTTGTGTCAAAGTCTGTGTGCCAAGGGGCATAGCCCCTTTGGAATCCTTGCGGAGCGTGTACGCACGTACGCAGCGCAACGGCTAAGTTCTCGTATATGGTACTGTTCTTTCTTTTGGTAGTATGGTATACTCGGCTCAATAAATCGTATTTATAAAGGAGAATCTAGATGAAACTGTTTTTATGTTCGCACTTTTCAAGTGTAGGAAGCTTGATAGAAGAAGAAATTGCTAATAGGAAAGTTGCGTTTATTCCTACAGCCTCGCTGCGTGAAGGCTATACCGGTTATGTTGGCTCAGCTCGAAAACTATTCAAAAAATTAGGGGCAGCCGTAACAGAAATTGATATTTCAACGGAGGCTTATTCAACGATACAGTCTGTTTTTGAAGATGCGGATGTGATATATTTTACCGGTGGAAATTCTTTCTTCCTTATGGACCAGCTCCGTAAAACGGGAACGGATGAGCTGTTGAAGAAAGAATTGGCAAAGGGAAAACTGATGATTGGTGAATCGGCAGGTGCGATTATATGCGCTCCAAGCATCCAATATATCGAACAAATGGATGAAAAGCCGGAGGACTACTCACAAGAAGATGATGCAGGGCTTGATTTGATTGATTTCTATGTTCTTCCGCATTATCTTACAGCACCATTTAAGAAAGTTACCGAGAAAATAATGACTGAATTTTCGGATTTGAATCTATGCCCAATTAACAACCATCAGGGAATTGTAATTGATGGTGAAGGTTCAAGGGTTATTTGCAAAGACTAATTTGAAAATTCCAGTTTGTCACATTCGTTCCAAGCAGGGTTTGGGGCAGGCACGCCCCAACAAGAACACTTCAAAAACGCGGGAGCGTTGCAGAAGTGTAGTCCCGGAAGGGTGCAACATTTTCAAGAATTGAAAATTTGTGGCCACGGGACGGTTCTTGCCCTCACCGTCAGAATCATCCGCCTTGCATCCGTAGTCATTTTATGATACAATGATTCTGACAGGAGGTGTCCCATATGATGCAGACATTCGTTCGCCCTTCCCGGGATCTGCGCAACCATTACGCCGAAATTTCGGAGATGCTCAAAGACCATGACCATGTGATCATCACGAATCATGGCCGTGGAGAATCAGTACTCATCAACATTGAGGACTACGCCAAGTACGAGGAGTTTTTGCACCAGCGATATGTTGCCGAGGCACTTGCCAAGGCAAAACAGCAGGCGGCTGACCCCGACACGCAGTGGGCAGACCACGAAAGCGTATGGGAGACGCTGAGCAAGCAGTATGACGTATAAGATCAAATATCTGCCCCTTGCTGTGCAGGACTTGGACGAGATTGCCCGGTATCTGTCTGGCTTTTACCCCAAAACCGCCAGCCGCGTACTGAAAGAGTTGCGGGAGAAGATCACAAAATTAGGCGATACCCCGAAAATGTGCGAGGTCTACCGCCTTGACCCGGCTTATCGTAGGTTGGTCGTTGACCAGTATCTGGTGTTCTATCGCGTCAACGATGAAAACAAGATTGTGGAGATTCACCGTGTGCTGCGAGGTGCTTGGAATCTGCCGCAGTATCTGGAATAAATTCAGGTTCGAGTGCTGTGGACAATGCTCTACCAATGGAAAGGGGCTGTTGCAAAATAGCTCTTTGAAAAAATCATGCACAAAACCCGGAACCCTTTCGGGGCCAAAATGGCTCAAAAAGGGTTCCGGGTTTCTGATTTTGCGCTATTTCTTTGTGCAAGTTGCCATCGCTTTTTTATTTTACAACAGCCCCTTTTTTGTTTTATCTGCGGCAAAAGAGGAGATACGGCAATGCTGAAACAAACTGCGCAGCAGTCTGCAAAACAAAGGGTCGGCTGGATTGACCTTGCATAAGGTGCTGCGTCCCTGCTTGTGCTCTGGGGCCATGCAATACGCGACCGGATGCGCGTGGAAAAGCTGGTGCTTGATTACTTTTACCGTGTAGTCTATACGTTCCACATGGCGTTCTTTTTCCGGCTTTCGGGCTGTGTGCATCAAATGACCAGAGGCAAACCTGCGCTGGCGGTCGTTTTGCTCTGTTTAGCGGCCAGCATCGTGCTTCCGTTGATGGTGGAACGAATCGCAGCGCGGTTTTTGGCCCATCTGTAATGCCCTGCCGGGAATGCGCCGACAGAATGCTTCCTATAAAAAACACGGATAACAAACGAGCCGGAATGCTTCCGGACTCTGGCGCAAAGTCCCTGTGTCCTACAGCAAACGCCCCGCCGGGGCAGGAGAAAAGGCTTCTCCGCCCGGCGGGGCGTATCGTTTTTTATAAGGGCTGTTTACTTTGCAAGGCTGCGCAGTACGCTCTGGGCGGTGGATACATCGGAATCGGCCAGCGTATTGTAGGCGGTCATGATATCGCGGATGGCTTGTAGATTGTTCTTGGTCAGGGTGTAGGTTTTGGTGGAGCCGTCTTTGCCGGTAAAGGTGGCAGTGACACTCTTGGCAGCCACCCACTCGTTCAGGTAGTCGGCATGCTCATCGATATCAAAGAACTCAAAATCGAACCATGCTTTCAGGTCCTTGTCGTAGCCGCCGTCGTACTGGTCGTCACAGGTAAAATCGTAGTAGCTGTCCTTGGTCTCCACGCGGACAGACGTCAACTCGATCTTTTTGCTGTCAAAGCAGCTCATGCCCAGTGTGATGTACACGGTGGGGTCGTCCTGCGTAACGAACAGGTACGGGTACAGGCCGCAGGAAGCACTGCCGAGACTTGCATCCTCGTAGGGCGAATCGATCTGCCAGCCTTTGGCGTCCTTATCGTAAGTGACAGTAAGGCTGGAAAGTGCCGAGCGCAGCTGCGCCTCTGTGGCAGAATTGACGGATGCGATCGCCGCTGTGGCCGGGATCTCGGCAGGAGAAAGGGCAAAGGCGGAAGCACCGCCCGCCAGAAGAGCGGCAGTGCACAGACAGGCTGCACAGCGCTTGAAAAATCCGGTCAGCTTCATAAGACAAACTCCTTTCAGTGGAAAAGCGAATGTGTTTTTCTGTCTGAAAGGATAGCAGGTTTTGCCCGGCCGGGCACAGAACCGACACGAAACGACCGATTATTGCCCTCAAACGACCCTCTTATACCTGATGTGCTTCCAGCCAGTCGGTCATCTGCTGGGCAATGCCCTTGATGCTGCCATCCTCAAAGGGGACCTTCAGGCCGGCAGTCTGGAGCAGTTCGGTGTAGCTGGCCGTACCGGCGCGGCGTACAAGGCGCAGATAGCGCTGCCACGCATCCTTGTGGTCGGTCAGGCTCAGCAGGAAGAATTGCAGTGCGGCCATGGTGGAAAGGCAGTAATCGATATAATAGAACGGGCACTCATAAATGTGCAGCTGACGCTGCCAGCCGGCGCCGCGGCCATAGAAAGGCAGGCCCGCAAAGTCGATCCACGGGCGGTACTTCTTTTCCAGCTTGAGCCACTCGGCATTGCGCTCGTCCGGCGTCAGGTCCGGGTTCTGGTACATGATGTGCTGGAACTCGTCCACTTCGCATCCGTAAGCAAGGAACACAAAGCTGTCCTCAGCGTGCAGCAAAGCGTATTTGCCGGTGTCCTTGCCAAACAGCAGGTGATGCCACGGCGCAGTGAGGAACTCCATGGCCATGGAGTGGATCTCGGCGCTCTCCATGCCGGGGCATTCGAGGTCGGCAGGCACTGCCGGATCGCGCTCGGCCACAAAGCCTTCAAAGGCGTGGCCGCATTCGTGGGTCAGCACATCCACATCGCCGGAGGTGTTGTTCCAGTTGGCAAAGATGAAGGGGGCCTTGTAGCTGGGCAGGCTGGTCATATAGCCGCCGGACATCTTGCCGGGGCGGCTTTCCACATCGAACAGCTCATTGTCCTGCATAAAGTCGATGAACTCGGCGGTCTCGGGGCTCAGCGCGTGGTACATGGTGCGGGCGGCATCCATGCGGGCCTTGTAGCCGGGGATGGGCTTGGGGTTGCCGTCTTTGAACATCATGGGCAGATCGGTGAAGGCAGGGTGTTCAATGCCGGTGCGCTTTGCGCGCATAGCCATTACTTTTTGCAGCTGAGGCACCACGTCACGGGCTACCTGATCGCGGAACTTCCGGATCTCCTCCGGGCCATAGCCGATGCGGTTCATACGCACGTAGGAAAGCTCGCTGTAGTCGTGATAGCCCATCACCTTGGCCTGCGCGTTCAGGTTCTGTACGATCTCGCCGTACAGCTCGTCCAGCTCGGCGCGGTGGGCGTCAAAGTAACCGGCTTCGGCTTCGTAGGCGGCACGGCGCACAGCGGGGTCCAGATCCTCCTTGTAGGGGCCCAGCTGCGGGATGGTGAGCTGCTTGCCGTCCAGCTCCACCAGTGCGCCGCCGTAGATCTGCTGGTAGCGGCTCACCAGCGCGTTGAACTTTTGCTGCAACTCCACGGTGCGGTCGTCCATGCTGAGGACGGCGTTCTTCATGCCGGCCACACAGGTGGTGCCAAACTTTGCTGTCAGGGCGTCCACATGCGGGTTTGCGAGGAAAGCACGGCTGATCTCCACGCTGGCGTTGGTCACGGCGGGACCGTTGGCATCAAAGAAGTCCTGCTCGGCCTTCCAGTAGGCATCGCGGGTGTCGCAGGTATAGTGGATGTTGGCGAGGTTTGCGGCGGTGTTGTACTCCGCAAAGGCTTCGCTCTGCTCGTAGTAGAGCTTGACAAGGGCGCCGCCGTCCGGCGCGGCAGCGGCCTTTGCGGCCAGCTCTTTGCACCGGGCCAGCAGGGCGTCGATATCCGGGCGGGTATAGGTCATTTCGTTGAATTTCATCGGGAAACATTCCTTTCCGGGAGAAAAACTCCATTTTTAAGGTTAAACCCATCTTACCACGTTCCGCGCCAAATGAAAAGGGGAACGGGGTTGAAACACGGCGGCTGCTATGCACAACTGCCAAAATTTAACGATGCTTTTTGGCAAAGCTGTCTGTTTGAGCGATTGCAAGCGGGCAGAAAAAGGGCTATAATAAATCCATCAACAGAGTAAGACCATGTGCGTTAAGTGCCGCATCAACGGGGAGTTGTGCTGTGGACGAAGGTGTACCCGCGGTGCATGGTCTGCATCCCGCTGCTGCATGGACTTGGGTGCAGGCGAGACGGCTTGCCGCCTTGCCCGGAAGTGAAAGTTGTTGGATTCACGCCCTCCTTTGTGCGGTTTGTCACAGGGAGGGCGTTTTTATATTGCCCGCCAGGTATTCCTTTGCAAGGAGGACAGTTGATATGAACAACTCGAAAAATTCCGTCCGTACGCTCACCATGCTGGCCCTGCTGGTGGCCATGAGCATCGTGTTCAGCCGGGTGCTGAGCATCTCCACCGGCTTTGTGCGGTTCAATCTGGGCAGCCTGCCGGTGCTGCTGGCCGCGCTGCTGTTCGGCCCGGGAGCAGGCTTTGCCGTGGGCGCTGTGGCCGATATGATCGGCGGCGTGCTGGCAGGCTACGCCATCAACCCGCTCATCACGCTGGGCGCGGGTGCCATTGGTCTGGTGGCGGGTCTTGCATGGCAGAAGCTGCCCGGGATGCGCACCGGCCTGCGGTTGCAGATCAGTGTGCTGCTGGGCCACTTTGTGGGGTCCATGGTCATCACCTCGCTGGCACTGCGCATCTTTTACGGCTACCCGTGGGCAACGCTGGCAGTGCGCATCCCCAATGCACTGATCCTGGCTGCGGTGAACACCGTGCTGCTGCGCATCCTGCTGGAGAACCGTGCCCTGATGAAGATGGTGAAGAAATAAAACGGTAAAAGGACGGCTAGATGCAGCTTTTCTTTACGACCTATTCCCGTAAAAAAGTAAATCCGAAACGACCGCAGTCGTTTCGGATTTACAAATTATAAAAATATTATTTCCGCTGATATTGTCAGAGAGAAGCGGAGACAATTCTAAATCGTGAGGCAAAATCCATGAACTACGAACAGGCAATGGAATACATCCATGCGGTCCAGTGGGCCGGCCATAAGCCCGGCCTTGCCCGCACCCGCGCCCTGCTGGCTGCGCTGGGCGACCCGCACAAACAGCTCAGATTCGTCCACATTGCAGGCACCAACGGCAAGGGCAGCACCGCCGCCATGATGGCCAGCTGCCTGCAAGCGGCGGGCTGCCGGGTGGGGCTGTACACCTCGCCCTTCATCAACCGCTTCAACGAGCGCATCCAGATCAACGGAGAACAGATCCCGGACGAAGCGCTGGTGCGGCTGGTGGAGCAGGTAAAGCCTGCCGCCGACACCATGGCCGATGTGCCCACCGAGTTTGAGATCATCACGGCGCTGGGAATGCTTTATTTTGCACAGCAGAAGTGCGACATCGTGGTGCTGGAAGTGGGCCTTGGCGGCACGCTGGATTCCACCAATGTCATTGACGCCCCGGAATGCGCGGTGATCACGGCACTGGGGATGGACCACGTAAAGGAGCTTGGCCCCACCATCGCAGACATTGCCGCAGCCAAGGCAGGCATCATCAAGGAAGGCTGTCCGGTGGTGAGCTATGGCGGTGTGCCGGAAGCGGACGCTGTCATTCGCCGCGTCTGTGCCGAAAAGCACGCCACATTGACTGAGGTGGATTTCAACAAACTGAAATACGACGGTGGAGACCTCGACGCCGTAGAATTTGACTTTGACGGCCTGACCGATGTGCACCTGCCCCTGATCGGCAGCTACCAGCCCCGGAATGCGGCGCTGGCGGTCACGGCTCTGCGGGTGCTGCGCACCCATGGCTGGAACATTCCGGAAAGCGCCATCCGCACCGGACTGGAAACGGTCAGCTGGCCGGGCCGGTTCGAGCTGCTGCGGCACGCGCCCGCCTTTCTGCTGGATGGCAGTCACAACGCCCACGGGATGCGTGCTACCGTGCAGAGCCTGAAAGACCGTTTCCCCGGGCAGAAGTTCGTGTTCCTCGTCAGCATCATGGCAGACAAGGATGTGGACGAGATGCTGGCGCTGCTGGCACCGCTGGCGGTGCGGTTTGTGGCGGTGACGGCGCATACGCCCCGGGCAATGCCCGCCGAGGTGCTGGCAGAACACATCCGGGCCTATGGCTGCACAGCGGAAGCGGCGGTTTCCATTGAAGCGGGCGTGGCCCGGGCAGTGGAACTGGGTGGCAGCGGCCCGGTGTGCGCGCTGGGCACGCTGTATTTCTCCGGCGATGTGCGGAAAGCATTTGCAGAACTTGTGAAAGGCTGAAGATTTAAAATGGCTCCGCGTGCGCTGCGCCATCATCAGCGGAAAAATATTTTTAATATTGCAAATCAGGAAGATCTGAGGGTCTTCCTGATTTGCTTTTTCACGGGAAAGGTCGTAACGGCAAACGGTATTTGCTGACGCTGGCTCCCTGCGGGAGCATTCGCGTCAGCATGAAAATATGCTGTTGCCCTTGCGTTTCGTCGCGCAAGCGACTCAAAATTGGCGGAACACAAAAAATCCTTTAGCGGAGCGACTTGGATTTTTTGTATGGAGCCCAACAGCATTGGGGTTACTAGGGGCGAGCAGCCCCTAGTTCGTGCCTCCCGCGCCTCGAAAGTAGCGGGTGCTTTTCTGGTTCTCTTTTGGCACGCAAAAGAGAACGTATCCGGCGGCAATGCCTTTTGCAAAAGGCGCAAAATTTCAGACACGCGACTACGCTCTGCGCGGGAAGCATCTTTCGCAGACAAAAAGAAAAAGCGGTGACTCGTGCAGGTTGAGTCATCGCTTTTCTTGCCCTTTGCAGGGCAGGCAGGGTAAATGATAAGAAGGTAAATGAAGAAAATAGCAATTTTTAGAACAAAGGCTTTCAAGGTGAGCGCAAAACCGCTCTGAGAGATCATGTATCCAACTGCATGCCTTTGTTGGATACAACATACCACTTTTCCAATGAAATTACAAGCCCTTTTTTCGATTTTTCACCAACAATCGTGCGAAAAAACGCATTTTTGGAGGAACGCACAAATTTAACGAAAAGTTCCCGGCAAACTGACGAACAAGCATAAAAATGCCCGCGCAGGGCCGGAGCGGCGGCGAAAAAGGCGCAGGATGCGACAGTTCTTTACAAGAACCGGCCTGTGTGTTAAGATGAATACATTCAATGGGAAGTCTGCCCTGCATGCGGCAGACAGTGCGCGCGGGCAAGGAGGCCCGGCGCCGGGAAAGGAGAGCAGCCATGGAAAATCAGGCGGTGAGCGGAACAAAAAAGCCGCTCTTCGGAGGGCGGAAGCCGCTGTTCACACAAAAGGAACTGCTGGTGCTGACCGGCCCGCTGCTGGTGGAGCAGCTGCTGGAAGTGACGGTGGGCATGGCGGATACCATGATGGTGTCCCGCTGCGGCGAGGCGGCCATTTCGGGCGTCAGCCTTGTGGATATGATCAACAACCTCATCATCGTGCTGTTCGCGGCGCTGGCCACCGGCGGCGCAGTGGTGGTGAGCCAGTTTTTGGGTGCACGGGAGCAGAAGGAAGCCGATGCAAGCGCAGGCCAGCTGATCCTGCTCAGCGGCGTGTTCGGCTTGCTGGTGGGCGCGCTCTGCTTTGTTTTGGCCCGGCCCATGATCCGGCTGTGCTACGGTGCCATTGACGCCGATGTGCTGGACGCCAGTGTGCTGTACCTGCGCATCATTGCCATCAGCTATCCGTTTCTGGCGCTGTACAACGGCGGCGCGGCGCTGTTCCGCAGCATGGGCAACTCCAAGATCTCCATGCAGATCAGCCTGCTGATGAACATTATCAACATCGTGGGCAATGCGGTGTGCATCTTTGGCTTCAAGATGGGCGTGGATGGCGTTGCATGGCCCAGCGTGGTGTCCCGCGTGGTGGCAGCTGCCCTCATTCTGCGCAAGTGCTACCAGAAGGGCAATGCCGTCACGGTACCCAAGACCACCCGTCTGGATGCAAAAATGACCCGCCGCATTCTGGGCATCGGCATCCCGTCCGCTTTTGAGAACAGCCTGTTCGAGGCCGGACGCATTCTGGTGGTGAGCATGATCTCCACCTTCGGCACGGTGCAGATCGCGTCCAACGCCGTGGCCAACAATCTGGACGGCATGGGCGTGATCCCCGGCAAGGCCCTCAGCCTTGCCATGATCACGGTGGTGGGCCGCTGCATCGGCGCCCGTGACGACGAGCAGGCCATCTACTATACCCGCAAGCTGACACTGTGGTCCTACATTACAATGGGACTTTCCAACGGTGCCATTTTGCTGTTTTTGCATAAGCTTATCGGCATCTATGCGCTGTCCGGCGAAACGATGGTGCTTTCCGAGCTGCTGGTGCGTATCCACGCGGCCTGCGCCATCCTGCTGTGGACGCTGTCCTTTGTGCTGCCCAACGCCCTGCGCGCGGCCAACGATGTAAAATTCACCATGGTCGTTTCCATTCTCAGCATGGCGGTGTGGCGTCTGGGCTTCAGCTATCTGCTGTGCGTAAAAATGGGCTGGGGCGCTGTGGGCGTGTGGATCGCCATGATCATTGACTGGATCTGCCGCGTTACCTGTTTTGTGCTCCGCTTCCGCAGCGGTGCATGGAAAACCAAATATCAGGCATAACATAAAAGGAGAAATGCATGAAACTGATCAGCTGGAACGTCAACGGCCTGCGCGCAGCCCTGACCCACGGCTTTGCCGAGAGCTTTGCGCAGCTGGATGCCGACATTTTTTCGGTGCAGGAGACCAAGATGCAGCCCGGACAGGCAGATTTTGCGCCCGAAGGCTACACCGAGTATACTTACTCGGCTGAGAAAAAGGGCTACTCCGGCACGGCCTGCTGGTGTCGTGAAGTGCCGCTGGCCGTGACCATGGGCATCGGCGTGGAGCAGCATGACCACGAAGGCCGTGTGCTGACGCTGGAATATCCGGCGTTCTGGCTGGTCAACTGCTACACTCCCAACAGTCAGGACGGTCTCAAACGGCTGGACTACCGCATGGAGTGGGAGGACGCCTTCCGCGCCTACCTGCTGGCGCTGGACGCAAAAAAGCCGGTGATCCTGTGCGGCGATCTGAATGTAGCGCACAAGGAGATCGACATCAAAAACGACAAGACCAACCACATGAGTGCAGGCTTTACCGATCAGGAGCGCGGCAAAATGACCGAGCTGCTGGACGCCGGCTTTGCCGACAGCTTCCGCGTGCTGCACCCGGACGAGGTGAAGTACAGCTGGTGGAGCTACCGCTTCCATGCCCGTGAGAAGAATGCGGGCTGGCGCATTGATTACTTTATCGTTTCCCGCCGCATTGCCGATAAGATCCGCGCGGCGGAGATCCACAACGAAATTTTCGGCTCCGACCACTGCCCGGTGGAGCTGGACATCGATCTATAAGGAGGAGCGTATGCTCAAAAGCTATCTGCTGGTGTTTTTTATTTCCATGGTGCCCATCATTGAGCTGCGCGGCGCCATCCCCATCGGGCTGGGCATGGGGCTGCCGGTGCTGCCAACTTATCTGGTGTGCGTCATTGGCAACATGATCCCGGTGCCGTTCATCTATCTGTTTGCACGCAAATTCCTGATCTGGGGCTACCATAAGCCCCTCATCGGGCCCATCTGCAAGTTCTGCATCGTCAAAGGCGAAAAAGGCGGCCGCGCACTGGAAGCCAAGGCGGGCCGCGGCCTTGTGCTGGCGCTGCTGCTGTTCGTGGGCATCCCGCTGCCGGGCACCGGCGCGTGGACCGGCACGCTGGCAGGCTCTATTCTGGATATGAAGTTCAAGGATGTGGTCAAGGCCTGCATGGGCGGTGTGCTGCTGGCGGGCATCATCATGGGCCTTGCCAGCGCGGGTCTGCTGGGCGCACTGAGTACGGTGTTCTCGGTGGGCTGAGCTGCCCCGCAGAAAAGCACAACAATTGACAATGGCATTTTGTCCCCGAGTGTGCTACAATAAAAAGTGTTTTGGAACCGGCGGCGCTCAAAGCCCCCGGACAGAAAGGAACGAGAAAACATGGATCAGGCACTGAATCAGAAGATCGACGCATACATTGCGCAGAACAAGGAGCAGCTGCTGAAGGATATCGCCGCACTGGTGGCCATCAACAGCGTGGAGGGCACCCCCGAGGAGGGTGCACCCTTCGGCGCAGGCCCCCGCGCAGCACTGGATAAAACGCTGGAGCTGGCCGCAGGCATGGGTTTTGCCACCCGCAACTGCGAAAACTACATCGGCTATGCCGAGCTGGCCGGCAAGGATACGGAGAAGTATCTGGCCACCATCTGCCATGTGGACGTGGTGCCCGTGGGCAACGGCTGGACCGCAGACCCCTTTACCATGCGCATCAAGGATGGCTGGCTGCTGGGCCGCGGCGTTGCCGACGACAAGGGCCCCATGGTGGCTACCCTGTATGCCCTCAAGTTCCTCAAGGAGCAGGGCTATGAGCTGCGCTACCCCATCCGCGCACTGGCAGGCACCAACGAGGAGACCCACATGCAGGATGTGGATTACTACCTCAAAAACTACCCGGCTCCGGCTTTTTGCTTTACCCCGGACGCCGAGTTCCCGGTGTGCAACGGTGAGAAGGGCCTGTTCGGTGCCAAGATCGTCAGCCCGGTGTGCAACGGCATCATTGCCGATATCGAGGGCGGCGTGGCAAACAACGCAGTGCCGGACCGTGCAAGTGCGCTGGTCAAGACCGATATCGCAAAGCTCAAGAATGCCCCCAACATCACGCTGGAACCGGAAGGCGACGGCGTGCGCATCCGCGGCTGGGGCAAGTCCGGCCACGCAGCCATGCCGCAGGGCACCGTGAACGCCATTGGTCTGGTGGTGAACTACCTGCTGGACAACGGCCTGTGCAATGAGACCGAGCGCACCTATCTGGAGGCTGTGCGCAAGCTGCACGCTTCCACCGCCGGTGAGGGTCTGGGCATCAACTGCGCCGACGGCCCCTTTGGCCCGCTGACCGTGATCGGCGGCCGCATCTACATGCAGGATGGCCGCATCTACCAGACCATGGACAGCCGCTTCCCCACCTGCACCAACGGCAAAAAGATGACCGAGCAGATCCGTGCAGCCCTCGGCGATGGCGCTGAGCTGCGCGATGTGACCGCTGCCGAGCCCTTCTATATTGAAGCCGACAGCCCCGCCATTCTGGCCTGCATCAACACTTACAACGAAGTGACCGGCGAGAATGCCAAGCCCTTTACCATGGGCGGCGGCACCTATGCCCGCCACTTCCCCTATGCTGTCAGCTTTGGCCCCGAGCATGTGGACCTGCCGCTGCCGGAGTTCGGCGGCCCGATGCACGGTGCCAACGAAGCTGCCCCCATCGACAAGCTGCTGGAGGCCGTGAAAATTTATATCATTGCTCTGCTGCGCCTTGAGGAGATCGACTTCTGATGCAGCAAGTGAATGTGCTTGTGATCGACGGGCAGGGCGGGGGCCTTGGCAAACAGCTGGTGGCGGCGCTGAGCACGCAGTGCCCGGAAGTCCGGCTCACCGCCGTGGGCACCAACAGTCTGGCCGCAAATGCCATGCGCAAGGCGGGTGCCCCGCGTGCCGCCACCGGTGAAAATGCAGTGGTGGTGAACTGCCGCAGCGCGGATATCATCGTGGGGCCCATTGGCATCGTCATTGCGGACGCTCTGCTGGGCGAGATCACCCCCGCCATGGCCACAGCCGTGTGCCAGAGCAGCGCCACCCGGGTACTCATCCCGGTGAACCACTGCGAAAACTATATCGTGGGTGTGCCGGAGCAGCCCATCAGCGATCTGGTGGCCGCTGCGGTGCGGAAGGTGAAAGCCCTCTGCGCAGGGGAAGGCTGCGGAAAAAGGGTTTATTGAAAATGCCCTCCGCTCTCGCTCTGGGCATGATTCAAGGAATTTATATTTTATAGTTGCAAGTCGGAAAATCCTGCGGGATTTTCCGACTTGCTTTTTCACCGGAGTGGGCGCAATGAAGAAGTGGCCTGTTTCCCGGTTGTGCGGCTGTTTCCGCAGGAAACAAGCACAGACAGATCAAGTTTCCCTCTTGGACCCTTTCCGTGAAAATGCAACAGCGGACAGCCCGCAGGCTGTCCGCTGTTGCTCTATTATAAAATATTCTTCCGCTGAAGATGCCCAGAGCGCAAGCGGAGGGCATTAAAATGGTTACGGCTTCTGCCGCGCGGCGATCTGCGCTGCCGTGGGCGGGGTGTCGCCCTGCGCAGCGTTTTCCAGAACGCCAAGACGGCGGTCCAGATCGGTGAGGCGCTGGGCTACGATATCCGGCAGATCCTGCTGGTCCAGATCGTCCGCCGGGTTCACGGCCTTGTTGTTGATGCGCACCACCTCGGCGGGCACGCCCACAGCGGTGCAATTGGCGGGCAGGTTGCGCAGCACCACGCTGCCTGCGCCAATGCGGGAGTTGTCCCCGATATACACCGGGCCCAGCACCTTGGTGCCGGCGCCGATCAGCACATTGTTGCCAAGGGTGGGGTGGCGCTTGCCGGTGTCCTTGCCGGTGCCGCCCAAGGTGACGCCGTGGTAGATGGTGCAGTTGTCACCGATCTCCGTCGTTTCACCAAACACGATGCCCATGCCGTGGTCGATGAACAGGCACTTGCCGATCTTGGCACCGGGGTGGATCTCGATGCCGGTGCGGCGGCGTCCGTGCTGGCTGACCCAGCGGGCAAGGAAAAAGCGCTTGTGCCGATACAGCCAGTGCGCAATGCGGTGATACACCAGAATGTGAAAGCCCGGATACAGCAGCACCACCTCCAGCACATTGCGTGCGGCGGGGTCTTTGCGCTGGATGTTCCGTGCATCCTCCAACAAACCCATGAGGGAAACCTCTCTTTCCTGAAACTCTCCTGACCTTATTATAATAGCACACCCGGGATGGAATGTACAGTGATATGCTAGGAATTGACGCGACTAACCCTTCATCGGAACAGGAAAGAAGTGCTTTTGGGTAGAGTAGCTAAAATTCCGGGAGGGAAACGGCAAACCTTTTTGCAACAAAACACCCCCGGAAGCATTGACACATTTCGCGCTTCTATGCTAAAATATTATGAAAAGAGCAAGAACACAGAAGGAGACAGCACCATGCAGAAAAGCGCGATGTGTACCAAACTGAACAAGCAGTTCGCATCCGGTTTTGCCGTGGGTTCGTTGTTTCCTTTTTTTGTAACGTGAGCTTTTCCCTTTGCGGGGAAAAGTTTTTTTTTGCCCGTATGCCGGAAAACGCCAAAAATAAACCTGAACGCAGGAGGAGACCGCGATGCTGCTTGTAAACGCCGTGAACACCGAAGGACGCCCGCTGGAAGTATATGTGAAAGATGGCAAGATCGCCGCTGTGGGTCAGCAGCTGGAAGCGCTGGCCGGGGAGAACGAAACGGTCATTGATGCCGGCGGTCTGACCGTGCTGCCTGCCTTTGTGGACCTGCACTGCCACTGGCGCACCCCGGGCTTTGAGTACAAAGAGGATGTGGAGACCGGCAGCCGCGCCGCCGCCGCAGGCGGCTATACCTTCGTGAACCTGATGCCCAACACAAAGCCGGTGTGCTCCAGCGCGGCACAGGCGTTTCTGGTGGAGCAGAAAGCTGCCGAGGTAGGCCTGTGCGATGTGAACCAGACCGTCTCCATCACCGAGAACTTTGATGGTGTGAGCATTGACCACCTCAAGACCCTGCCCGCCGGCGTGAAGTTCATCACCGAGGACGGCCACGGCGTGCAGGACAATGCCACCATGGCAAAGGCTTTTGCCATCTGCACCCAGAAGGACATCACCGTGATGAGCCACGCTGAGGATATGGAGATCAGCCCGTGGGACTACCGTCTGGCCGAGGATATCGAGACGGTGCGCAACTGCTGGCTGAGCGAATACTATCAGACTAAGCTGCACATGTGCCATGTGTCCACCCGCGGTGCGCTGGATGCCATCCAGATGGCAAAGCTGCGGGGCGCACCCGTCACCTGCGAGGTGACGCCGCACCACCTGTGGTTCACCAATGACACCTGCGATTACCGCGTGAACCCGCCCATCCGCACGGCTGACGATGTGCAGGCGCTGGTGGACGGCATCCGCAGCGGCATCGTGGATGCCATTGCCACCGACCACGCGCCCCACTCCGAAGAGGACAAGCTGAAGGGCATGGCCGGTATGGTGGGCAGCGAGACCGCTTTCGGCGTCTGCTACACCAAGCTCTGCAAGCAGGAGGGCCTGCCGCTGGAAGTGCTGGTGCACCTGATGAGCACCCGCCCGGCAGAAATTCTGGGCCTTGCCAAGGGCCAGCTGGAGCCGGGCTACGACGCGGACTTTGTGCTGGTGGATCTGGATACCCCCTACACGGTGGACAAGGACAAGCTGCATTCCAAGAGCCACAACACCCCGTTTGACGGTGCCCAGCTGTTTGGCAAAGTCTGCGCCACCATCAAGGGCGGCAAGCTGACCTATCAGGCAGAGAACTGAGAAAATGTTTCACAAAACAATAGGATATAAAACAGATAAGAGAGCAAACAGGAGGAACACCCAAATGACCAACATGGATAAACTGTACGAAGCTGTGGAAGCCCGCGGCCCGGTGTGCGTGGGTCTGGACACCGACTTCAGCTACCTGCCCGCCGATTTTGTGGACAGCACCCTGTCCCGCGGCGAGAACATCGTGCGCTTCAACAAGAAGCTCATTGACGCTACCAAAGCTGTGGCAGGCTGCTATAAGGTGCAGATCGCTTATTACGAGTCGCTGGGTCTTGAGGGCATGAAGGCCTACGCCGACACCCTGAAGGCGGTGCGCGAGGCTGGTGTGCCGGTGATCGCCGACATCAAGCGCGGCGACATTGCCAAGACCGCCGAGATGTACGCCATGGGTCACTTTACCGGCGATTTCGAGAGCGACTTCGTTACGCTGGCACCCTATATGGGTCTGGACTCCATCAGCCCCTACCTGCCCTACGCCGAAAAGCAGGGCAAGGGCATGTTCGTGCTCTGCCGCACCTCCAACGGCGGTGCCAAGGACTTTGAGTACGAGAAGCTGGCCGACGGCCGCCACGTCTACGATCTGGTGGGCGACAAGCTGAACGCTCTGGGCAAGGACTACATGGGCGAGCACGGCTACTCCTCCATCGGTCTGGTCATCGGCGGCACCCACATCGAGGAGGCCACCGAGATCCGCGCAAAGTATCAGGACAGCTTCTTCCTGATCCCCGGCTACGGCGCACAGGGCGGCAAGGCCGAGGACATTGCCCAGTACCTTACCAAGGGCAACGGCGGCGTGGTCAACTCCAGCCGCGGCATTCTGCTGGCCTACAAAAAGCAGCCGGGCACCGCCTTTGACGAAGCCGCTTACAACGAATGTGTGAACATGAAGGAGGCCATTGCTCATGCGTGCAGCCTGCTGTGAAGCCACTGTCCTGCGCAATGAGGTCATTGCCCCGGACATCCGCCTGCTGACGGTGGTCTGGCCGGACCGCGACCACGCACCCCACGCGGGCCAGTTCTTTACCCTGCGTGCATGGGGCGCAGACGAAGCTCCCTTCCTGTCCCGGCCCATCAGCGTGCACCGCTGGAACCCGGACAGCAGCACCATCGAGTTCCTGTATCAGGTGGTGGGCGAGGGCACTGAAAAGATCGCGCAGCTCAAAATGAAGGATACTTTCCAGCTCACCGGCCCTATGGGCAACGGCTTTGACGTGCCGGACATCCTGAGCAAGTACAAAAAGATCGCTGTGGTGGGCGGCGGCATCGGCACCGCGCCCATGTTCCAGCTCACCCGCGAGCTGGCGGCGGCAGGCGTGAAGCCGGATGTGTTCTTCGGCTTCCGGGATGCCCCCTACTGCATGGAGGAGTACCGCGAGATCGCGAACCTCGTCAAGGTGTCCACCGACACCGGCGCGGTGGGCTTCCACGGCTTTGTCACCCAGCTGTACGACCCCGCCGACTACGACGTGGTGCTGGTGTGCGGCCCCACGGTCATGATGAAGAACGCTGCCCGCCTGTGTGCCGAGAAAGGCACCCCCTGCTTTGTGAGCATGGAAAAGAAGATGGCCTGCGGCATTGGCGCCTGCCTTGGCTGCACCTGCGAGACCAAGGGCGGCGAGGGCAAGAGCGTGTGCAAGAACGGCCCGGTATTTGATGCAACGGAGGTGTTCTTCTGATGGCAGACCTGAAAACCAACCTGCTGGGCTTTGTGATGAACAGCCCGGTCATCGGCGCATCCGGCACCGTGGGCTACGGTGTGGAGTACGAGGAACTGGCCGATTTTGCCAAAATCGGCGGCATCTCCGGCAAGGGGCTTACCCTGCACGGCCAGTACGGCAACAAGGGCGAGCGCCTGTGGGAGACCCCCTCCGGCCTCATCAACAGCATCGGCCTGCAGAACCCCGGCGTGCAGCACTTCATTGACGTGGAACTGAACGAGATGCTGGAGCTCAAGCAGAAATACGGCACGGTGGCCATTGCCAACCTGGGCGGCCACAGTGAGGAAGAGTACGTCGAGGGCGCAGCCATGCTGAGCGAGAGCGCCGTGGACATCGTGGAGCTGAACATCTCCTGCCCCAACGTCAAGGTGGGCGGCATGGCCTACGGCGTGAAGGCCGAAGCTGCCGGCGAGGTGGTGCGCATGGTGCGCGCTGCCTGCAAAAAGCCCCTGATGGTCAAGCTGAGCCCGCAGGCCGAGAACATCCCCGAGATGTGCAAGGCTGTGGAAGCCGCCGGTGCGGATGCCATCAGCCTGACCAACACCTTCCAAGCCTGCGCCATCGATCTGGAAAAGCGCCGCCCGGTGTTCAACAACATCTTTGCGGGCCTGTCCGGCCCGGCGGTGCGGCCCATCGCCCTGCGCATGGTGTGGCAGGCCGTGGGGGCTGTGAACATCCCGGTGGTGGGTCTGGGCGGTATCGCCACAGGCCGTGACGCACTGGAATTCATCATGGCAGGTGCCACAGCGGTGCAGGTGGGCGCAGCAAACTTTGCAAACCCCCGCGCCATGGAGACCATTGCGGACGAGATGGCCGCATGGATGGACAAAAACGGCGTGAAAACGCTGGACGAGATCCGCGGCTGTGCCCGGAATGCTGAATAATCCAATTGATATACCAGTAAAATGCTGATTTATACGCATAAAAACAAAGTTGCTGAATAAATTTGCAAATCACGCAAAAGCGTGGTACAATACCGTTTAAAAGACATTTTTATAAAAGAGAGGGAGAAGTACAATGAGTGAAGCACTTGAGATCCTGAAGAGCTGTGACGCGTTCCTGGAAGGCCACTTCCTGCTGTCCTCCGGCCGCCATTCCAGCGCATACTGCCAGATGGCCTATTTGCAGCAGTACCCGGACCGCTGCGCCGAGGTGATGAAGGCTGTTGCGGATAAGATCAAGGAGATGGACGTGGACGTGATCGTGGGACCCGCCATGGGCGGCATCGTCTATGCCTACGAGCTGGCCCGCCAGACCGGCAAGCGCGCCATCTTTACCGAGCGCGTGGACAATGTGATGACCCTGAAGCGCTTCGCCATCCACCCGGGTGAGAAGTGCCTCATCGCTGAGGACGTGGTCACCACCGGCATCTCCTCTCTGGAGACCAAGCGGGTGATCGAGGAGAACGGCGGCATCTGCGTGGGCATCACCTGCGTGGTGGACCGCACCAAGCCCGAGGCTCCGTCTCCCATTCCCATCGTGGCAAGCGCCCTCAAGCTGGACCTGCCCAACTACGCACCGGAAGAGTGCCCCATCTGCAAGGAGGGCAAGCTGCCGCTGGTGCATCTGGGCAGCCGCAAGATGAAGCAGGAAGCAAAGCAGACCCTGTAAACTGGCTTGCCCTCTCAGGCCGCTTCGCGTCCAGACTCCCCTTTTTGTCACCTTCGGTGACATCTTCCCCCGGAGCGGGGGAAGTCTTTCCACAAAGGGAGAGCCTCTGGCGAAACCGTAGACGTTGCGGGGACTGCCAAAGCCTCCCACTTTGGGGGAGGTGGCAGCGCATCAGCGCTGACGGAGAGGGCGAGGACGCTGAAAACATGACGACATTCTGCGTTGAAACGAGGAAAACTATGAACGCATATCTTCTTTTGGCAAATGGCATGGTCT
>ERZ1026898.405-NODE-405-length-26989-cov-9.717829_pt1 | contig 26989 bp, 22 predicted proteins | sample MGYA00380178_ERZ1026898 | MGnify/ENA primary metagenome ERZ1026898 (study PRJEB33269, sample SAMEA4719814) | human gut metagenome | biome: human-associated habitat; feature: organic feature; material: feces | place: Cameroon | collected 2013-10 ...
AATAATAACACAACACTTTGACAAAGAGAAATGGCTTGAAGTCTGTCCTTACATTCGACCAAGAAATGAACCTGACTTCAATTTACAAATACAACTTACAAATCAGACATTTGTTGGCGTTGCAAAGTCAGAAAGAGAAAGTATTCGCAATAAATCGAAAGTCGAATTGTTTCCTCGGTCGGCTGTTGCAGGGTATCGACGCTTACTCTATCCGGTTCAATGTTTTAGGAAATAGACTTGCTTCTTGATAGCATCTGCAACGCATATTTATCTGCTGTATAGAGCAGAAGCATTATATACGCAAATAATCTTTGATAAGCTAATCTGCACCGGTACCACCGCAAGGAACAAACGGCTGTCTCCGAGAATTTTGTCGGTATTGGCAAGAAAGAGAGGTACTTTTTTCTCCCAACAAAATTTCTTTGCGGATTCTGTTACTTTCCAATAGGTGAATCATTTCTTGATATGTACTATATGTATATCTGTACAGGTATGATAATTCCGTTATTTCTTGACGAAATTCATACTTTGGATAAAACAGAGGGCATAACAAGCATTTCCAAGTACTGCCTTAACGGAAAGCGTGGCGGATTGCGGTGAATTGATTACCTTTGCAGAAAATTTGAATCGATGACAGAGGGCATGACAGAACCGGAAAAGGATTTCTATAAAGTATCATTAAAGGTACAAATCCGTTTCAGCGATTTGGACGCATTGAATCATGTGAACAATAGTTTCCAATCGCAGTACTACGATTTAGGAAGGATTGATTATTTCGAGAAAGTGATGGGTCGTGAGTTGGATTGGAGCAAAGTGGTTGTGGTTATCGTCCACACGGAAAACAATTTCTTCTCTCCCATCGTACAGGGTGAGGAAATCTTTGTGGAAAGCAAGTTGGTAAAGTTCGGAAACAGGTCGATGACCATGAATCAAAGACTTGTTGATTCCAAAGGCGTGGTCAAAGGAACGTGCAGAACAATCCTTGCGGGCTTCAATCGGGACACCAATGCCTCGGCTCCGATAGAAGAGGATTTCAAAAGGCGGTTCTTGGAATTCGAAGCAGAAAAATAGCCAAGCCTGCAAAACGCCGAACGAAAACACAATGCAAAGATAAGAAAAACCTCACAAGCAACACCGACATAACCAAACGCCATTTCACGAAAATGAAACGCTGAAAGAATTTTCTCTTCCGGTGTTTCATTTTCGTGAAATGGCGTTTGGAGAAAGAGATGTTTGATGAATTGAAAGTACTATGAAGAAATGCGGGAGAGTTTATTGCAGATAGAGGAAAAATGGTTACTTTTGCAAGAGCAATAGTGCGTAATTAAATAGTTATTAACCGTAAAAACCGTTTCAAAACGGGGAAAGGAGCAAAGGAAAAGACAGATTAACAGAGACTTTTGAAGTCCTCGATAAAGAGGATAAGACATAAATAAAGCGTTTGCTTAACTTTGGTCATGTGAAATTCCAGGAAAATTTTACAGGTTAAACCATCAAGGGTAAAGTAGAACGCTCACGAATGTTTATTCGTGGGCTTTATCTATTTGATGGTTTAGGCAATTTCCTGGAGCCTCACATGACAAATATGGTAACAGTCCCACGTTTTTTTGTGTCGCTCCGTAAGGATAGGCTTTATATATTTCAAGCGTCGTAGGGACTGAGGCAAAACAAGAAAATAAAATATACACAATGAAGAAAATAGTTATAGCAATATCGATATTGATGATGTCGATTTCATGCGGCGAAATATTCGCCCAAAAAGATGGTTTTTCGCTGCACCTCAGCGGCGTATTCCCAAATGGTAAGTTCGGAGAATTTGATGAGGTTAATAATGATGGAGAGAAAAGAATAGGGGCTTTGTTTAATGAACAGTCGAAAACCGGTGCGGCCGGAACGGGTTTTGGTCTTGGTCTCAAATATCAATTTTCTATTCCTCAAATCGAGAATCTTCGCTTTTTGATAGGAGCAGAGGTAATGTGGAATCCTTTGAATAGTGATGCAAAAGATTATATAGAGAATGAAGTAATGGAAGAGGATGTAAATACAGCTTTGCCAAACTACTTAAACATTCCTTTGATGGCAGGTTTGAATTATTCTTTCGGTTTGACTGAAAAGGTCAAGTTATACGGAGAGTTAGGACTTGGACTTAATATACGTATAGTCACTAAATTTATGTTCGGAGGGGAAGAGACTGTTAAGTATCATAATGCTACTTCTTTTGCGTATCAGCTTGGAGTCGGAGTATTATTCGATAAAGTAAGCATAGGTTTACATTGGTATAATCTTGGCTCGGTCAAGGTAAAAGGTGAAGTTACATCTTGGGATTGGAGCGAGAGTGAATCTTTTACATTTAAAGAACTATCAACATCAATGCTTACATTGAAGGTCGGTTTTCACTTTTAATATTGTGTTTAATAGGATAGTACTACCGAGGAAATATATTTTGCAATTATCACAAGGACGATCTACTCGATTTTTCCCTCGGAGTACTACTGTCAAATATCACTATTGCAGGGACGTTGTGTGAGCAACGTCCTTTTTCTTATGATTGTGGTATCTTGTAGCATTAGTGTTTGTCGAGTTTTAATAGGAGAAGTAGCAGGCATGGTATATAACCTTTTATTCATCATAGTATGCAGACATCGGAGATTGGGTAACGGAAATAAAAAGAAGAGAGACGGTCTTTTCCGTCTCTCTTCGCTTCGTGGACTTTACTTATCGTAAGCAATAAAACGCTCTTCGACTCGTAAGTTTTTCTTATTTTCTCGCTGCCAAAAGGAGTTCCAACATCTTGATTGCACTCTCGGCAATGATGGTTCCTGGTCCGAAGATTGCTGCGGCTCCTGCTTTGTATAGGAAGTCGTAGTCTTGCGGAGGGATAACGCCGCCGACAACTACCATGATGTCTTCTCTGCCTAATTTTTTCAATTCTGCGATTACTTGCGGTACCAATGTTTTGTGTCCTGCTGCCAAGGAGCTTACGCCCAAGATGTGAACGTCGTTCTCGACGGCTTGCTTTGCACTTTCGGCAGGGGTTTGGAACAATGGTCCCATATCGACGTCGAATCCGATGTCTGCATAACCTGTCGCTACGACTTTGGCTCCTCTGTCGTGCCCGTCCTGACCCATTTTGGCTATCATTATACGAGGTCTTCTTCCTTCTATCTTCGCAAATTCATCGCATAGTTCTTGTGCTTTCTTGAAGTTTGCGTTGTCTTTTGTATCTGCACTGTACACGCCTGAAATAAGATTGATTTTTGCTTTGTATCGTCCGAAGTGTTTTTCCAATGCGTAGGAGATTTCTCCGAGTGAAGCTCTCTTTCTTGCACAGTCGATGGACATCTCCAATAGGTTGCCTTTGCCTGTTGCTGCAACGTTTGAAAGGGCTTCCAAAGCGGATTGCACGTCTGCTTCGTTTCTTTCGGCTCTCAATTTTGCCAAACGTTTGATTTGGGCTTCTCTTACGGCTGTGTTGTCGATTTCCAATGTGTCGATTGTGTCTTCGTTCTCCAAGCGGTATTTGTTTACTCCCAAGATAGTGTCTTTGCCGGAGTCGATTCTTGCTTGTTTTCTTGCAGAGGCTTCTTCGATTCTCATCTTAGGGATACCGCTCTCGATGGCTGCTGCCATACCGCCGAGTTTTTCGACCTCTTGTATGTGTCCCCATGCTCTGTGGGCTATTTCGTGTGTTAAACTTTCCACATAGTAGCTTCCTGCCCATGGATCGACATTACGACAGATGTTCGTTTCTTCCTGCAAGTAGATTTGTGTGTTTCTTGCGATACGTGCGGAGAAGTCGGTCGGTAATGCGATGGCTTCGTCCAATGCGTTGGTGTGTAAGGATTGTGTGTGTCCCAAGGCTGCTCCCAAGGCTTCGATACAGGTTCTTCCTACGTTGTTGAAAGGGTCTTGCTCTGTCAATGACCAACCGGAGGTTTGGCTGTGTGTTCTCAATGCAAGGGATTTCGGATTTTGCGGGTTGAATTGTTTTACCAATTTTGCCCAAAGCATTCTCGCTGCTCTCATCTTTGCAATTTCCATGAAGTGGTTCATGCCTATTGCCCAGAAGAATGACAAACGCGGTGCAAATTGATCAACGTTCATTCCTGCATTTATACCGGCTCTGATGTATTCCAATCCGTCTGCCAAGGTGTATGCCATTTCTATGTCGCAGGTTGCTCCTGCTTCCTGCATGTGGTATCCGGATATGGATATGGAGTTGAATTTCGGCATATTCTTTGAGGTGTATTCGAATATGTCGGCAATGATTTTCATCGATGGTTTAGGAGGATAGATGTAGGTGTTACGAACCATGAACTCTTTCAAGATGTCGTTTTGTATGGTTCCCGACAACTTATCCTGCGAAACGCCTTGCTCTTCTGCCGCTATGATGTAGAATGCGAGTATCGGCAATACGGCTCCGTTCATTGTCATGGATACGGACATCTTATCCAACGGAATTTGGTCGAATAGGATTTTCATGTCCAATATGGAGTCCACTGCCACTCCGGCTTTTCCTACGTCGCCTACAACTCTTTCGTGGTCGGAGTCGTATCCTCTGTGTGTAGCCAAGTCGAATGCAACAGAAAGTCCTTTTTGTCCTGCTGCTATGTTCCTACGATAAAATGCGTTTGATTCTTCGGCTGTGGAGAAACCTGCGTATTGACGAATTGTCCACGGTCTCATGACGTACATGGTGGAATAAGGTCCGCGAAGGTTCGGTGCTATACCTGCGGCATAGTTCAAATGTTCCATTCCTTCAAGGTCAGCCTTTCCATATACCGGCTTGACCGGTATTTGTTCCGGTGTCAGCCATGATTTGTTGTTGCCGACAGCCTTTTCCCATTCCTCGAAATCTGTTGCCGGAGCAACGGACTTGAAGTCGATGTTTGTGAAATTTGGTCTCATTTATCAGAAGTATTTATTATTATTCAATACCCGAAGATAACACCGCCGATATGCTTAACGGCGTTATCAGTCTGCAAAATTACTTCTTTTCTTTGAACCTGCCAATAAAAACGGCATAAATATGCGTTCGATTTGTGTCTGATAGGTTCGGCTTTTGAGAAGAGCGGAAATAAACAAGGATTTTTTACATGTATGGAGGCTTTATTCCGCTTGACGATGCAATATGTCGATTTGTTTTGCCGTTTCAACAAATTAAACATAAAGAAATATGTATGCTTGGCGTTCCGGAGTACGGATTTGTTCCGTAAGGTGTGTTTTTACTTTTTTACTTTTTTTGCTGGTATTGCAGTATGCTTCTCCTGTGTTTGCTCAACAGGAGAGCGTGCGTCGTCAGACAGTCGGTGTGGTATTAAGCGGAGGAGGAGCAAGGGGCGTTGCGCATCTTGGTGTTTTGAGAGCGTTGGAAGAGGCACAGGTTCCGATTGATTATATATGCGGAACATCTATGGGGGCGATAGTCGGTGGTTTGTATGCCGCGGGTTATTCGGTTGACGAGATAGAGAAAATTTTTTTCTCGGAAGAGTTTCAATATTGGCTGACGGGTAAGATTGAGGAGGATTACGTATATTATTATAAGGTAAAGCCGCCTGTGCTGACGGGTTTGACGGTTTCGTTTGATGTGGATAATAATTTTTCCGTTCAACTACCTACGAGCATAATCAATCCTGTGCAGATGGATTATGCTTTCATGGAGATTTTTTCTCCTGCCACAAAGGCTTGCGAGCGGGATTTCGATAGTTTGATGATACCGTTCTTTTGTGTCGCTTCGGATATAGAAGACAATAAAGCAAGTGTGAGAAAGAACGGAGATTTGGGACCTGCGGTGCGTGCTTCCATGACTTTTCCGTTTGTGTTTTCTCCTATAAAATTGGACGGCAAAATAATGTTTGACGGCGGCATGTACAATAACTTTCCGTCCAAGGAACTTTTGAAGACTTATCATCCTGATATTATAATAGGGGTGAAGGTCGCCGGTAATTACCCGCCTCCGGTGGAGGGTAACATGAAATCGTATTTGGAAAACATGTTGACCAATTCTTCGGATTATAATGTGTATTGTTCAAACAGCGTTTTGATAGAGCCTAATTTGACAGGGATAGGTGTAATGGAGTTTGAGAAAATGAAGGAATGCGACAGGCTCGGGTATGAAGCTGCTGTCGCTCAAATTCCACAGATAAGGGAGTTTCTTATCGATAGCGTGAGTGAGAAAGATGTTGCGGAGAAAAGAAGCCGGTTCAATGCAAAGAAGCCTAATCTAAACGTTGTTTCCATGGGGATAAAGGGCGTTACGAGTACTCAGAAGTATTATGTTTCTTCGATAATGCACCATAACAACAAGTTGATGGAGGAGGATAGTGTGTTGACGACAAAATCTTTGAAGAAGAATTATATATCGCTTTATTCCGATGGAAATGTTCATAATGTTCAGCCTTACCTGACGTATAACGATTATTACAATGCTTATGTATTGAACTTGAACGTTAAGACAAAGAGTTTCCTGAATTTTGATTTGGGAGGGCATATTTCAACCAATCCCACGAGCTATTTGTATCTCGGTGTGAATTATAACATTCTTCATAAGCATGCGTATTTCTTTCAAGCGAATGCTTATTTGGGACGTTACTATGGTTCTTGGTCTGCAAGAGCAAGGGTGGATTTCTCGTATAGTTTTCCTCTTTTTATCGAGACCGAGTTTAATTCCAACAAATGGAACTATTACCGATTGAGGAACAAGACGTTCTCGTATTCTCCAATCAATTATTTGGAGCAATCGGAAGTCAATGCAAAAATAAACGTCGGTTTCCCTTTGGGGGTCAAGGATAAATTGGTGGCTTCGGTCGGAATAGGTAAAATAACAGATGATTACTTCGGACGGGATTACGGAATAATTCAATCGGATATAAGCGACAGAACAAGTTTCAAACACATCGTCATAGGCTTGAAAGAGGAAAATAACAGTTTGGACGATGACCAATTTCCTACACAAGGGAAATATCACAAGCTGTCGGTTCAGTATGTAAATGGTAAAGAAACTTGTAAACCGGGTAACACGACAGAAGTTGATTCGCCGTATTCCGCCGACCATAGTTGGGTGCAGTTTAAGATGCTGTCGAGGTTTTATGCAGACATCACGAAGAATTTCAAACTCGGTTTCAGGGGCGATGTGTTCTATTCTTTTCAAGATTTATTTGAAACATACAAGCCGAGTTTGTTGAATGCTGGTGTTTATATGCCTACCATGGAGACTTTGACGCAATATATGCCCGAGTATAGAGCCAATAAATATGTTGCATTCGGTTTGGAGAATATATATGCTTTGTTTTCTTTGCTCGGGATAAATCTATCTGCCAGATGTGCGGCTTATTTGTATGCTCCCGTTCAACAAATAATGACTGATAAAAACGAAGTGCCGTATTATGGAGAGGTGTTTGAAAAACTATACTTCATTGCGTCCGGGTCGATAGTGTTGAGAACGCCAATAGGTCCGTTAAGTTTCATAATGTCGTATCACCAAAGAGATAATGATAGCAATCCGTGGTCTATATCGGTGAATTTCGGATATTTGATATTCAACAACAGAAACATAGATAAGTAGATGATACGAGCGAATAAACTGAATAAGTCTTATGGCAACCTGCATGTGTTGAAAGATGTGGATTTGCATATATTGCCGTCCGAAATAGTTACATTGGTAGGGGCTTCCGGTGCGGGTAAGACTACTCTTTTGCAGATAGTCGGTACTTTGGATAAGGCGGATAGCGGCAGCGTTCTGATAAACAATCGAGAGATAACGAGTTTGAACGATAAAGAGATTTCCAAGTTCAGAAATAAGGAAATAGGGTTCGTTTATCAGTTCCATCACCTATTATCAGAGTTCACGGCTTTGGAGAATGTTATGTTGCCGGCTTTGATAGCGAAAACTGATAGAAAACAAGCCGAACAGAAAGCCAAAGAACTTTTGAATGTTTTGCAGATATATGACAGAGCTTCTCATAAGCCGAATCAGCTTTCCGGCGGAGAACAACAAAGAGTGGCAGTTGCGAGAGCTTTGATAAATTCGCCTTCCATCGTATTGGCAGATGAACCGAGTGGCAATTTGGATAGTAGGAATGCAAGGGAATTGCATGAGTTTTTTTTCAGATTGCGAGAGAGCTACAAACAAACATTTCTTATAGTAACGCACAATGAAGAACTTGCAAAGATGTCGGACAGAAAAATCGAAATGCAGGACGGAAAAATAATATAGAGTTTTATGGATAGCAAACATTTGGTATATGGTCTGCGTCCGGTTATGGAAGCAGTCAAATCCGGTAGAGAGATAGATAAAATTTACATACAGAGTAATTTGCAAGGCAAATTATTCGGAGAGTTGAAGGTCTTGTTGGCACAAAGGGGGAGAACGATAGCCTGCCAGTATGTTCCTTTGGAAAAGCTTGACAGGTTGGTGGGGAGACAAAATCATCAAGGGGTTGTGGCTCAACTTTCATTGATAGAGTACAGAGATGTGGAACAAGTGTTGGAAGAAACCGAACAAAGAGGAGAGGTTCCGTTTTTGTTGATGTTGGATGGAGTTACGGATGTCAGAAATCTTGGTGCAATAGCAAGAAGTGCCGAATGTGCCGGAGTGCATGCTCTCATAGTACCGCAACAATCCACGGCTCCGATAAACCAAGATGCCATTCGTACATCGACAGGGGCTTTGCTGAAAATTCCTGTTTGCAGGGTGGCAAATACAAAAAGTCTTATAAATCAGGTGAAATCGTTCGGATTAAAAGTATATGCGGCAACTGAAAAGGCAAAAAACGATTATACGGGAATGCATGCAACAGAACCTTTGATGATAATAATGGGTAATGAGGAGAGAGGTATAAACTCTTCGCTTATAAAAATGGCAGATGAGTTGATAAGCATACCCATAAAAGGAGATATAGAGAGTTTGAATGTGTCTGTTGCGGCAGGTGTACTCCTTTATGAGGTGGTGCGACAACGGGAAAATGCCTCCAAATAAAGAAAAAAATGTTTAATCACTTTGCTGCTTGAAGTAAATGTACTATCTTTGCAAGCAAAACAGCATAAAACTTGGCAATTCGAGATTTACTATCGCCGTTTTCGGTAGTGCTTTCACCTATGGAGGCCGTTACAACGCCACCTTTTCGTAAAATATGTAAAAGGTATGGCGCTGATGTTTTGATTAGCGAGTTTATTTCTTCAGATGCTCTTTCCCGTAATGTGGATTCCTCATTCAAGAAAATGTATTTTGAAGCGGAGGAACGCCCTTTGGGGATACAGATATTCGGAAATAATGAAGAGAGTTTATGTTCGGCTGCTCAGGTGGCAGCAAGTGTAAATCCGGACTTCATAGATATAAATTGGGGTTGTCCTGTTAAAAAGATAGCCGGTAAAGGTTGCGGAAGCGGTATATTGAACGATATTCCGAAAATGATAAGGCTTACGGAAGCTGTCGTCAAGTCTGTGAATATTCCCATAAGTGTAAAAACAAGACTCGGGTACGGTGAAGATGAAAAGCCTGTTGTCGAAGTTGCCGAACGCTTGCAAGATGTAGGAGTGCAGTTGATTTCCATTCACGGAAGGACAAGGGCTCAGATGTATAAAGGCTCAGCCGATTGGACCTTGATAGGAGAGGTGAAGAACAATCCGAGAATGCACATACCTGTATTCGGCAATGGGGATATAGATTCTGCCGATAAACTGCTTGAATATAAAAACAGATACGGAGTAGATGGAATATTGATAGGCAGGGCTGCCATGGGCAATCCGTTTATATTCCGGCAATGCAAACAGGCTTTGAACGGAGAAATACCGAGAAAAATATCCGTAAAGGAAAGAGCAGCGGTTTGTAGGGAGCATTTGGAAGGCTTGAAGGCTTGGCGAACGGAACGATATGCTCTTTTGGAAATGCGGAAGTTTTATTCCGGATATTTCAGAGAATTGAAGAATTTCAAACCTTATAGGATTAGACTTGTAACAGCGGACAGTTACGAAGAAGTGGAACAAATCTTGACGGAGGTGGAAAACAACTTGGAGTACGAATAGGATAATCATTATTTCAAATCGTAAATCATGAATTTCAAATTGCAATCGGATTTCAAACCAACGGGAGACCAACCACAAGCCATTGCACAGTTGCTTGAAGGTTTACGCAAAGGAGAGCCTGCACAAGTTTTGCAGGGTGTAACCGGTAGCGGAAAAACTTTTACCATAGCGAATGTGATAGAACAAATGAACAAGCCTACTTTGGTTATGAGCCACAACAAAACCCTTGCCGCCCAGTTGTACAGCGAGTTCAAAAACTTCTTCCCCGAAAATGCAGTTGAATACTTCGTCTCCTATTATGATTATTACCAACCCGAAGCCTATATCGCACAAACGAATACATACATCGAGAAAGACCTTTCCATAAATGATGAATTGGAAAAACTGAGACTTTCAGCCGCTTCCGCATTGCTTTCAGGGAGAAAGGACGTCATAGTCGTAAGTTCTGTCTCATGTATATATGGTATAGGAAATCCGGAGGACTTTGCCAATGGCACGATATATCTCAATAAAGGACAAACCTTGGAGAGAAGCAAATTCCTTTTGGATTTGGTTGACAGCCTCTATTCGAGAAACGAAATAGAATTCGGAAGAGGGAAATTCAGGGTAAAAGGAGATGTCATAGATATTTTTCCTCCATATTTGGATTATGCCTACCGTTTGATTTTCTGGGACGATGAGATAGAGGCAATGGAAATCATAGACCCTGTCAGTGGAGGAAAGATAGAGTCGGTCAATGAAATGGTCATATATCCTGCCGGCAACTTCATTACAAATAAAAATACGTTGCCTGCCGTTTTGCGACAAATCCAAAGCGACATGTTTTTGAGGTGCGAAGAATTTAGAGACGAAGGACGCAATCTTGAAGCCAAACGGTTGGAAGAAAGAGTTAACAACGACCTCGAGATGTTGCAGGAATTGGGTTATTGCAGCGGAATAGAGAACTATTCGCGTTATTTTGATGGCAGGAAACCCGGTTCCAGACCATTCTGTCTCATCGACTATTTCCCCGATGATTACCTCATGGTGATAGATGAAAGCCATGTTACCGTTCCGCAAATAAGAGCAATGTATGGAGGCGACCGTTCACGCAAGAGTTCTTTGGTAGAATACGGTTTCCGTTTGCCATCTGCCTTTGATAACAGACCTTTGAAATTTGAAGAGTTTCAATCCTTGCAAAACCAAACCATATACATATCCGCAACCCCTGCCGATTTCGAGATAGAACAAGCCGAAGGCGTTGTTGTGGAGCAAATAATCCGTCCCACGGGACTGTTGGATCCGCCGATAGAGGTTCACCATGCGAAAAATCAGGTGGACGATTTATTGGAAGAAATAAGCAAAGTGGTTGATAAACACGAAAGAGTTTTGGTTACCACCTTGACGAAAAGAATGGCAGAAGAGCTGAGCCGGTATCTGTCAAACGTAGGAGTAAAGAACAAATACATTCATTCCGACGTAGAAACATTGGAAAGAGTTGAAATCATGCAGGAATTGAGAGAAGGTGTTTTCGATGTTTTGATTGGCGTAAACTTGTTGAGAGAAGGTTTGGACTTACCGGAAGTAAGCCTTGTCGCCATCTTGGATGCCGATAAAGAAGGCTTTTTGCGTAGCGACAGGGCATTGATACAGACCATAGGAAGGGCAGCCCGCAATGTTAACAGTAAAGCAATACTCTATGCTGATACCATAACAGACAGTATGAAAAGGGCTATGGCGGAAAATGCCCGTAACAGAGAAAAACAACAAGCCTACAACGAACAACATGGCATAAAACCGAAACAGGTAAAGCGAGGACTGAATAATCGCATGACTGCAACGTACGAGATGTCAGAGGAGAAAGAAAGGGCAAATGTAGTATCCGAAAAGAAATCCGCTTATCACAACAAGCCTAAGGATATAGAGAAACAAATAAAACAAATGGAAAAGCTGATGCAACAAGCAGCACGAGAACTCAACTTCTTGGAGGCAGCCAAGTACAGAGACGAAATCAACGAATTGAAAAAAGAAAGAAAATCATAAAATATGGAAAACATGGAGACAGAAGTAAACCCGACAGTCGAGCAGGTCGAGAATCCGACAACGGAACAGGAAGTAAATTCCGAAATATCACAAAGCGAACAGGTGCAAAATTTCGTATTCGAACCGAATCAAATGTTCGGACAAGCGGAAAACCCACAAATCAGACAAACAGATACCATCTGTGCCCCTGCAACTGTGAGAGGAACGTCTGCATTGGGAATAGTAAGAATGACAGGAACGAGAGCCATTGCAATCATAAACGAAATATTCGTTACAAAAGACGGATTGAAATGTGTTTTGAAAGGCAGCAAACCGTCCATACTGCGACATGGCTTTATAGTGGATACGAAAGACAACATAATAGATGAGGTTATGTGCGTCATCTATTATGCACCCAACAGTTTCTCCGGAGAAGACATGGTGGAAGTAATGCATCACGGTTCTGTTTATATCCAACAGCAAATCATGTTGAGCATGATTAACCATGGAGCGAGAATAGCCAACAACGGAGAATTTTCTCAAAGAGCCTTCTTGAACGGCAAAATGGATCTTACGCAAGCAGAAGCAATAGCCGATTTGATAAGTGCAAGAACAGGAGTGGCACACAAACTCGCCATGCAACAACTTCGCGGAGGGTACAGAGAAAAAATAACGCAAGTAAGAGAAGAACTTGTGAAGTTGTTGAGCCTTTTGGAATTGGAATTGGACTTTGCAGAAGAAAATGCCGAGTTCGCCGATAGAAACGACATGAAAGGTTTGATGAAGAATACAATATCCGAATTGGAGACATTGGTTAAGAGTTTTGCAGCCGGTGATGCATTCAAAAACGGTATTCCTGTTGCAATCATAGGTAAGCCGAATTCCGGAAAGTCAACCCTTTTCAATACCTTATTGAATGAAAACAGAGCAATAGTATCTCCAATCAGTGGCACGACACGAGACACAATCGAAGAAAGCATACAGTTGGAAGGATTGGAATACAGATTTATTGATACCGCAGGAATAAGAAGTGCAAAAGACGAAATAGAACGTGAAGGAATAGAACGTTCCATCAAGGCAATCGAAAAAGCAGCCATAATACTATATGTCTGCGATCTTACGCAAACTTCGTCCGATGATGCACAGGCCGAACTGATGTTGTTGGATACACAAGTCAGCCTCGAAGGCAAGAAGATAATCGTTATATGTAATAAGATGGATCTTGTCCGTTCCACCAAAGTGCAACAGAAGAAATGGAATGAGATGAAATCGATACAAATTTCCGCAGCAAAGCACATAGGAATAGACACATTGATCAACAGGATTATATCCATTACCGACAGAGACGACAAGAGCAATGAAATAATGGTTACCAATGCCCGTCATTACGATGTGATGATGCGTACCCTTGCAGCCATGCTCGTTGCAGAAGAAAGCCTCGAATCCGGACAACCGACAGATATAATAGTATCCGATATAAGAGAAGCAATACACTACATGGGTGAAATAACAGGAGAAGTAACCACAGACGAAGTCCTTAACAACATATTCTCAAATTTCTGCATCGGCAAATGATGGCCGATTACCAACTCGCACAAATTCTCATATTATATAGTTAAAGGCTAACACCGATTGCTTTTCTTTTTTTTGCGGTCACTCTCGATAACAATCGATTGTGACCGTTTTTGCGTCTATTTCTGTACCGCTCTCGTACCGCAAGGGAAAAGCATGGCTCTGAGCGTTGGCAAGGTGATGGAGAAATAGGATACCTAAAGACACAACGAAACATTTTTGACGACATAATAAGAGATATTGCTGTCCGGTAAAGCGAGAAAGATGATAAATATCCTGTCCGAAGCCTTGTAAAATCTGACTTCGGGTATTCTTTCTTCCAAACTAAGCCCACTTAATCGAAAAGAGTTGGTTCCGGTGGTGCTTTTTGTATCTTTTTTTGCGAGGATATCATTTTATATCTTCTCCGGTTTCTCCATGAATGCGATAAAACCAACGTAGTACATAAGCATAAGTCGTACATGGTAACAACCTGCGAGAATGCACAGTGCCTTTTGATGCTTCTTGACAGAATTGTTATCAGCAGATTGATAATCAGAACCACCCATGTCTGTATTTGTATGGCGTTTACGCTATCTCCATAGAAAAAATGAAGCGGAAAATTCTGTTTCAGTTGTTTGTATAACGACTCGATAGCCCATCTAAGGCGGTAAATTTCAGAAATATCCTCTATCGTGAACTCAAAGTTGTTGGTCAATAGCACTACCATTCGTGCTTCGTTGTTGAGTTCCCCTCTTGTAAAACACACTTTTTAGACAATGTGCGTTACTAATCCCTCTGTGTTGGTGTACGAGACGGATACAAGTACCTCGAATTTGAGGTTTTTCTTTATTTTGGTCACGTAGCACACGCCTTCTTCGGTAAAACGTTGGAATTGTGCAATGTCAACGTAACCCCTATTCATTGTCAAAGTAGAATCTTTTGGTAGATACACCTCCTTCAGCAGGTAATGGTCGTGTTTTGCAGCAGATGTGAACTGCACCGACATGGTACTTCATTACTGTATGCACTTTCATGCCGCCTTTCTTTTTGCCTGATTTGGATTGTCGCCCAACTTTCTTTGAGTATGTTGTCAAAGAGTGTTATTGTGGTGAATCCATCATGTAGAGCAGTTTCTCCCAATCCTTAGACTCGTGTGTCTGTTCCTTATAGCACTTGCAAGGGCGGCTGTCAGTTAAAATTACTATTTTTTGCTCATGGTTACTTATTTTTAGCAAAGCAAAGATAACCAAATGGGCTGATACCTCGTGAGAAGTGTCAGCCCTAATTTATCTCCCTTTCAAAAGTTTTATCGGACAGCAATGGTTTTTTTTTGTAATGTTTTGCGGTAAGAAAAACATTACAAAACCATTGCACTTCTTTATAGAACTTACCATGAGACTTCGTCTTACGAGTTAAAAAGCGATGTCTCGTATCAAGTGTATGGACATTCGGGAAATGTATGAAGGCGTAAAGTGAAACACCTTTTGATTTTTTTTGCCGGTTTCGGTCAAAAAACAAACGTAGAAAGTTCGGTTGCTCTTTGATTTCTTGTGAAAAGTGAGTGATTTCCTGATGAAAACGTCTTCAAGAATAACGAACTCCACGGTCAATCTCTACAAATAAAAAATGGGAAAGTCAAAAGACTTCCCCATCTAAGCGGAAAGTGAGGGATTCGAACCCCCGGATCCGTGAAGATCGACGGCTTTCGAAACCGTTGCATTCGACCACTCTGCCAACTTTCCGTTTTGCAAAGGTAGAATTTTTTAGCGATTTGGCAAGGTGCAAGTCTGTTTTTTTCTTGCAAAGAGCATTCTGTCCTTTCCGAAGAAATCTTTGCCTCTTTGGGTTTCGTAGTCCAAGGAAGTGAAAATCAACTCCGTTTCATGGCAAAGTGCTTCGTTCGTTTCCATGTATATTTCCCCGTTTTCTTTGAGAGAATATTCCGCTATCGAAGCAATGCTATGATAAAACTCCAATGGATTTTCGTCCTTGACAAACAAAGCAGTATGAGGTTCGTATTCCATCACGTTCGGCTTTATCATGCTTTTCTCGCTCTCCCTCACATACGGCGGATTGGAGACTATAATATCGAAGAACGTCTTTTCCGGCAAACCTTCTCTCATATCGGCTTTGCGAATGTTGATATTAACGCCGTTATGAGCCGCATTCTCTTCGGTTTGTGCAAGAGCATCATCACTGATGTCAAAAGCATAAACCTCACTATTCGGAAGATGTTTTGCCAATGCAATCGCAATGCAACCGCTGCCGCAACCGAGGTCGGCAATCTTCAAACTGCTTCGTAAAGAGTTCTCTTTGATTATGATACTTGTCAATTCCTCGGTCTCGGGGCGTGGAATCAATACTTTGCGGGACAGTAATATTTCAGTATCAAGGAAATCGCATGCTCCGATTATGTATTGCAAAGGTCTGTTCCGTTTTAAATCCTTTATGCCGAAGTGTATTTTCAGAAGTTCCGACTCACTCACTCCCATGCTTGGCTCGGACAATATCTTGTTAAAGGACAAGCCTGCAAAGTGTTCCAATAAGCGATAAACCATCGCCCGCACCTCTTCTTTTCCGTAAACATCGTCCAACTCCGAATGGGCAAAACGAACGATGTCCTGTACTTTGTTTGAAGGTATCCGCATTTTTCGTACTTTTGTCGCTGCAAATAAAGTTGCAAAATTAGCCAATTTGAATGTAACAATCAGCAAGTATTTGACGGAATCGAACATACAAGTATTAGAGAAAAGATGAAGAAAATCAGAGTAGGGAGAAACCGTAGTGTAGTGATTGAAGAAAATGAAATACCTAAACTTAAACATTGCATAATAGGAAAAGATGATATACATGACGGATTGGATTTTTACAATAAGGTGATAAACGCCGATTTATTTGAAGTTTTGGGCTTCTTGCCCAACGAATTTGCGGATTTAATCATCGTTGATCCACCATATAACCTTGATAAGAATTTCAACGGTTTCAAGTTTAATTCAATGAATGCCGAAAAATATGAAGAGTATGTAGAGTCTTGGTTATCTATATTGTGTAAGAAGTTGAAGCCGTCTGGTTCTCTTTATTTGTGTGGTGATTGGAAATGTACATCTTCTCTTCAAAGAGTATTAGAACGTCATCTCTATGTATTGAATCGAATAACATGGCAAAGGGAAAAAGGGCGTGGTGCGATGAACAACTGGAAAAATTCAATGTAAGACCTTTGGTTCGCAGTAAAAAATCCTAAGGATTATTTCTTCAATGTAGAAGCAGTCAAAATGAAACGAAAGGTAATAGCTCCTTACAGAGAGAACGGAGTGGCAAAAGATTGGAGTGAAACAGATGAAGGAAATTTCAGACTGACATACCCATCCAATTTCTGGGACGATATAAGCGTTCCGTTTTGGTCAATGCCCGAAAACACAAATCACCCGACGCAAAAGCCGGAAAAGTTGATTGCAAAATTGATTCTGGCTTCTTCCAAAGCAGGAGACTTAGTCTTCGATCCTTTCTTGGGTAGTGGTACGACCGGAGTGGTCGCAAAAAAACTTGGAAGAAACTTTTGTGGAGTGGAGATTAACGAAGAATATTGTTTCTACGCAGCAAAAAGATTAAATATGGCAGATGAGGATAAAGAAATACAAGGCTACAGCGATAATGTCTTCTGGGAAAGAAATACATTGGCTTTACAGAAGAAGATAAACAAGAAGCATTCAGCCAAACCTATACAATCAACAAATTTATTTGGAGATGAAGAATAGTATCAAAGACTTCATTAATCGTGTTTTATCGTTTAAGACCGACGATAAAGCAGAAATGATTAATTTCCTGAAAAATGAATTTTCCCTTAGTCAAGATGGAAAAGTTTATTTTTGCGATTATTTTTCCGTAAGAGTATCATACTCCAAGAATAAATCGTTTACCAATACTGTTTTGTCTCTTTCAAAGTTACAAAAGTACGATACGAAACCCTTTTTCGTTCTTTTGATCCGAGCAAACGGGCTTAATAACAGTATATATCTTGCAAACACGACCTTTCTTTCCAAAGTCAGCCATTCTTCAAAGGAGCTTACGGAAACCAATATAAGAGGTAGCTTCAATGGAAGCGATATTATCAAGGTATATCAGGGATTGGAAAACTGCTTACCGGAGAATTTTGAGACTTTATTCGCATTCCATTCTCTTTCATGGGAGGAAAATCTTCGCAGACTTGTTTACAATACAAACAACATTGTTCCTGTTGAAAAGAAATTTGAAGTAACCGACATAAATCGGGCAAAGATACTTTCATCTGTCGATTTGGCTCAAACTTTTTTGAAGAGTGGGGATTTTGATAACCTGTATCAAGATTTGGAAAGCAGACTCAAGAAATGCTATGAGGGTATATTATGTGCCGCTCATATAGAAAACACAAATGTAAGAGGTCGTCTGATAGAAGCTTTGATTACTTCCGATGAAGTGGAACGTAAAATGCTTTTGGAGGCTGTAAGAAAAGAAGAAATTCCTGATTATATCACAAAAAATACTCTTGGAGACTATTGTAAGGAATACCGAATAGGAAAGACATATACCGACATCAAGACCAAAATTCTTTATTTACATTCCAACCCAAAGGCTTACAATATCGACAAGTTCATTGAAACCATGTCAGATGGTCGGAGTATATTGTTTCTCTACCTGATAGGAATAGATGAAAAAGGAATTGTTGCTGCGAAATTGGTTTCCGTTTATCACAAAAGTCTTATAGAAGCAACGTTTGTCCAATCCCATTGGTCGGGACGTAATTCCAGAGGTATAACACAGTTTAATGGAGAGGCACTGAACAACATTCTTGAAAGCAAAGATTTTATAAATGTTTTAGACACAGAGAAAGCCAAGACTTTCTTGCTTGACATTATTTCGCTTTAAGGGTTTCTTGCGTCTGATTATCAATATAGAATAACGAAATGAGCGAACAAGATAATATATATATGAGACGTTGCTTTGAATTGGCACGTCTCGGTGCGGGTTCGGTGAGTCCGAATCCGATGGTGGGTTCTGTGATTGTGTATAATGGTGAAGTAATCGGCGAGGGCTGGCACAGAAAATACGGGCAGGCTCATGCGGAAGTCAACGCAGTGGCTTCGGTCATGGACAAAAGCCTTTTGAAAAACTCGACTATTTATGTGGCATTGGAGCCTTGCTGTCATTGGGGGAAGACACCGCCTTGTGCAAAGTTGATAATAGATAGCGGCATAAGGCGTTGCGTTATCGCCAACACAGACCCCAATCCCAAGGTGTCGGGAGGCGGAATAAGGTTGCTGAAAGAGGCAGGTATCGATGTCGTTACAGGCGTGTTGGAAAGCGAAGGGGCGTTTCTCAATCGCCGTTTCTTCACCAATCAAAACGAAAAGCGGCCATACGTGATATTAAAGTACGCCGAAACGGCCGATGGCTTCATGGCACAGGAGGGAAAGAGTGCTTGGATAAGCAATGATGCCATCAGGATATGGACGCACAAGCAGAGAAGTGAAGAGGATGCCATAATGGTCGGTTACCGTACCGCAATGCAGGACAACCCTCAACTGAACGTACGATATTATGGCGGAAGAAATCCCAAGCGTATCGTTTTCGACAAAGAACTCAGCCTTCCTGCACAAATGCACCTCAAAGATAATTCACAAGATACCTATATCTTCAACTTCAAAAAGGACTTCAAGGACGGAAGAAACACATACGTACGACTGGAAAGAGACACGCAGACGGTGAAACGCATGTTGGATTATTTGTATGAGCAGAAGATTTGTTCCATTGTCGTGGAGGGGGGACGAAAAACCTTGGATATGTTCCTGCAATCGGGTTTGTGGGACGAGGCAAACGTAATCACAGGCACAAACAGCTTCCAAAGCGGCATAGCAGCCCCTACCATACTCAAACAAGTGGCAATCTCCGAAGCCATAGGCAATAACACATTAAGAACATACTTCAATAAGTGATTGTTCAATGAATTGATTTTCAACAATTGCAAATTCATGAAATTCTTTCGCCGTTTCATTTTTATGGAACGCCGAAAGAATTTTCTCGAACGGCGTTTCATCAAGTACGAAACGCCGTTTGGTTTTTGTGTATTCGGGTCGGTGGTTTTTAGGGCTGCGTTCTTTGGGTGGCAGAGTGGTCGGGCGATGATGTTCGATTGCTGTTTTGTCATGGTGAGTTGCTTTTGCGATAATTAGAAGCGGGCTTGGGTTGCCGATTGAAAATAATTCGTTAACTTTGCAAGCGGTATTTCCTCAAAGGAAAGGGTTAAAACGATAATCATGATACTGATAGCGGACGGTGGTGCGACAAAGACGGATTGGGCTCTTGTGGACGGAGACGGTAAGGCGGTGTTCTTTTCATCGCGTGGAATGAATCCGTACAATGTATCGGCGGATACCATGCGTAGGGAGATAGAAGAGAGAATTGTTCCAAATGCTCCTGTCGATATGGTGGAGGCTATGTTTATTTATGCCTCGGGCTGTTCGGCAAAAGAGAAGCAAAGGGAGGTGATTGATTGGTTTGCTCCTTTTTTCCCGAATACAAGGATTGAGGTCGAGGGAGATTTATTAGGTGCGGCGAGGGCTTGTTGCGGCAAAAAAGCCGGAATGGCTGCCATATTGGGAACAGGTTCCAATTCCTGCCTTTATGATGGAGAACGGATTGTGGAAAATGTGCCGTCTCTCGGTTATGTACTTTGCGATGAGGGAGCGGGAACAAACATAGGCAAACTGTTGTTAAGGGATTATTTGCGAGGCAGGATGCCGAAAGAGGTTTTAGAGATGTTCGCTCAACGATATAAAGGAGAGGAAACAGACTTTCTGAACAGACTTTACAAGGGTGAGGCTCCCAATTACTATCTTGCTTCGTTCGCAAGTTTTGCGATAGAGAATAAAACGAACTCTTATTGCAGAGAAGTGATATGTCTGGCATTCAAGGCTTTTTTTGTGCAACAGATAAGCACTTATCCCTCGTATAATAACTATGCATTGAATGTCGTTGGAAGCATAGGCTTTTTGGCAAAAGAGGAATTGATGCATGTTGCGAAAGGTTTCGGGGTCGAAATCGGTAAGGTGATAAAAGCTCCTTTGAAAGCCTTGGTGGAATACCACATAAAGCAAGAGTCTTTCAGGTTTGGTGAAAATTAAAAGAATCATATAATGACTAAGGTAGATGTTCTTCTCGGTTTACAATGGGGAGATGAAGGAAAAGGAAAGATAGTTGACGTTTTGACTCCAAGATACGATATAGTGGCGAGGTTTCAGGGTGGTCCAAATGCAGGGCATACTTTGGAATTCGGCACAATCAAACACGTGTTGCACATTATCCCTTCCGGTATATGTCATAAGGATAAGATAAACCTTATAGGTAACGGTGTATTGGTGGAACCGCTTATTTTGAAACAAGAGGTCGAGGCCTTGGAAAAGATGGGCTTCACTCCGAAAAAGAACCTTTATGTTTCGAAGAAGGCTCATTTGATATTGCCTACTCACAGAATGTCTGACGCTGCGAACGAGAAATCGAAAGGTTCTCAAAAGATAGGTTCTACGCTTAAAGGCATAGGCCCGGCTTATACGGACAAGGTTGCAAGAACGGGTGTGAGAGTCGGTTCTATTTTTGAAGCGGACTTCTTTGAAAAGTATGAGAAAGCACGTGATGCCCATTTTGCTCAAATAAGAGCCTTGGGCTATGAACCGAAGGACTTCAAAATAGATGGCGAAGAGTTCGAGGCTTACGAGAAAAAGTGGTTCGAGTCGTTGGATACGCTTAGACAACTCACTGTGATAGATAGCGAATACTTCTTGAACGAGGCTTTGAACAACGATAAGAAAATTCTTGCGGAAGGGGCTCAGGGTTCGATGTTGGATATAGACTTCGGTTCATATCCTTTTGTTACTTCGTCAAATACCATTACCGCAGGCGTTTGCTCGGGCTTGGGAGTGGCTCCATCGAAGATTGGTCGCGTATTCGGAATCTGCAAGGCATACTGCACAAGAGTCGGAAGCGGTCCTTTCCCTACGGAATTGTTTGATGCGGACGGAGAAGAGATGCGTCAACAAGGCAGAGAGTTCGGTGCAACCACGGGAAGAGCGAGACGTTGCGGCTGGTTGGACATACCGGCTTTGAAATACGCCTGCATGCTTAACGGGGTTACGCACCTGATGCTGATGAAGATTGACGTATTGAACCAATTCGAGAATATCAAAATTTGCGAACAATACGAGATAAACGGTGAAAAGACGGAACATGTGCCGTATGACGTGAATGCAAAGATAACCCCAATCTATTCCGACCACAAAGGATGGTGTGCAGGCACAGAGGGCATGAAGTCTTTCGAGGAATTGCCGAAGGAAATGCGGGATTATGTTCAAGAAATCGAGCAAAGAACCAACCTTCCAGTTGCAATAATTTCGACTTCTCCCAACAGAGACGACACGATAATAAGAGCAGAATTATAAAATCAAAAAACATTGAATTACATGAAGCAGATAGTTATAGCGGTTTTGGCGATAATGATTTCCTTTGCCGGATACGCACAGAAATTACGCCCTTCTGATGTGCCGCAGGAGGTAAGGCTTGGATTGGAAAACACATATTCGGACTATAAACTCAAAGGCTGGTACTTTGAAACGGGACAATATGTTGCGGAAATAGATATCGACAAGCAGATAGGCAGGGTTTTCCTGACTGCAACAGGTAATTGGCAATTCACCATATTCAATATACAGGAACAGGAGTTGCCTACCTTGGTTGCTAACTATTTCATCAACAATTATCCGGGCTATCGCATCAAGAAATCCGAGTATGTTGAAGACTTCTCCGGCGACAATTATTACCGCCTTATCATTGCGATGAAGGGAATAGGTCAAACGGAGTACGAAATGATTTTCGACCCGAGAGGAAAGCTCACGAAAACGAACGCTCCCGACCCGGATTTCGTGAAGAAAGACTATATCGCAAGATTAAATCCCGAGGCCATAGAGTACAGACAAAAGAAGATGGCGGAAAGAGCCTCTTTGGACGGAAGCGGTTTGGAAATAAAAACAGGGGAAGACGGAGATGTGAAGAAAAACTCGAAATCCAAGGATGTGGATATTGAAGTACCGGAAGCCTTGGACACTCCCGTTATACCGGAAGAAGTAACGAAAGCATTCAAAAAGAAATTCCCTCGTTTGGAAGTAAAAGAGTGGAAAGAGGAAGAGGGCAATTTCAGAGCGTATTACGAAAACCGCGGACGGGATATGGAAATCCTTTTCAAGGCTGACGGAATGATAATGACAACAACAACATCTGTGGAAAAGGAACGCTATCCGCGTCTTATCATCAAGGATTTGACATCTCGTTATCCCGAAGTCAAGTTCCCTTCTGCCATAAATAAATTTCAAAAGGTGGATTACGACTTGAAATATCGCAAAACGGTTACTGACAGAAAGCTCAATACGTATTATTATATAGAGTTTACTCAGAAGATAAAGGGCAAGAAGGACAAGAAAACGGTTAAGTTGACTTACGACAAGTCTTTCAAGTATCAGGGACTAGCCGGAAGCACTGACGAATATCAGGACGAGGATTAACGCAAATGCCTTTCATGAGCAGGTTCATACCGTTGGCAATCTTGTTAAGTCTTGCTTGCGGTCTTGCAGCACAGAAACAAATAGATTATCAATCGGATTGGGGAGAGAGGAAGCCGTCTTTCCCCAATCAGTTGATATTATGCCGTAATGTTGTCTTTCATCATGACGATATGACAATGAATTGCGATTCCGCCGTCTTTCATACGGAAGATAACTTCATAGAAGCATTCGGCGAAATCCACCTTTATCAAGACACAACACACCTTTATGGCGACAGAGTGTATTATGACGGTAATACGAAGACTGCCGAAATTTTCGGAGAAACCGTAATACTTCAAGACGGCGGGACGACGCTGGAAACGGACTACATGGTATGGGACAGGGTCGCGGAAACAATCCGATATACCAATTCGGCAGAGATTTGGGATGAGGAAAGCACTCTCCGAAGTCTTATAGGAACGTATTATACAGGTAAAAAACGATTTGAATTTACCGACAAAGTGCAAATAACAAGCCCTCGTGCAAACATAGACTCCGACTCACTTGCATACGATACCCGAACAGATGTGGCGTACTTCTATTCTGCCACACGCATATTTACATCGGACAGCGTACTTATACTGACAAATTGCGGCAACTACAACACGAAGACCGACCAATCGGAACTTTATCTCAACAGCAAGATATGGCACAATGCCGAATACCTTACGGCAGACAGTATATATTACAATACGCAAACGCAATGTGGCAAAGCCTTCGGCAATATCTTTATAGAAGATACCGCAAATAAGGTTCAAGCTTACGGGCAGTACTTGGAAACAGACATAAAGGAGGGTTTGAAATATGCCTTTTTGACAGGTCAGGCTCTTTTCAAACAAATCGACAAAGATACCCTGTATCTGCATGCCGATACCTTGCGAACGGATTTCGACAGCACCGACAAAGCGGAACGAATGTCGGCTTTCAGGCATGTGAAGATTTATAGGAATGATATGCAAGCTGCTTGTGAATTTCTCGATTACCATATCAAAGACAGCATTGCCTATATGACCGAACGTCCTGTGCTTTGGCAGGAAGAGAGTCAGTTCACTGCGGATACCGTTCGTTTCCATATACAAGGCAAACGCATAAAGCAAATGCAGCTCTATCCTAATCCTTTGATTATTCAAAACTCCGATACTGCAACTGCCGAATACTTCAATCAGATTTCGGGCAAATATCTTATTGCGGACTTCAAAGAAAATAAGATAAGCTATTCCCAAATTGATGGAAACATAAATATAGTGTACCATGTTTGGGAAGAGAAAAAGAATAAGCCGAAACAGCATACAGGTATTAACATAGGCAGCTGTGCAAGCCTGAAAATGTACTTTGAAAAAGGAAAACTTAAAAAAATGACAGCAGTTCAAAATCCTGATTTCTACATAGATGACATTGAACGCATAGAAGAAAAAGACAAAACGCTGAAAGGCTTCATTTGGTTGGACAATATACGTCCGCAAAATCCGCAGGACATATTCATACAGCGAGACTGACTTTTTGTCATAAAAGCATCAAAGGAACGGAATTTGATAGCAAGAAAATGACTAATCATTAGGAAGAAATGAAACAGAAAGTCGAATCACACAAAACAAAGAAACAGAAAAACAAGGCAAAGCATATAATTCACAAACTAATAAAGAAAGATAAGACTATGGCTGAAAATATCGAAGATAAGGACGAAAACGTAAAGCAAAACGAGCAAGAGAACTTGGATAACAGCGAGCAAGAAGCCAAAGAAAAAGAAGCCGAAATCCGTATAGAGGAAGAATGGAAAAGCAAGTTCGAAGATTTGAACAAGAAATACCTCTTGCTCTATTCCGATTTCGAGAACTACCGAAAGCGAACGGCAAAAGAGAGAGTGGAATTGATAAAGACTGCTGCCGAAAGCACGATAAAGGACTTGCTCCCCGTGATTGACGATTACGAGAGAGCGTTGCAGAACTTGGAAAAGCAGGAAGACGAGATTTTCATCAAAACGAAAGAGGGTTTGGATTTGATTTACGGCAAACTGATGAACACTTTGAATAAACAAGGCTTGAAACCTATAAACGCCAAAGGTGAGAAGTTCGATGAAAATCTTCATGAAGCCATAGCAAGAGTGCCGGCTCAAAAAGAGGAAGAGAAAGGCATGGTAATAGATGAAACAACCAAGGGATATTATCTTAATGACAAAGTAATACGTTATTCCAAGGTTGTAGTGGCAATGTAAGAGAGGAGTAACAATGGCAGAAAAGAGAGATTATTATGAAGTCTTGGGCGTATCAAAGAACGCCACGGACGAAGAATTGAAGAAAGCATACAGAAAATTAGCGATAAAATATCACCCCGATAAGAATCCGGGCGATAAGGAAGCAGAGGAAAAATTCAAGGAAGCGGCAGAAGCATACGACGTATTGAGGGATAAGGACAAGCGTGCAAGGTATGACCAATTCGGACATGCAGGCTTGGACGGTCAGGCAGGCTTCAGCTCCGGTGGTATGAACATGGATGATATTTTCTCCATGTTCGGTGATATTTTCGGAGGCAGAGGCTTCGGCGGATTCAGCAGTTTCGGCGGTTTCGGCGGCTCTCGCGGCGGCAGAAGCAGGAATGTAAACCGCGGCGGCAACCTCAGAATAAGGGTAAAGATGACTTTGGAGGAGATAAACAGCGGCGTGGAGAAGAAAATCAAAGTCAAAAAGTACGTACCCTGCAAGACATGCAACGGAAGCGGTGCAAAACCGGGTTCGGAAAAGACCACATGCCCTAATTGCGGCGGAAGCGGTGTCGTGGTTCAAGTTCAGAGAACCATTTTGGGCAACATGCAAACCCAATCCACCTGTCCGCATTGCCACGGTGAGGGAACGATAATAAAGGAAAAGTGTCCCGATTGCGGCGGTGAGGGAATCGTTCAAAGCGAAGAAGTCATCGAAATCAAGATACCGGCAGGCGTTGCAGACGGAATGCAACTTTCCATGCAAGGCAAAGGCAATGCAGGTGCAAGAGGCGGCATAAACGGAGATTTAATTGTCTTGATAGAAGAAGTGCCGCACGAAATATTCGAACGAGACGGCAATAACCTCTGCATGCAAACCTATATAACATTCTCGCAAGCCGTTCAAGGCACCACAATAGAAGTACCTACCTTAGACGGAAAGGTCAAATTCAAAATAGAACAAGGAATGCAAAGCGGAAAAGTTTACAGATTGAAAGGCAAAGGCTTGCCGGAAGTCAACTCCTACGGAAGACGTGGAGACCTTTTGGTCAGAGTCGATGTCTGGGTTCCGAAAAGTTTCACCAAAGAGGAGAAAAAACTCCTCGATGAACTGGATAAACACCCTGCCTTTCAGCCGAAACCATCTGCAAAGGAGAAAAGCTTCTTTGAAAAGATGAAAGATATGTTCAGTTAAAGAAGACTTCCGCTCATCGAAAACAAAGACTTCACGAAGTTCGAACTGCATATAATCGTTGCGAAATGTTTATATGCAGTTCTTTTTTTCGGTAATCGATTCCTTCTTATCCTTGATTGTCCGTTATTTCAGTTCGGTAAAACCTCGACATGCAGATAAATCCTGAGCCGATGCATAGAGAGGATCGGCGATGAAATCGTCGCAAGAACGGTGTTACGAACGTTCTCCTTGGGCAAAAGTCCGATAAATCCTCATGTAAAAATTTTTTCCTCGGTGCTTACACTCCAAAAGAGGTGGTCTTTTACCACAAAAGAGGTGCTCTTTTACTATAAAAGACCACCTCTTTTGTATCTTCCCCTCCGAGGAAAATTTCTTCCGCACCGCTCTTTTTGTTTT
>ERZ1026898.407-NODE-407-length-26975-cov-16.354421_pt1 | contig 26975 bp, 18 predicted proteins | sample MGYA00380178_ERZ1026898 | MGnify/ENA primary metagenome ERZ1026898 (study PRJEB33269, sample SAMEA4719814) | human gut metagenome | biome: human-associated habitat; feature: organic feature; material: feces | place: Cameroon | collected 2013-10 ...
AGGACCCGGACGCGGTGCAGACCGCGCGTGCACGCCTTGCGGGCCTGCCTGCCACCGTGGTGCAGATCAACTTCCGCTATGCCGGACAAGCCCTTGAGAGCCTTGGCATCGAGAAGATCGACGGCGCGCTGCTGGACCTTGGCGTTTCCAGCCACCAGCTGGACGATGCGGCCCGCGGCTTTTCTTACCGGGCGGACGCACCGCTGGACATGCGGATGAGCCAGCAGGGCGAGACGGCAGCGGACCTTGTGAACACCGAGAGCCGCGAAGAACTGGCGCGTATTTTGCGGGACTACGGCGAAGAGCCTTTTGCGTGGCAGATCGCGGGCAGGATCGTGGAAGCACGGGAGACTTCGCCCATCGAGACCACCTTGCAGCTGGCTGACATCGTGGCCGGTGCCATGCCCCCGGCCGAGCGCCGCAAAAACAAAAACCCGTCCCGCCGTACCTTTCAGGCACTGCGCATTGCGGTGAACCACGAGCTGGATGCGCTGGAAGAAGGGCTGGACACCATTTTTGATCACCTTGCGCCGGGCGGCCGGCTGTGCGTGATCACCTTCCATTCGCTGGAGGACCGGCTGGTGAAGAACAAGTTCCGCCGCTGGGCCACGGCCTGCACCTGCCCGCCGGAGTTCCCGGTGTGCGTGTGCGGCGGCAAGGCAAAGGCGAAACTGATCACCCGCAAACCCATTGAAGCAAACCGTCAGGAATTGGAGGAGAACCGGCGCAGCCGGTCCGCCCACCTGAGAGTTTTGGAAAAATGCTGAACGGCAGACACCGTTTTGTGAGGAGGAGAGCAAACCATGGGTCAGGCAGCATACGATTATAACGCGGTACGCCGCAGAAAAGCCCCGCAGACACAGCGCAAGGCGGACTTGCGCGTTGCAAAGGGCGGCAAGCGCAGGCTTTCGCCGGTGCAGGCGGCATTGCACAATGCCATGCATCTGGTGGCGGCAGCACTGCTGGCAGGGTTTGCCATCAGCCTGCTGTGGAGCGAATCCCAGCTGGTGGAGCTGAACGACCAGATCCAAGATGCAAAGGCCCAGCTGGTGAGCGAGCAGAGCCAGTACACCTACTACAACAGCACCCTGAACAGCAAGACCAACATCACCAGCGTGGAAGAGACGGCGAACCGCTTGGGCCTGATGAAGATCGACCAGAGCCAGATCACCTATATCCGCTTGGGCGAGAGCGACACGCTGGAACGCAGCCAGTCCGCTGTACGGCAGTGGACCGATTTTATCTACAACGGTGCCGTGAACATCCTTGGCACCATAAAGTGAGCTGAATATGGGAAAGCGTGCGGCAGCGCACGCTTTTTCGGTTTATAACCCCTCCCGGCGGAGGAAAACGCCAAAATCCGATCATTGCGCGGCACGCGCTGCAAAACGCCGCCTGCCGCAGGAGATACCATGCCAAAACTTTTCCGAAAGATCGCTAAAAAAATAAAAGGCCCGTGGCCGGAGACTGCCCCCGATGCCCGCATGAACCCCAAGATCAGCGCGGTGTGCGGCGGCTTGGCGCTGGCGGCCATGCTGTTTGCCGCGGCTCGCGTGACCTACAGCCTGTACGACATCCAGATCGTCAACGGCGAGAACTACCGCCAGCTGGCCGCAGAACAGCAGCTGATGGACACCACCATCAAGGCGACCCGCGGTGAGATCTACGATACCTCCGGCATCACGCTGGCTTCCACCAGCGTGGTGTGGACCATCTGGGCCGACCCGAACAGCAGCAAGATCCTCTACACCTCCACCGGCGATGAGGACAGCGAAGTGCGCACGCCGGATACGGCCATGTGCGCAGAGGTGAGCCGGGAGCTGACCCTGCGCCTGCTCTCCGGCGACGGCGAAAGTCTGGACGCGGTGGACACCTCGTCGGAAGCCTACCAGAAGCAGTACGATAAAATTTACAAGGCCCTTTCACAGGTGGGCCAAAATGAGGCAACGGCCAGCAAGTATCAGGTGCTGGCTTCCAAGGTGAACAACGCCGTCAAGCTCTCCATTGAAGATTACGTCTCCCAGTTCAACAAGGCGCACCGCAGGGCGTCGGACGGCACCCGCAAGGGCAATCTCTCGGTGGGCAGCGAAAAGAGCTTCCAGCGCAACTACCCTTACGGTGCCTTTGCGGCGGCGGTGCTGGGCTTTACCGATGCGGACGGCATCGGTACCTACGGGCTGGAAAAATCCTATCAGTCCACGCTGGCCGGTGTGGATGGCCGCACCATCACCAAGCGCAACGCCTACAACAACGCCATCGCGGATGAGAATGCTTCCACCTTTGCCGCCAAGGACGGCAGCAATCTGGTGCTCTCGCTGGACGTGAACGTGCAGGAGATCGTGGAGCGCTACCTGAACGAGGCCATTGCGGCCAACACGGTGGAGAACCGCGGATGCGCCATCGTGATGAACGTCAAGACCGGTGCCATCCTTGCCATGGCTTCCAAGCCGGATTTTGACCCCAACGACCCGCTGGACTACAGCGCGAATCTCGATTACCTCAACGAGCTGGTGCACGCCGAGCCGGAGCTGTACGGCATCTATAAAAAAGAGGAAAACGGCAACGAGCTCAAGGACGCAAACGGCAACCGCATTCTGGACGAAGAGGCCGATTATTCCGGCTATTTCCGCGATATCCAGTGGAAAAACAAGACAATTACCGAGCTGTACTACCCCGGCAGCGTGTTCAAAGTGATCACCTCGGCCATGGGCGTGGACTCCGGCCTTGCCAACATCAACACCACCTTTACCTGCGCCGGTGCCTACGGCGTGGCCAAGGAGACCTACCACTGCGCAGGCCACAAGGCCCACGGCACCATCACGCTGGCCGAGGCTTTGCGCCAGAGCTGCAACATCTATTACATTCAGCTGGGCCAGCGCATCGGCTCCCAGACGTTCTACAATTACTTCGACGCCTTTGGCTTTACCAGCCGCACCGGCGTGGACCTGCCCAGCGAGACCGGCTTTATGCAGTACTACAAGGCAAACCAGCTGGGCGAGGTGCAGCTGGCATCCTCGGCCTTTGGTCAGGCCATGGCCATCACGCCGCTGCAAATGTGCACTGCGGTGGCCGCAGCCGTCAACGGCGGCTATCTGGTCACGCCCCACGTTGTGGATAAGATCACCGATTCCAACGGCAATGTGATCGAGGAGAACGGTGCCAATGTGCGCCGTCAGGTGATCAGCGAGAGCACCAGCAATGTGATCCGCCAGATCATGGAATACGAGGTGGGCGCGGGCACCGGCGGCGGCAAGTACGCCTACGTGTCCGGCTACCGCATCGGCGGCAAGTCCGGTACGTCTGAGCAGCTGAACATGGACCGCCGCGCCGACGGCGACTATAAAAAGGTGGCATCCTTTGCCGCAGTGCTGCCCGCCGACGACCCGGAGATCATCGTCTATGTGATGCTGGACGACCCCAACAACGCCCGCACCGACTACTCTTCGCTGCTGGCAGCACCCGTTGTGGGCAACATCATCAGCGAGGTGGCACCGTACCTTGGCATTGCCTCCGACGGTGAGGACCGCAGCCAGACCGTGGTCACGGTGCCAAACCTTGTGGGCACCGAGTGGAGCAATGCGCAGGTGCAGCTGAACATCAAGGGCCTGAAGCATCAGCTGGCCGAAAGCACAGCCAGTCAGGCGGCGGCAGCCGTTACCTACCAGTACCCCCATGCGGGCGCAAAGGTGGCTTACGGCACCACCGTCTACCTTTATACCGATACCTACGAGGGCAGTCATACCGAGGTTCCGGATGTGACCGGCAAGAGCGCGGATTTTGCCCGCCAGATGCTTTCCGCCGCCGGGCTGAACTGCGTGGTGGAAGGCAACGCGAACGGTACCGTGCAGGCCCAGAGCAGCGATGCCGGTTCCAGCGTGCAGCGCGGCACCATCGTGACCATTACCTGTGGATGAGGATAAAAAGAAATAGAGAGGGGACATGATAAATGGAAAAAATTTCTGCAAGCAAGCTTCTGGCAGGGCTGGTGCCCGCAGGCTCCATCCCGGAAGGGATGCAGGTGGAGTCTGTGACCACCGACAGCCGCGAGGTGCGGCCCGGCTGCATTTTTGTGGCTTTCCCGGGCGAAAAATTTGACGGCCACGATTTTGCAGCAAAGGCCCTTGCGGACGGTGCCGCCTATGTGGTGGTGAACCACCCTGTGGAGGGCGTACCCGCCGAAAAGGCCATCCTCTGCCCGGACAGCTACCACGCCATGATGGTGATGGGTGCCAACTACCGCAGCCAGTACCACCCCAAAATGGTGGGTGTGACCGGCAGCGTGGGCAAGACCACCACCAAGCAGATGACCTACGCGGCCCTTGCCGGTTTTGGCGAGACCATCAAGACCGAGGGCAACCAGAACAATGAGCTGGGCATGCCCCGCACCCTGATGCGTCTGGAAAGCAGCACCGAGTATGCGGTCATTGAAATGGGCATGAGCCATGCGGGCGAGATCGACCGGCTGGCCCGCGCTGCCCGCCCGGATGTGGGCATCATTACCTGCATCGGCGTTTCCCACATCGGCAATCTGGGCAGTCAGGAGAACATCTGCAAGGCAAAGCTGGAGATCTGTGCAGGCCTGCCGGAAGGCGCACCGCTGGTGCTGAACTACGACGATACGTTCCTGCGCAAGGCAAAGCTGCCGGAGCACGTAAAACCGGTGTGGTTCAGCCTGACCGACGAGAATGCCGATGTGTGCGCACTGTCCATCCGGCAGGAAGAAGACGGCATGAGCTTTGTGCTGGAAGATCAGGAGGAGGGCACCTTTGTGGTGAAGATCCCGGCCATGGGCAGGCACAACGTGGCCAATGCCTTGGCTGCCTACTGCGCCGCCACCCGCTTGGGCTGCGATGCGCGCGGCGTGATCAAGGGCCTTTCCAATTTTGAGCAGACCGGCCGCCGTCAGAAGGTGGTGCACAGCAAGGGCGTCACCGTGATCGAGGACTGCTACAATGCGAACCCCGACAGCATGAAGGCCGCGCTGGCCATGTTCAAGGAGTTCCCCTGCAAGCGCCGCTTTGCGCTGCTGGGCGATATGCTGGAGCTGGGCGAGCTCTCCCGCGAAGCCCACGAGGAACTGGGCCGTCTTGCCGCCGAGAGCAGCCTCTACTGCCTTGTGACCTACGGCGAAAACGCAAAGCGCACGGCTGTGGTGGCTGCGGCCAAGGGGGTCAAGACCCTGCACGCAGACAACTACCGCGAAGCTGCCGACGCTTTGCTGAACCGCATGGAGCCGGGCGACGCGCTGCTGGTAAAGGCCAGCCACGGCATGGCACTGGAAAAGGTGCTGGAAATTTTCTACGCAGAGCAGAAAGATGCCGAAGAATAACCCTTTGGCATGAATTTGGAGACTGAAAAATGATTCGTTTCGCCTTGATCGCCGCGTCGGTGCTGGGTTTTGCGCTGACGGCGGCGCTCGGCAATCTGATGGTGCCACTGCTGCGGGAGCTGGAACGCGCGGCACGCAGCACCGGCACCGAGGCGCCCGCACCGGAAGGCGCAGTGCCCACCATGGGCGGGCTGTGCCTGATGGTGGGCACGCTGGCGGCAGTGGGCGCAGGCTGGCTGGCCGCGTGCGCTGCACAGCCAGCCCTGCTTGGCAGCGAGGGGCAGATGATGCTCCGGCTGCTCACAGCGCTGCTGGGCGCACTGGCCTTTGGCTTTATCGGGCTGGCCGATGATGTGGCCCGCATCCGCAGCAGTTATCCGAATGGGCTGGGCCTGCGCCGCGGCCCGCGCCTTGCGCTGGAAGCAGCGGCGGCAGCACTGGTGCTGGCCATTCTGGCGGCAAACGGCTGCCTGCCTGTGGGGCTCACCCTGCCGGGCGCGGGCTATGTGGCGTTTGCACCGGCCCCGCTGCTGTGGGGCACTGTGCTGGTGGCGCTGGCCGAAGCGGCCCGCGTGGCCGACGGTGCAGACGGCACCGTGTGCGGTGCTGCCTTTGTGGCCATGCTGGGCCTGATGGTGCTGGAAACGCAGCTGGGCTGGTTCCCGCTGGCAGTGTTCCCGGCGGCGCTGGCCGGTGCGCTGATGGCCTTTTTGTTATGGGATTTCCCGCCTGCAAAGCTGCGCCCCGGCAAATGCGGGTGCCTGTTCTTGGCCGGTGCCGTGGGGTGCATCCCGCTGTGCATCGGCTATGCAGAGCTCAGCGTGCCGCTGGCACTGCCCTTTTGGGCAGAGGGCGGTATGGTGGCGCTGCAAATCGTCACTTACCGGCTCACGGGCCGCACGCTGTTTTGCACAGCGCCGCTGCACCGCTGGCTGGAAAAGCGCGGCCTGACCGCCGTGAACATCTTTTACGCCCTGTGCGCGCTGAGCGCGTGCGGGCTGGCGCTGGCCGCAGCCTTTGTGCGCGGGCTGTAAGCGCCGCATCCTGAAATGACGAGGGGGAGTGGCAAAGTGGAAGCCACCCGCGGACAATACCGCAGAAAAACAAAACAACGGGAGTGGGTGCCGCCGTTCCAGTGGGACCCCGGCCCTTGGAACCGTCTGCTGCTGAACTGGCTGGCAACGATGGGCGTGATCCTGGTGTTCGGCCTTGTGATGCTGTACAGCGCCAGCTATACCACCGGCTACCTGCGCATGGGCGACAGCCTGCACTATATCGGCCAGCAGCTGCTGTGCATGGGCATCGGCCTTGGATGCATGTGGGTGATGAGCCATGTAGACCACCGCTTTTTGCGCAAGGTGGTGTGGCTTGGCTATTTTGTGGTGCTGGCCATGCTGGCCTTGACGCTGACCTTTGCGCCGCTGAACGGCTGCCGCCGCTGGATCCGCTTTGGCAGCTTTACGCTGCAAACCTCTGAGGTGGCAAAGTTTGAGATGATCCTGCTTTCGTCCCATCTGGCGGCAGGCGCACCGCAGATCCGGCGGTTCAGCCCGTCTTTGCGGCAAAAAGTGGGCGTGGGGGGCTGGCTGCACATCCGCATCGTGCGGCAGCTGATCATTCCGGTGCTGCCGCTGATCCCGGTGATCCTGCTGCTGTGGAGGGAACCGCACATGTCTGCCATTCTGCTGACGACGGCCATCGTGGGCACCATCCTGATGATGACCGGCTGCGGCGGCATCCTTACATGGGGCACAGCGGGCGTGGGCCTGCTGCTGCTCAAACCTATGCTGACGCTGGTGGAATCCATCCCGTACCTGCAAAAGCGCATGAAAACATGGTCCACGAACCTTGAGGACCTGAACGCCCAGACCAAGCAGAGCCTGTATGCCATCGGCTCCGGCGGCCTGAAGGGCCTCGGCCTTGGCAACAGCGTGGAAAAGCAGCTCTGGCTGCCGGAAAGCACCAATGACTTCATTTTCAGTGTGGTGTGCGAGGAGCTGGGCTTCATCGGCGCGGTGCTCATCATCGTGCTGTTCGTTCTGTTCATCGTGCAGGGCTTTTTGATCGCCTACAAGGCCGAGAACCAGTTCTGCACCATGGTGGGCATCGGCATTATGGCGCAGATCGCATGGCAGGTGTTCTGCAACATTGCCGTCGTCACCAACACCATCCCGAACACCGGCATCAGCCTGCCGTTCTTCTCGTCCGGCGGCACCAGCCTGATCCTGCTGCTGGCCGAGATGGGCGTGATGGTGAACATTGGCCGCAACGGCGAGCGGGCTGAGCAGCAGCGCGCCGAAGCCCGCGCCCAGCGTCAGGCCGCAAAGGCCCAGCAGGATGCGGAGTGGAAAGACCGCACCATCGATCTGGACGCAGCCCGCCGCGCGCGGGATGGAGTATAAGGAGGAATCATCATGCGAGTTCTGATCGCTGCCGGCGGCACTGCCGGCCATATCAACCCGGCACTTGCCATTGCAGGTGCGCTCAAAAAGGCAGATCCTTCTGCCGAGATCCATTTTGCCGGCCGCAGGGAGGGCATGGAGTACCGTCTGGTCACGCAGGCGGGCTATCCCTTCCACCACATTGAGATCACCGGCTTCCAGCGCAAGGTGTCGCTGCACAACATCAAGCGCAACATCGTCACGCTGTGGAACTTGGCCCTCTCCGGCCCCAAGGCCAAAGCCATCATGAAGGAGGTCAAGCCCGACCTTGTGATCGGCTGCGGCGGCTATGTGTCCGGCCCAGTGGTGCGCTGCGCCGCCAAAATGGGCATCCACACCGCCATCCACGAGCAGAACGCCTTCCCCGGCGTCACCAACAAGCTGCTGGCACCGGATGTGGATATCGTGTTTGCCGCCGTGCCCGCCGCCGTGGAAAAGCTGGGCGCGCCTGCCAAGACCATCGTGGTGGGCAACCCGGTGCGCCCGGAGGTGTTCACTAAGGCAAAGGAGCGGGATGCCATCCGTGCCGGGCTTGGCGCAGGCGACCGCACCGTGGTGCTCTCGTTTGGCGGCAGCTTGGGCGCACGCCGCGTCAACGAGGTGGTGGCCGACCTGTGCGCATGGGAGCAGCACGAGCACAAGCCGGTGCTGCACCTGCACGCCACCGGCCAGTACGGCGTGCAGCTGTTCAAGGATCTGGAAACCGAAAAGGGCTTTGCCGAGGGCGACAGCCTTGTGGTAAAGGAATACATCAATAACATGCCGGAACTGCTGGCCGCGGCAGACCTTGTGATCAGCCGCGCCGGTGCGCTGACGCTGGCCGAGCTGGAAGCCGTGGGCCGTGCCGCCGTGCTCATCCCCAGCCCCAATGTGGCCGAGAACCACCAGTATTTCAACGCCATGGAGCTGCAAAAGGCCGGAGCCGCCGTGGTCATTGAAGAAAAAGACCTGACCGGCGAAAAGCTGGTGAGCACCGTGGCCGACATGCTGGCACAGCCCGGCCGTCTGGCCGAGATGGGCAAAAATGCCCGCAGCCTGTCGGTGGACGACAGTCTGGACCGCATTGCCGAAGCACTGCTCAGACTGGTGCAGAAGTAAAAAACAAAACCGGAAAGGAGGTGTGCGCCATGCAGCAGTACCGCAACAACAGAAACAACGGCAATATCTACGACCTGCGGAAAGATTTGCAGCATTCTCCGCCGCCTTCACAGCCCCAGAATACCGCCGGCAGTGCGGACGGGCGCTATGGCTTCAACGGCGAACCGCTGAGCTTCAAGCCGTCCCGCACGGCAGGCGGCACCGTGCGCCGGACCCGCACCGACAACAGCATCGAGTTCCCCGCACAGACGCGCCGCATGGCGGAAAGCCAGCCGCGCACCCGCAGCCAGAGCCGCAGCGCGCAGCCGCAGAATATGCGCAGCCGCACGGCCCAGCCCCAGCGGCAGGCAGCCGGGAATGCACAGCCGCGGCGCAAAGCCAAAAAGAAAAAGCCGGCCAGCCGTGCCGCCCAGCAGCGCTACCCAAACCAGCGTCTGCGCCCGGCACAGCAGGTACGGGAGCCGGTGCGGCGGGAGAAGCGCAAAAAGCGCAAAATGACCCGCGCGGCCATCAAGCGCCGCCGGTTTATGCGCCGTCTGGCCGCATTGGCCACGCTGGCGGCGGTGATCGCGGCGGGCATCTACCTGACCATGACCATGCTGTTCAAGATCGGCACCCTCCAGGTGCAGACGGCGGACGGCACTGTGGTGCAGCAGGCGGGCGGCTATTCCAGCGCCGAGATCCTTCAGGCGCTGGGCGTGCAGACGGAAGAGAACATTTTCAGCTTTGACCCCGGCGAAAAGGAAGCCGCGCTGGAACGGCAGTTCCCGCTGCTGGAATCCATCCGCGTGGTGCGCGATTACCCCAACACCGTGGTGGTGCAGGTGACGGAGGCCGTGCCCACCTATGCCATGCAGACCGAAAAAGGCTGGCTGACCCTCTCGGATACGTTCAAAATTCTGGCCTGTGACGCAGCCCGGCCGGAGGGGCTCAAGACCCTGTACGGCGGTGCCGTTTCCACCACCACGCCCGGCGAGCAGCTGAGCTTTGCAGTGGAAAATGCAGCGGCAAGCGATGCTTCCGCATCCGGCAGTGCTGCAAGCGGCCCGGAGGAAACGGACAAAAAGATGGAAGCACTGACCGCCTTGCAGACCAAGCTGGAAGAATACGGTATGCTGGACGACGTGACCCGCATCGAGTTTGCGGACACCGCCCAGATGGCATTTTTGTATCAGGACCGCATCAGTGTGCTGCTTGGCGCGCTGAACGATCTGGATTATAAGCTGGACCGCGCACGCTATGTGCTGACCAACGCCGACGGCAAAGGGGTAAGCGCCACCGACACCGGCGGGCTGGATTTCAGCCATGTGAGTGCGGCCAGCACCACCCGCAAGTTCTATCTGGCACAGGGCGCACCCACCCTGCCTTCCGGCTATGTGGTGCCGGAAAAGACCGAGCCGGAGCCGACGGATACGGCGCAGGCAGAGGACGCGGCAGGCACCGCCGATGGGGCCGAGACGGCACAGACCGCAGCCGGTGAGGACGCCGCGCAGGCCGAAACGCCGGTGACAGACCCCGCCCGCATGACCGCCGCCAACGAAGAAAACCCGATGTAAGCAAACCGTTTTGAGGAGTGAGCAGCTATGAAACTGGAACAGTTACTGGAAGGCGTGCCCTTTACCCTTGTGCAGGGCAGCACGGACACGGAGATCACCGATATCATCTACGACAGCCGCAAGGCGGCGCCGGGCCTTTTGTTCGTGTGCATCGTGGGCACCCAGCGCGACAGCCACGAATTTGCCGCCGACTGCGCCGCCAAGGGCGTCAGTGCGCTGGTGGTCCAGCACGACATCGACCTTTCTGCCGTGCCGGGCGTCACTGTGGTCAAAGTGGAGAGCAGCCGCTGCGCCATGGCCCTGATGAGCGCCAACCTCTTTGGCAACCCTGCCCGCAAAATGACCATGATCGGCGTCACCGGCACCAAGGGCAAGACCACCACCACCCACATGATCAAAAGCGTGCTGGAAGCCGCAGGCCGCAAGGTGGGCATGATCGGCACCAACGGCATCTACTACATGGGCCGCCACAAGGACACCGCCAACACCACCCCGGAAAGCTACGAGCTGCAAAAGACCTTCCGGGAGTTTCTGGATGCGGGCTGCGACACCGCGCTGATGGAAGTATCCAGTCAGGGCCTGATGATGGACCGTGTGGCGGGCATCCACTACGATGTGGGCGTGTTCACGAACCTTTCGCCGGACCACATCGGCCCCGGCGAGCACAAGACCTTTGAGGAGTATCGCAGCTGGAAGGGCCAGCTGTTCAAGCGCTGCGATGTGGGCGTGGTGAACATCGACGATGAGAACACCGAAGCCCTGCTGGAAGGCCACACCTGCCGCCTTGTCACCTATGGCCGCGCCGCGCAGGCCGACTACCGCGAGACCGGTTTTGAGCTGCTGCGTACCCACGATTTTCTGGGTGTGAAGTTCCATGTGACCGGCAAGGACGAGATGGACGTGAAGGTGAACATGCCCGGCGAGTTCAGCGTGTACAATGCGCTGGCCGCGCTGAGTGTGGGCAAGGTGCTGGGTCTGCCGGATCAGGCCATCCACGATGGTCTGGGCAAGTGTGTGGTCAAGGGCCGCGTGGAGCTGGTGCCCATCAGCAAGAAGTTCACCATCCTGCTGGACTACGCCCACAACGAGGTGTCCACCGAAAGCCTGCTCACCACTCTGCGGGCCTACAAGCCCCACCGGCTGGTGGTGGTGTTTGGCTGCGGCGGCAACCGCTCCAAGCTGCGCCGCTACGGCATGGGCGAGATCTGCGCCAAGATGGCCGATCTCTCCATCCTTACCGAGGACAACAACCGCTTTGAGAAGGTGGAAGATATCCTTGCCGATATCCGCGTGGGCATGAACAAGGGTAACCCGGATGCAAAGTTCGTGGAGATCCCGGACCGCTTGGACGCTTTGCATTACGCCGTGGATCACGCGCAGGAGGGCGATCTGATCGCCGTGATCGGCAAGGGCCACGAGACCTACCGCGACCGCGAGGGCGTCAAGACCCCCTTCCTTGAGCGCGAACTGCTGGAAGAGTATGCCCAGCAGATCGGGCTGGAATAAACAGATAAAAACAAAACGAACGGCCTGACCTCCTGAAAAGGAAGTGTCAGGCCGTTCATTTTATGGGGAATAAACGGAGAAAAAGCAGAAGTTACTTCAGGTCGTCCGGCTTCATGATGATCCAGGAGATCACAAAGGAGACCACAAAGCCCAGAGCTGCAACGATGCAGGCATTCATAAAGTTATAGGGGTTATCTAGGCCGATGAACACCGGCAGGGTGGGCAGGCCCGGGGCGCCTTTGGCGTAGCGCACTACGTGGGTGATGCCGCCGTAGAAGCCGCCCACGGCACCGCCGATACAGGTAGCGGCCAGAGCCTTTTTATTGCGGGCAGTAAAGCCGTACAGGGCGGGCTCGGTAATGCCGCACACAGCGGTAATACCGGCAGACATGGCCAGAGACTTGGTCTTGGCATCCTTGCTCTTGAGCGCGGTGACGATGGTGGCGGCACCCTGTGCAATGTTGCTGGCCAGCATACCGGGTCCGAACAGAGCGCTGGAACCGGTCTGGGCGATCTGCATGGTCTCCAGCGTACCCACAGAGCGGTGCATACCCACGAACACCAGAAACGGCGTGGTGGCACCGATCAGGGTGGGCACCACCCAGGCGGCCTTGGTGTCCAGGACTTCCACCACACGCATCAGCACTTCGCCCAGCTCTGCGCCGATGGGACCCAGCAGGAACAGGCCCACCGGGAAGGTGATGAGCAGGGTGAGCATGGGCTCCAGAATGGCTTTGACGGCCTTGGGCGAAATTTTACGGGCAAATTTTTCCACATAGGACATGAACCACACGGTCAGAAGGGTGGGGAACACGGTGGAAGAATAGTTGTACAGCACCAGCGGGATGCCAAAGAAGGTGACGGGCTCACCGGCAGCAACAAAGGCCGTGTAGGTGGGGTGCACGAACATGGCGGCAATGGCAGCGGCAATGAACTTGTTGCAGCCAAAGTAGGTAGCCGAGGTCACACCCAGATAAACCGGCAGGAAGTAGAAGATGGTATCCGAAACATAGTTGATGATCTGGTACTCGGTGCTCTTTTTGGAAACGATGCTCAGGGCAACCAGCACAGCCAGCACGGCCTTGATCATGCCGGCGGCGGTAAAGGCGGGCACCAGCGGGGTGAACATCTGGCTGCAAGCATCAAAGAAGCGGCCCACGATACCGGGCTTCTTGGAGCTCTTGGCGGGGGCGGAAAGGTCTTCCGGGTGGTCGTCGCCGGTCACGGTGCCGCTGGCCTTGCGCTCGTCCACCAGCTTGGAGACGATGTTGTAGACGTCCGGCGCATCGGAACCAATGATGATCTGGGTCTGGGTGCCTACCTGCATCACCTTGATGACGCCGGGCACCTTGGAAAGCTCATCCTGTTTCAGTTTGTTGATATCGTTCAGTGTAAAACGCAGACGGGTGGCACAGTGCGAAACGGACTGGATGTTTTCTGCACCGCCAACAAGTTCGATACACCGTTCAGCAAGTTCATTCATAAAAGTTCCTCCTTTTCATGCATAGAACATTCAACTTGCCGATACTGATCTTGCCTACTGAAAGTAACAATTCTGGATATCAAGTAAAAATCATCCGCAATGACTGCTGCTTCCGGCGGGTATGGGGGTCAGTCGTTCACCTCCTTCAGAACACCTTCCGGATAAAGCGGCTTGACATTGCGGTCAAACCATTGGTTGACGGGGGTCAGCGCCTCGTAAGGCATCAGGGTCTGGGGCCTGCCCGAAAGGCGGTAAAAACAGGGAAAGGTCATTTCGATCAGGGAAAAAGGCTTGCCCTCCATCTGGTTTTGCAGCCCCCGGCGGACGTACTGCCGCAGCTGTGTGAGCTCGGTGGTATTCCGCACACTACTGCGGGCCACAAAGGAAGCGGCGCTGTGCTGCGCCATATACTCGGCAATGTGGCTCTCGCCGCCGGTAAGGGTGGTGATGGCCGGGTCGCTTTCGAACCAGTTCAGGGTGTTGATGAAGGTGATGCTCTCATCTGTCAGGGCCTTGAAGCGGCTCTCGTTCAGGGCGGTGGAGTGCACCTTGGAGCTGCTGCAGATAATGACCACCAGCTTTTCCGGGTGTGCTTTTTTGTAGGCCAGACCATCGGCGTAAAAATCCTCGGTGGTGTAATCGTGGGATTCCACAAGCAGGTTCACATCGGCAGCTTTCTTTTTGAACAGCACCACCCGGTCCTGCACGCCAAGCTCGCAGACGGCATCGGCCAGCGCTTTGGCAAGGCTGCCCAGATAGCAGCCGCTGTGCGGCGGGATATGCTGTTTGTCCAGCAAGGCATAGCCGTTCCGGCGGCCCGGCAGATGCATGGCGGCAGCGGTGCAGGCCTGCTCACACAGGCCGCAGCCCACACACCGGGCTGCATCGGTGAGCTTTGCATAGCGCACGCCGCGGGCATTGCAGTCGTTTGCAGCGGAAAGCAGCAGCAGCCTGCGGGGGCAGTAGGCCAGACAGTTGCCGCAGCCGGTGCACTGGTCTTTTTCGATCTGAATGCTCATACGGAACGCTCCTTATGAATGGCCCGCAGCATATTGGCGATGTGCAGGGCAAGATAGCCTTTTTCTTCGCTGTTGATGGCAACCGAAAAATTTGTGCGGATGGTATCGTCGCAGCGCTGGATGCAGCCCAGCAGGTCGGGATATTTTTCGATCAGCAGGTCGTACACCAGCGAATCCGGGCTGTCGGACAGTTCGCCGTCGTGGATGCGTGCGGCCAGAAAGTTCAGGTGGGTCAGAAAGCGGTGGTAATACAGGCTGCTGCGGTTCAAGGTAACGTGGTAGTAATCCTCCACGTTCTGCACCATTTTTTCCTGAAACAGCAGGCGGTACTTGCCGTCACCGCGGTAGCCCTTGCCCTGACAGTTGATGTAGTGCAGCACGATGTAACCGGCTTCGTCCGGGCTCAGGCGCACACCGGTGCGCTCTTCGATCAGGTCAAGGCCCTGCCGTGCAATGGCGTATTCCACCGGGTAGATGCCAATGATCTGCGGCAGGATATCCAGCGGCACATCCAGCCCTTCTTTTTTGTTGAACACCGCATTGCTGATATGGTCGGAAAGGCTGATGAGCAGGATATCGTTCACCTTGATCTGCAACTGCTGCTCAAACAGTGCGGTGATCTCGCCGGCAAGGTCGATGTAAACGGAATCGATATCCTCCACAAGGTTCGTCAGAAACTTGCGCTCCTGACCGCTGGCGGCACGGAACACCCGGAGGACCTGATCGGCCGGGACGGCATCGCCGCGCTTTTTGCCAAAGCCGATGGCCTTGCCGAACAGAATGATCTCATCGCCGGAGGCATCGGTGGAAAAAACGATGTTATTGTTGATGAGCTTTGAAATGATGTATGCCTGTGCCGCCATGCTGTTCCCTCATTTCACAAAAAGAAAAAGACCAATACCATAATGAACAAACGTCATTAGATACTGATCTTGCCTTTGCAGTAACAATTCTGGTAATCTATATGCCATCAGGATAGCACAGCGCAGCGTGTTTGTAAAGCACAAAACCCAAAAATCGACGTTTTGATGCAAAGCTGATGCCTGTTTTTGGACAAAATGCAGTTTGAAACGGCAAACGGCCCGGCGGGGCTTTTTGTTTGCTGTCGGAGCGGCTTCCGGGTGAAAGGCCGCTTTCCCTGCCGTCCTGCCGGATATGGCCTAAAGCTGTTAAGTTTTTGCAAATTTGCTGCGCGGGCCCTGCAAAGTCCGGCGGCTTTGTGTTATAGTTATATTGAGATCGTTCGTATGCAAACAGAAAGGAAAAACGCCATGGAGCATTTTGTGGAGTTTGAAAACGTCTGTAAATATTACCAGACCGGTGCGGTGAAGATCGCCGCCGCCGACCATCTGAATTTTTATGTGGATAAGGGCGAGTTCTGCATCATCGTGGGGCCGTCCGGCGCGGGCAAGACCACCCTTTTGAACATCCTTGGCGGCATGGACAGCTGCGACGAGGGCAATGTGTGGCTGGATGGCCAGAACGTGAGCCACTTTACCGCCAAGGAGCTTACCACCTACCGCCGGTACGATGTGGGCTTTGTGTTCCAGTTCTACAACCTTGTGCAGAACCTTACCGCGCTGGAAAACGTGGAGCTGGCCAGCGAGATCTGCCGCGACCCGCTGGACCCCAAGGAGACCCTGCGCAGCGTGGGTCTGGGCGAGCGGCTCAATAACTTCCCGGCCCAGCTTTCCGGCGGCGAGCAGCAGCGCGTTTCCATTGCGCGGGCGCTGGCCAAAAACCCAAAGCTCCTGCTGTGCGATGAGCCCACCGGCGCGCTGGACTACAAGACCGGCAAGCAGGTGCTGGCCCTTTTGCAGGACACCTGCCGCCACACCGGCCGCACCGTGATTGTGATCACCCACAACACGGCCCTTACCGCCATGGCGGACCGTATCATTCAGGTGCGCAGCGGGCAGATCGTATCCAACAAGGTAAACGAGCACCCGGTGCCGGTGCAGGAAATTGAGTGGTGAGAACTGTGCTGAAAAGTTATCGCAAAAACATCCTGCGGGAAATGAAGGGCAATCTGAGCCGGATGGTCTCGCTGTTCGGCATCGTGGCGCTGGGTGTCATGATGCTGACCGGCCTGATGTGCGTTGCGCCCAACATGCGCAGCGCCGGGCAGAAATACTACGTGCAGCAGAACGTGTTCGATCTGCGGGTGCTGTCCACACTGGGCCTTTCGGAAAGCGACATTGCGGCCATAGCCGCCGTGGACGGCGTGGATGCCGTGCAGCCCGTGAAGTATCAGGACGTGGAAGCCCAGTGGCAGAGCCAGAGCGAGACGAGCGTTGTGCGCTTGCAGCAGCTGCCCACCGACCCGCAGGCCGATACGCCCGAGAACATGAACCGCCTTGTGCTGCAAAGCGGCCGGATGCCCGAGGCACCGGACGAGTGCGTGGTGCACGTGATGGGCTACGGCAGCCCGGTGGAGCCGGGCACCGTGCTCACCCTGCCGGACGATACCGAGAACGTGAGCCGGAAGCAGTTCACCGTGGTGGGCACCGTGCAGGACCCACTGCATTTTTCCACCGATAAGGAGAGCAGCACCGCCGGTGACGGCCAGCTGGCGTACATCGTGTTTGTACCGGAGGGCAGTCTGACCGCAGATTATTACACATTGTGTTATATCAAGGCAGAAAATGCCGGACAGTACGATAATTTCTCGGAGGAATATCAGGCGGCAGTGGACGCCGTGGCCGAGAAGGTGGAAGCCATCAGCGATGCCCGGTGCACGGCCCGGCGGGCGGAGCTGATCGACGCTGCCAGCGCAAAGCTGGCGGACGCCCGCGCCGAATACGACAGCAAAAAAGCCGAAGCCGAAGCGCAGTTTGCGGATGCCGAGCGCCAGCTGGCGGATGCACAGGCCAAGCTGGACGCCGCCAAGGCCCAGCTGGAGGAAGGCGAAGCCCAGCTTGCCGCCAACAAAGCCAGCCTGCCCGACACCATGCAGGGCGGCGCAGACCAGCTGGTGAGCGGCGAAGAGCAGCTGTTGGAATTTGAGGACCAGTTGCAGCAGATGGAGCTGCTGGTGAACCTGAAACAGGTGGCAGACCCGCTGCTGGGCTATGCCGAAGCGGCCCTGAACAACGCCCGGAAAGCGCTGGACGAAGCCGAGCCGGCCGACGAGGAATACACTGAGCTGCGGGACGCCTTGCAGAAAGCACAGGACGCCTACGACAACATCAGCGGCCAGCTGAACGGCTATCAGGCCCAGCTGGACGCAGGCAAGCAGCAGATGTATGCACAGGGGCTCATCTCGTCGCCCACCCTCAGCAACACCCAGCTGATCACCGAGGCCAAGGCCGCGCTGCGCAGCATGAAGGTGCAGCTTTTGCAGGGCCAGCTGCAACTGACCACCGGCACGGCTAGCGCCTACACCGCGTTTGATGCCGCGCGCGCCCGGCTGGACGCAGGCTGGCAGCAGTACAACGACGGCGTGCAGCAGCTGGAAGATTCCCGCACCGAATACGAGGCCCAGAAAGCCGATGCCGAGCAGCAGCTTGCCGACGGCCTTGCCCAGCTGAACGACGCCGAGGAGCAGGTGAGCCAGATCAAGAGCGGCGAGTGGTATGTGCTGGACCGCGGCTCCACCATGAGTTTTGTCACCTTTGAGCAGTATGCCGACCGCATGGACGCCATTGCACGGGTGTTCCCGGTGTTCTTTTTCTTGGTGGCGGCGCTGGTGGCCACCACCACCATGACCCGCATGGTGGATGAGAACCGCTTGCAGCTGGGCACCCTGAAAGCGCTGGGCTACTCCAACGCAAGGATCGCGGGCAAATACCTGTTCTACGCCCTCAGCGCCAGTGTGCTGGGCGGCATTGCGGGCATGGCGGTGGGCTTTGTGGTGTTCCCGCTCATCATCTGGTACGCTTACCAGATGATCTTCAGCCTGCCCACCTTTACGCTGCACTTCTACCCCGGAATGGCGGCGGCCAGCATGGCCATCAGCGCAGCGGTGATCGGCCTTGCTACATGGAGCGCCTGCCGCGCCAGCCTGAAGGAAAAGACCGCCGCTCTGCTGTTGCCCCGGGCACCTGTGGCGGGCAAGCGCATCTTTTTGGAGTACATCACCCCGCTGTGGCAGCACATGAGCTTCTCCCAAAAAACCACCGCCCGCAACCTGTTCCGCTACAAAAAGCGCTTCTTTATGACGGTGCTGGGCGTGGCGGGCTGCACGGCTCTGCTGCTGATCGGCTTTGGCATTCAGGATTCCATCCTGCCCATCGTAGACAAACAGTCCACCCAGCTGACCCACAACGACCTCACCGTTGCCCTGAGCGACGAAAAGGCCCTGACCACCGAGCAGGGCCTTGCGGACACGCTGGACGCCAGCAGCGCGGTGACGAGCTGGGGCGCGTTTTACACCAAGTCCACCACCCTTTACAACGAAGAGGGCGAGAGCGCCAGTGTCAGCGTGGTGGGCGCCGAGGACGACGCCCGCATGACCGAATACTTTACCTTCCGCACCCGCGTGGGGCATGAGGCCATCCCGTTTGACGAAAGCAGCGTGATCCTGACCGAAAAAACGGCCCTGAACCTTGGCGTGCAGGTGGGCGACACCCTTTATGTGGAAGCCGAGGACGGCACCCGCGTGCCGCTGACCCTGACCGGCATTGCCGAGAACTACATGTTCACCCGGCTGTACGTCTCAAACGCGCAGCTGCGCAGCATTCTGGACGGCGAACCGGCGTGGAACACCGTGTACGGCCTGACGGGCTGCACCACCGAGGCAGAGTACAATGCCCTGCGCACAAAGCTGCTGGCTTGCAATTATGTGAGCAGCGTCAGCTTTACCGAGGACATCACCTCCATGTTCGGCAGCCTGATCGGCAGTTTGAACTACGTGGTGGTGCTGATCATCGTGTGCGCGGCGGCGCTGGCGGTGGTGGTGCTGTACAACCTCATCAGTGTCAACCTTGCCGAGCGCAAAAAGGAGCTTGCCACCATCAAGGTGCTGGGCTTCTATGACAAAGAGGTGTACCGCTACATCTTCCGCGAGATCGAACTTCTGGCCCTCATCGGCTCCGGTGTGGGCCTGCTGCTGGGCGTGCCGCTGCACAAGTTCATCATCCTGACGGTGGAGATGGACCAGCTGATGTTCATCCGCACCATTGCACCCCGCAGCTATCTGCTGGCGGTGGCACTGACCATGCTGTTCACGTTTGTGGTCTGCTTTGCCATGCGGCACCATGTGCGGCGCATCAGCATGGTGGAAAGCATGAAGGCACCGGAGTGAGTTTACAAAACCTTCATAAAAAGAACATGGTTTCGCAGAAAAGTTCTGGTACTATAAAATCACCGAGAAGCAAGGCCGCAATTGCTTCCCCGGCAACATGATTCCTCCTTTACCAAACCAAATACCGCAAAAAACACCGGGCCCCATCTGTTCCGCAGCAGATGGGGCCCGGTGTTTTGTTGTGTGCGGATGCTGTTAACCGGTGGGGAAAGCCTGCTTCCATACCCGGATCACGCGGTACTTGGTCACGCGCTTTGCGGGGGCAAAGCTGCTGTCCAGCAGGCCCTGCTCGGTGCACCACTGGGCCGCTTTGGCGGTGGTTTCGTCCACATCTGCAAAAGCGGGGGCGTCGGCGGGTTCCGGCTGGCCTGCGGCGGTCCACACAAGCACAGCAAGCTCGGCCTGATTTTTCGGGATGGCCGCGCCTTCGGGCAGCAGCTTATGCAGGATGATGCGGGTGGCGGCTTCGTAGCTGCCCCACACTGCCGCGCCGCCAAGGGCTGCGGCTGCAATGGCACCGCCGATATCGCCGCCAGAAGCGGAACCTGCGTCAATGTCCGTATCAATGACCGGCGGCTCAACGATGGGGGTGATGAGCAGGGTCTGCAGCTGCCGCATCTCTGAATCAGTGATGTTCAGCTGGCCGCTGCGGGCGTCGCCGGGCTCACCGTTCAGGGTCACGATGTAGGACTGCCCTTCAGTCTGCCGGTAATACAGCTCGCTGGCAGAAGAACGGACGCTGTGCTGGGTGATATCCACAATGCCGCTGCAATAGATGCTGCTGGACTGGGGCAGAACCGGTGCATCCACGGTCACATGATTGGCGGCGCTGATACTCAGGGTCGATGACGGTGCACCTTTCAGGGTAACATTGCCTTGGGTGGAGATCATACAGTGTGAAGAGAACGCGGCGGGGTCTGCGGCGATGCTGGTGATCTCTACATTGCCGCTGCAGCTGAGATCGATCGAACCGCAAAGCGAATCGCTGGCCGTGATCGTCACATCCTGTGCGTCGTCCACTTTAAAATAGTTCGTGTGGGTGTCGGCCAGCTGCACATTGCGGACATTGGTCAGCAATATTTTCCCCGGCTGGTCATGGAAACCGCCAACGGACGAGGATCCAAGGATAACATCCCGCATCCCCTCCACAGTAAGGTTTGCAAATTCAGCGTTCTGGAACGCCACATTGGGCAGTGCATCGGAGGTAAGGGCAAGGCCCTGAAACTGCTGGGCTTTATCGCTCACGCGCGAAACAGTAAAGGTATTGCTTGCGGCATCGTAGGTGATGTCCTCCACGGGCGTTTCTTTCAGCGTGGACGGTGTGATGACGCTGCTGGTGCCGCCCTCTTCAGTGATCTGCATAGCCGGTTCGGAAAGGTCTTCAACCGTTTCGTAGTTTGCGGTGGCAAAAGCACCGCAGGCAGGCATCTGGAACGTGACACTGCCGTTGTTGAGCGTCTGGAACGGGACATTACTGCCGTCTGCAGCCGTTATTGTCCAGTTCTTGAAAGAGGTGGCATTGGCGGGGCGCACCGGGAGCAGATCCACGGTCTCATCCTTATAAAAATGATCGGTGTTTCTGCCGAATGCAGTCCATACGCGGCAGTTCGTCATGGTCAGGGGATAGGACTTCTCATATTTTGCGGTAAACCAGCTGGATTTGCTTCGGTTGCCGCAGTTGACACCGTAACCACCCGGTTCCTGCACAGAAAAATAGGGGGGATCACTGTTATGCCTGAATACAGTTTCTTTTGTACCGGTGTTGGCGTAGTACAGGGTGCTGGTGGTTCCGTACAGGACGGAACCGCCTTTGGGGTTGCACACGTCCAGCTCGCCGCCGCAGGCAATATACGCACTGTTGAGCGTGGAGTTGGATGCCGTGCCGCCGGTAATGGTGACATTGCCGCCGGCGTTTATGGTAAGTTTGCCAATGCCCTGCGTGCCCTGCGCCCAGCCTCCCTCGTTGGTGTTGGTGATGGTCACGTTTTCTGCGGCGGTGATGCTGGCACTGCGCCAGATGGATGCACCGGCGCAGCCGCCGGTCACGGTCACACTGCCGCCCGCGTCCACGGTAAGGTTTTTGCCGCCCACAGCGCGGTCTGCACCGGTAATGGCAACATCACCGCTGCTGGTGATGCTGGCCGTGCCGGTGATGGCCTGCGCACCCTCTTTTGTGCTGGTGATGGCGGCGCTGGCACAGGCCGAGATGGTCAGATCACTGCTGACCGCTGGGCCGTCCTCGCTGCGCAGCACCACGTCCACGCCGGGTGCCGAGAGGGTGAGCGGCTCGTAAACGGTGCCGGTGACGGTGAGCTGATGGCTGGCAGCGCGGTATTCCACGCTTACACCGGGTGTGCTGCCCGTGGCGGGAAATGAAAAATGCGCGTCCTTTTCCGGGTCGATCGTCATGCTGTTGAAAAGAATAGAGTTGGTGCCGCTCGCGGCGTCCTGCAGCTGTATGCCGGGATTGGCGGACAGGCCGGCATCCGCCCATGCGGGCGCGCACAGGCTCAGCAGCATCGCGCCGGAAAGCAGGGCCGCTGCCGCCCGGCGGAACAGTTTTTGTAGTTTCATAAAAATACCTCCTTTTCTGCCGTGTGGGGAAGGCATACCCCCCCCCCGTAACATTCCGGCCTGAGTATACCAGAAAGCCCTGTCAAACAAAAGCGACCCTGCGTGAAATGCCCCGAAACCTGCGTGAAACGCAAAAAGTATGGCTTTTTGTGCAGCTGCACAACGCCCTGCTGCAAATGGGGGCAGGCCATCGTGCAGAAAACTCAATTTGCAAAAAACTGGAATTAACCTATTGACAAACTGGGTAAGAGGGGATATAATGCAAACAACAAATCCACAAACCTTGTAGGAAATTGAAAACGAGATCTCCTGAATGGCCGGTTTGTAGATGAGTGGGAAAGAAATTCTTCGGGAAAGGAGGGCACGGATATGAAGCTGATTTGGAACAACCTGCTGCATGCAAACTTCCGCTGTGGGCGAATGTGCGGCGGCCGGGCGGAACATCTGGCTGTGAACGGTACAATGCCCTCTTGTTGTGCACAAATGTGTACCCGAATGTGACATGGGACTGTTTTGCAGCTGAATTGTGTGGCCCGGTGCGCTTTTGTATCACGCATCGGGATTTTTTGTATCAGAAAATTATACTAAAAGTACAGATAGAGAGGTAAAATACAATGTCTAACTATAAATTTGAGACCCTTCAGCTTCACGTTGGTCAGGAGCAGGCCGACCCCGCAACCGATTCCCGCGCAGTGCCCATCTACCAGACCACTTCTTACGTGTTCCGCAACAGCCAGCACGCAGCAGACCGCTTTGGTCTGGCCGACGCAGGCAACATCTATGGCCGTCTGACCAACTCCACGCAGGATGTGTTCGAGAAGCGCATTGCTGCTCTGGAAGGCGGCGTGGCCGCTCTGGCAACCGCTTCCGGTGCCGCTGCCATCACCTACACCATCGAGGCACTGGCACAGGCCGGTGATCACATCGTGGCCCAGAAAACCATCTACGGCGGCAGCTACAACCTGCTGGAGCACACCCTGACCCAGTTCGGCGTCACCACCACCTTTGTGAACGCACATGATCTGGCCGAGGTGGAAAACGCCATCCAGCCCAACACCAAGGCGATCTATCTGGAAACGCTGGGCAACCCCAACAGTGATATCCCCGATATCGACGCCATTGCAGCCATTGCGCATAAGCACGGCCTGCCGCTGGTGATCGATAACACCTTCGGCACTCCGTACCTCATCCGTCCCATCGAGCACGGTGCAGACATCGTTGTTCATTCCGCCACCAAGTTCATCGGCGGCCACGGCACCACGCTGGGCGGCATCATCGTGGACGGCGGCAAGTTCGACTGGAAGGCAAGCGGTAAGTACGGCAACATCGCTGCCCCCAACCCCAGCTACCACGGCGTTTCCTTTGCCGATGCAGCCGGCCCCGCAGCCTTTGTCACCTACATCCGCGCCATCCTGCTGCGCGATACCGGCGCGACCATTTCTCCGTTCAACGCCTTCCTGCTGCTGCAAGGCACCGAGACCCTGAGCCTGCGCATCGAGCGCCACGTGGAGAACACCAAGAAGGTGGTGGAGTTCTTGGCAAACCACCCGCAGGTGGAAAAGGTCAACCACCCCTCGCTGCCGGATCACCCGGACCACGCCCTGTACCAGAAGTACTTCCCCAACGGCGGCGCTTCCATCTTTACCTTCAACATCAAGGGCGGCCGCGAGGAAGCCTTCAAGTTCATCGATAACCTCAAGGTCTTCTCCCTGCTGGCAAACGTTGCCGACGTGAAGAGCTTGGTCATCCACCCGGCTTCCACTACCCACAGCCAGCTGAACGATGCGGAGCTGGCCGAGCAGCAGATCTACCAGAACACCATCCGCCTGTCCATCGGCACCGAGCACATCGACGACATCATTGCCGATCTGGAAGCAGGCTTCGCAGCCGTCCGCGGCGAGTAATTCTGGCCGGTCCCCCCATTCCGACAGAATTTGTACCTTGTCTTTTCTCCGGAACGCTTCCTGAACCATTCCTATTGTATCCTGAACACAGCAAAAGGGCCCCTGCCAGCCGGCAGAGGCCCTTTTGCGTTATTGCAGTTTTTTGCGTTTTTCGTAGTCGTTAAGGGCGTCCAGTGCTTCCTGCGCCATGGGTACCAGCGCCAGCATGTTGAAGATGGTCATGAGCCCGATGCCCACATCGCCCAAGTCCCACACCACGGTGTAAGCCTGCATACCGCCAATGAGCAGCATGGCCAGCGCAATGAGCTTGTACACGGTCTGGCTCCACCAGTTGTCGCCGCACAGATAGGCCACATTGCCCCGGGCATAGTACAGAACGCCCAGAAAGGTGGAAAAGCTGAACAGCGCCAGTGTTACCGCAATGAACACGATGCCAAAGCTGCCCAGATGGTATTGCAGGGCCGTCTGCAACAGGTCCATGCCCGCAAGCCCGGCGGTGACATCCTGCGGCACCAGCAGCATGAGGAAGGCCGTGCAGCTGCAAATGACCACCGTGTCAATCAATACGCCCAGCGCCTGCACAAAACCCATCTTTACCGGGTCGTCGCACTCGGCGGCAGCGGCCGCGCAGGGAGCCGAGCCGCTGCCCGCTTCGTTGGAGAACAGGCCGCGCTTGACGCCGTTCATCAGCACGGCGCCAAAACCGCCGGCCACGGCCTGCCGCAGGCCAAAGGCCTCGGCAAAGATGCGCCCGAGCACCGCAGGCAGCTTTGGCAGGTTGAACAGCACGATGCCCACGGTAATGACAAAATAGCACACCGCCATGATGGGCACCATCACGTCCAGACTTTTTACGGTGGCGTTCCGGCGCAGCACGATCGCCGCCGCAATGACCGTGAGCACCAGCGTGGTGGCAAGCGGCGGGATGTGAAAGGCGTTTTCAAACGCCGAGCTCACCGAGTTGGAGATCACTTGGCTGATGCCGCACCAGCAGATGAGGCCGGACGCCGCAAACAATGCTGCCACCACCGACCGCTTGAGCTTTTTGCCGCGTTTGCGCTCGGCCAGCACATGCAGGTAGTAGGCGGGCCCGCCGCGCCAGCCGCCGTACAGCGGGTCCGGCTGGCGGTATTTCTGGGCGAGTGTGGACTCGATGAAAGAAGTGGACGCGCCCAGCAGGGCCGTGACCCACATCCAGAACACCGCGCCTGCGCCGCCTGCGGAAACAGCGGCCACAACGCCCACCAGATTGCCCATGCCCACCCGCGTTGCGGTGGAAATGATCAGGGTCTGGAGGGAGGAAAGGCCGTCTTTGCCCTGCTTTTTCTCGCACACGGCGGCAATCATATCCCGGAACAGCCGCACCGGCAAAAGGCGGGTGCGGCAGGTGGACCAGATGCCTGCCGCAAACAGCAGCACCACCATGAACGATACGCCGATGCCGCCCGCAATGGGCAGTGTGAACAGATCGCCCCACAAAAGGCGATAGACGGATTCGATAAGATTTACCAGCAAGGCAGATTCCTCCTGTAGATCAATGGAATGAAGACGATGACTTCATTATAGTACAGTACAGAAGAATTGTAAATTCTAAAATATTGATAGAAATAATCGATGGAACAGGACGACTTGACAAATCACATAGCTTCGATTATACTACAAACAGAAGGGGCGCTGACTGCAAAGGTCAGCTTTCCATCCCGTTAGTCAAAAAGATTGACCGCTCGAGTTGGGGAACTGTGAGGCGGTCAATCTTTTTTGTTATCATCGTTTTTCATCTGGGAAAACTTTGCCATGACCTCAACGGTCAGACGGATCACATCCACGATCAAGCTCAGCAACGCGAGAATGAACGTGAGCAATGCGAGAGTCTCCAACAGAGTCATTCGATATCCCTCCCTTCGCCTTCAAGGCTCCGGGCAGGGCACTTCCCAAAAAGTTTCCTCCCGGAACTTCTGCTTGTTCTATGTAGAAATAGAAAAACCAGCGATACGGGATAGAAAGCATGACCACCAATTTTGCAATCAGCGCCTTATTGCTATTTTAACACAATCTTTTTGGAATTACAACACAAAAAGCCGCCCGGCGGTCATACCGGGCGGCGGAGGAAGATGCACGCTGCATCGTGCAGAAAATAACGGTTTTACAGGATGTCGATGTACTCACCGGCCAGCGCTTTGTTCATGCTGCGCACGGCGCAGAACTTGCCGCACATGCTGCAAGTGTCGCTGTGGTCGTCCTCCGGCAGGCGGGCGTCACGGATGGCCTTGGCGGTCTCCGGGTCCAGTGCGCAGGCGAACTGTGCATCCCAGTCCAGCACGCGGCGGGCATCGCCCATCTTGTCGTCGATGTCCCGGGCGTGGGGGATGCCCTTGGCGATATCGGCGGCGTGGGCGGCGATCTTGGAGGCCACGATGCCCTGCTTCACATCGTCCACGTTGGGCAGAGCCAGATGCTCGGCGGGGGTCACATAGCACAGGAAGGCCGCACCGCTGGCCGCAGCCACAGCGCCGCCGATGGCAGCGGTGATGTGGTCGTAGCCGGGGGCGATATCGGTGACGAGGGGTCCCAGCACATAGAAGGGGGCACCCATGCAGATGCTCTTCTGCACCTCCATGTTGGCAGCCACCTGATTCAGGGGCACATGACCGGGGCCTTCCACCATCACCTGCACATTGTGGGCCCATGCGCGCTTGGTCAGCTCGCCCAAGCGCACCAGCTCTTCGATCTGGCACACGTCGGTGGCGTCGGCCAGACAGCCGGGACGGCAGGCGTCGCCCAGCGAGATGGTCACATCGTGCTCGGCGCAGATCTCGCAGA
>ERZ1026898.411-NODE-411-length-26888-cov-4.599970_pt1 | contig 26888 bp, 22 predicted proteins | sample MGYA00380178_ERZ1026898 | MGnify/ENA primary metagenome ERZ1026898 (study PRJEB33269, sample SAMEA4719814) | human gut metagenome | biome: human-associated habitat; feature: organic feature; material: feces | place: Cameroon | collected 2013-10 ...
GTGCGCTTCTTCTCCTGTGTCGCCGCAAAGGAGTCATCCTGCGGATTGAGGAGCGCGTCGCCCGTTCCATTGGGCACTCGAGTTCCCGGAGGTCTTCGCACAAGGCGGCTTCAATGCCATTGTCGGAAATCCGCCTTTTATGGGTGGAAAGCATATTACCGGAAATTTCGGTGACTCATATCGCGACTTCTTGGTATCTTATATTGCCAATGGGGTGAAGGGGTCTGCCGATCTTGTTGCATATTTTTACTTAAAAACATTCTCTTTGCTTAATGCTCACGGAACTCAATCTTTGATTGCATGCAACACAATATCCCAAGGAGAAACAAGAGCTGTGGGCCTTGAACAAATTGTGTTGGCTCAAGCTACAATTATCAATGCTAAACCTAATATGCCGTGGCCAGGAACAGCTGGCGTTGCAATTTCACCAGTCTCTATCTTCAAAGGAACGTGGAACGGATCTCTTGAATTAAACGGGGAAAAAGTAGACGTAATTTCAACATTTCTCGCCGATGCACAAGAATGGGCCCCTAAGAAATTGTCGGCAAACGCAAACCAGTCATACATCGGCTCCTACGTCTTAGGGCTTGGGTTTACGATGTCAGAGGACGAGGCTCGGAGATACATCTCCAAGAACGTAAAGAACTCTGATGTGTTATTTCCTTACTTAAGCGGAGATGACCTAAATTCATCGCCTACGCAAGCACCGTCAAGATGGACAATCAATTTCTTCGACTGGAGTTTGGAACGCGCCGCTTCATACAAGGAATTATTTACTATCGTTGAGCAGAAAGTGAAACCTCAGCGCGACTTGGTGAAACGGCAGTGCTATCGTGATAGCTGGTGGCATTTTGCAGAAAAGCACCCAGCATTGTATCATGCAATCGGCAAGGGGGGGTATTTCGAGCATCATCCAGAGGGGTGGGGTGGTGACGCTGAGATCGACAAATGCATCGGGACAACACTAACATCCAAACACCGCTTCTTTGATTACATCTCACCCGCTCAAGTGATTGATCAAACAATAGTTGTGATTGCCTGTGCTAAAAACTTCGCTTGCTTATCAAGTTCAATACATTTAGTCTGGTCATTTAAGCAGGGATGTTCTCTTGAAACGAGACCTAGGTATACTCCGTCAACTTGCTATGAAACATTCCCATTCCCTCTGTCGGTGAATAAGGCAACAGAAGCACTAGGGACAGAGTATTCGGAAATTCGCAAGAAGATTATGGCGGATAAGAAAATTGGTTTCACACAGCTTTACAATCGTTTTCACCAGCCCTCTTATGTATCTCCTGAGATTATTGAGATGCGGGATTATCAGAAGAAAATTGACATTGCCATTCGGGATGCGTATGGCTGGCAGGACATCGATCTCGATCACGGATTCCACGAGGTCGGTTATCTCCCTGCGAACGACAATGTCCGCTACACGATTTCCGAGCCCGCCCGCATCGAAATCCTCAAGCGCCTCGCCGCCCTCAACCGCCAACGCTGGGAAGAGGAAGAAGCGGCAGGGTTGCACAAGAAGGGAAGGAAGTGAGAGTCTTGTTATGAACAACAGTAGATTTCTTCGAATCAATTTTTTCCCATTGCGGAATTCAACATTCGTTGCTAAATGTTGGACGCGCGAATGCTCGGTATCGGACGAGCCTCGTCCAGACGTCGATCATTATCTCTTCCCCGGAGATTGTAATCAGGACGGCAAGCCGAGCTGGCTGACGGCAACACAAAAAGAGGATTGGCAGCAAATGGAGATTGTCTCGACTGATCAGCCGTTTGCTGTCCGTTGGTTGTGCGCCAGAATGCTGTTGGACAGGATGGCGGATGACATCAATTCGACGGAGCGCTACAAAGCAAAAGTCGTCGAGAAGTTCAGGCCGCAGCTTGAGGTTAAGGTCAAATATCACGATGGCTTGGGATGGCAAGGTTTTATTGCGGAATTCGATTGGAATTCGCAGGTGCGCCGGCATGGCTTGTATGTCAATTTTCATTTCTTTCGCGATGAAGGTTGCACCGATACAATAAGCGTACAGAAATTGAGTCACAGCCTTGACAAGTCTGGATGCCCCAATAAAGACATCTATAAGAACAACTACGAGTGGATTTGCGCTTTCTCACAAAGGTTTCTTGTGGCAAAAAAGTGGACACTTCCAATTGTGACTGATGAACTTGAATTCGAGACGCTTGTAGAGTTACCTTGTCTGGTACTTCATGGGAAAAGTTTCGAGTTCGGCAACTCAATAGTCAATCGCAGTGTCTATTGGGGGTTAAGAAGCTCTGGCCCATATCAAGTTTGTCCTAAAGAACCGACTTTCTATTTTATATTCAGGGAAGTTGATAGACCTTCTGCTCGTTTCTTGTATGAGTGTCTTTCTGGAAAGGCATTCCCCGCTCGTTTTTCCGGAATGACAAATTTCTTTCATGTCCATTGGGGCGGAAGTAATGTTCGGTATATCGCGATATCCTCGTATTCGGAATCTGAATATGAAAGGACTGCTGTGCAGATTGTAGCGGACAATTGCGTCAATCCGGTTGCAATCGTTTTAGTGCCGGGGGATGAGGAAACTTATCTCCAACAGAAATCCGTCTATTTGAACCACGGTATTCCGTCGCAAGACGTGACCATCCCGAAGTTACTAAACAGCAAATCATTCCAATGGTCGGTTGCGGGGCTCGCCCTTCAGCTTTTTTGCAAGGCTGGCGGAATACCTTGGTGCGTGCAGACGCCTCATAAACACGATATTATCATCGGCATCAGCCAACTGTGGATGCCCAAAGATCAGGAAACCACAAGATTCGTGGCTTACTCTGTTACCACGGATGCCAATGGATTATTCAAAGACATTAGGACACTTTCGGACAAGAACAACGAGTCCGACTATGTGAAAGAGTTGGCCCAATGCGTACGGACGCAGCTCGTTGAGAGAATCGAAAAGGAGAAGCCGGAAAGGATCGTGCTGCATTGTTCCTTCAGGTTGCTCAAGTCGGCGATGACAGCCATCCGAGATGTTGTGGCGGAGATTGTCGGACGCCAATCGGACTCTACGCAGATCGTTATCATGCGAATAAACACCGAACATCATTTCCACGCCTTTGACATCAATAGGGCAACAATGGTCCCTGATGAAAATACGATCCTAAAGTTTCAAAGCAGGACTTATCTGGTCTGGCCGGATGGAACACCCGCTAACGGTGCCATTTCAACGCGTCCGTCTATGCCTATGATGGCTTCATTTGATCGAGCGGAACCTCCATTGACGGAAACGGAGCAACGAGATCTTCTTCAAGACCTTTGCAATCTTGCGGGGGCGAACTGGCGAGGCTTCAACGCAAAGGCGCGCCCCGTTTCAGTCTTTTATTGCCATCTTGTCGGCAAAATGATGGCCGATATGGCAGAACGGGGAATCAAGTTGCCACGCATAGAGAAATTTGTGCCGTGGTTTTTGTGAGGAGTCTGCCATGAATAGTAGTGATGTCATTTTTCTTCTTGGGGCAGGTGCCAGTCGTGACGCGGGCCTTAAAACGTCTGATGAAATGACTCTTCGGTTAGAAGAAAGACTGAAAGGGGATTGGGAGGACTATGCAAGACTTTACAATGTCGTGAAGGCTGGTATCTTGTATGGGGACGCTCTTAAAGGTGCTCCACGCACAACAGTCAACATTGAGGAATTGGTAAACGTTCTAACGGAATTGGCGCGGTGCGAGGATCATCCTATCTACCCATTTATTGCATCGTGGAACATGGTGTTGAAGGAGGAGGCGGGTGAAAATTTCTTGCGTATAAAGGATTTCCGAAAGCTGATTATCAAAACACTTGTGGAAGACTGGGTGAAACTGGAAGATGTAAGGCAAGCCGAGTATTTGGGTAACTTCAAAACATTCCAGTCGTCATTAGGCACAAATCTAAAAATCTTTTCATTGAACTATGATGTTTGCGTGGAAACGGGATGTGAAAGAAAGTCTGTCTTTACTGGATTCGTTCATGAGAACGACAGGGCTGGCGAGGTGTGGAACGAGCAAGCCATGAAATCGGACGATCTGATTACCACACCCATTCGTCTGTACAAATTGCATGGCTCTGTCGATTGGCGCAAGGAAGGCGAGAAGCTCGTCTCTTATGATTCGCCAAAACCATGCGAAGATGCTGGAAATTACCAGCTCATTTTCGGTACGGCCAATAAGATGAGATCCGATGGGCCATATTTGTTCTTTCTGTCGGCGTTCAGAGATAGCGCATTCGATGCTAAACTAATTGTAACAGTTGGATATAGTTTCCAAGATGGACACATCAACAGCATATTAACACACGCTTTCAGCAAAGGGGACACGAAACTTCTGAATGTCTCGTGGCACGCAAATCCAGACGATCAAGATGCTGTGAGCAAAGAAAAAAAGAAGGTGGCATCAGTTCTCGGTATCGACGAGAATTTTGTTGATGTTTGTTTGACAGGTGCAAAGGCGTTCCTGGAACGCGAGTTGACGAAGGATGCTTTGGAGGCAAGAATGATTGATTCTTCCGATTGCCCTTTCTAAAATAGGAATGTAAAATGGCAAATAATCAAGCTGCAAAAGAAATCGAAGAATTTTCTGCATAGCGCTTGACGCGTGAGAGCGAAGCGGTGTGGTATGAAAGGAAGCCGTCGGCTCGCACAAGAAGTAGAAGAGGTGAGGAGCTCTGAACAATGAAACTCGTAGCAATCTATCTAGGCAATTACGGTATATTTCAAGACCAGTTGTTGTCATTTTCTTCGGATTATAAAGTAGTATATAAAGTGGAATCCGAGGATAGGATTTCATTTCGTATTGAACATGAACGGAAGTTACCAGAGAATTTCTTTTCTATAAGACCTTCTGTTAACGGGTGCGTGTCCTCGGTTTCAGCAATCATAGGTAAGAATGGTTCAGGGAAAACAACGATTGCTAGATTGTTGTGTAGCCTTGCTCCGGCCGGTGACCACCTTAAGAATGCAAAGATTGTGCTAATTGTGGAAATTGACAAGCGATTATTGGCATACACATCATATCCAGTAGATAAAATTAGTGTAAACGGTGGAGAGAAGATACCAATAATCTCTTTAGTAATGGATGACCTTGGATGTCGGCCTACGATACCATTTAAATTCTTTTATTATTCGCCACATTACACAACAGAACAGTATGATTGGGATATGGGGGATGAAGGCGATTCAGTCTTCAATATCTCGACAACATGGTTGATGCGTCATCCTGAGGGAAACTCGGAGATATTGTTGCGTGAAGGAGTTTCAAACCTGCGCATTTTCGATGTTGACGAAAAAATTCGTGTCTTGGAGTTTTGTGAAATATATCGGCGAGAGTTTCAGAATGAAGACAATGTAATGGGCGATAGTGGTAATGTTGCGTCGCAACCGAATAGTCAGATTAGAATTGATATTCCGACTCCGTTGATGGTGTCAATCGCACCATATTCCGAAGGTGTTATACAGGCAATTAATGAGCTAAATAAGTTTGTAGAGAAAAAACGAGAGAAAGAATCAGGCATCCAAACTAAGATATTCGCAAGGATGAAACCGACACCAGATGCTTTGCACGACCCAGTTAGGGAGTTCCTAAGATCTCTTGCCCCGTATCTTAAAGAGTCGTTGTCTTGCTCGGATTTCTTTACGCGAGTTTTTATAGCATACGTAGCGAGGTATCTACAAGAGTGCGGCATAATGGGGTCTGTTTTCCCCGAGGTTGAAATTCTGCCAGGCTCATATCTTTATGCATTAAAGTCTTTCGTTATGTCGCATGAGTCGCACAAAGCAATAGAGTCGAAAGATGTTATAACATTTTTCAAATCAAATATTCCGCCTCTCAATGGCGAAACTGACAAAGGCAATAGCCGAGGAAGAAACTCGCCATATCCTTATGCGAGAGATTTTTTTGCGAGCCTATCTAAGATTTGCGAACTGCAAGGAAAGAAAGATGCTGATGGGATGCCCTTGGTACAGTGTTTCGCTGGCGGTGAAATGAATTGTAGATTGTCCGATGTGGAGGTTCAAAGACTTATTGATGAATTAGTCAGGTTGCATAGTTTGACGGAGATATTCTCGCCATTTCTTACATTTGACATTCTTCCGAAAATGTCCTCAGGTGAAATGGCGTTTATGTCCATGTTTGCCCGATTGTATCGGTTTGTTGGCAAGAAGACAAAACCAGGGGACAATGTAATGATTTTCTTGGATGAGGCGGAAACGACACTTCATCCCGAGTGGCAAAGAAGAATAGTTGGATATTTCATCAGATTTTTAGAAGCCTTCATCCCACATCGGCATTACCAACTTGTGTTTGCATCTCATTCTCCAGCGCTCCTTTCCGACATCCCCGCTGGTAACTGTTGTTTTTTGAATGTTGTCAATGCTGAAGAAAATGGCATCAGAAAGAAATATGCCCAAAGTTGTGCGTTTAGAAGTTCAGAGGAATCTAGGAATACGTTTGGTGCAAACATTTATGATTTGTTTCGCAATGCGTTCTTTATGGACAACGGATCAATCGGCGAATTCTCGTCTATGGTGATTCGCCGCCAACTGAAGAGGATTGCGGCACAAGCTTTACGCTGTGACAAGAAGAACGCAGAAGGCATAACGAATGTTCCCGATGACGAAGACAAGTTGACGCAAACGTTGATTGGCGACAGGGTTTTGATTCGTTACTTCAATGTCTTGAAGGAACAAGGTCTGATATGAAGCAATTGCCGAGTTACTCTCACGAAGTTATAGAGTCCCACCGCCTGTGTTGCCAAGACATAGTAGGTGGAAGGCTTGAAGTGCTGCAACGGCAGTTGTGTTGCCCTGCACAACGGCGTTATGTTCGCCGAATCATGGAGTTTATTGAAGATGACGATGGCTTTGTTGCGAGTGTAGAGACTTTGAAAGATTTTGTTTATGAGATTGAGCGCAACTGGTACCAAAATCTTTTAGAAGTTCCTGCGTTATACAAAAGTGTGAACGATACGCTGAGGGGAATTTTTGACTACGATAATTTCGCAGGCCGAAAAGGACAAGGAAAGAAAGGTGGAGGCATTCCGTTGATTAAGACGGTATTAAAACATGTTCGATATTGTCCGTATTGCAATGCAGACATGGTTTATACCATAAAGTGCGATGACAATGGCAAATCATATAAAAGTGCGTTTGACCATTTTTACCCAAGATCGCGCTACCCATTTCTTGGTTTGTCGCTATATAATCTTATTCCCGCATGTGATAGGTGCAATTCAAAGTTCAAACTTGACAAGCACGAAGAAGTTTTAGGGACATTTCACCCTTATCTTAACGATGTCGATTCTGAGACCCGCTTTGTTTTGATAGGATTGACAAATGAGATGAAACAGGGTGTTGAAAGCGTCGATGCATTGAGAATCCGGCTTGAGCCAAGGCCAACTTCGGCGAATAATGTGGAGGCATCGCTGGCCAATTATCAATCGTTGTATAGAATAGATGATGTTTATGGTCAATTGTATCAAGACGTGGCGGTTCAAACTCTTCAGATCGGTGAGGTTGTTAATGAGTCGTATCGTGAAGAGATAAAGGCACACTTTTTGAATGTTGGGATATGTACTGATCCTGTAAAGATTATCTTGGGTACGCCGCTGAAGCGTAAAGAAATTAACATGTACCATGTTGCAAAGTTGAAGTTGGATCTTTTGGAACAGTATTGCGGTGTTCATGTTGAATCATGATTGTAAGTTTCAATGCGCAACAGACGATTGGAGGAATGTAAATGAGCGAGAAAACATACCCATTAAGCATCGAACCAAGCATCCTTGAACTGCTTGGGCCAAGTCTGTACACCAACATCTATTATGTGCTGGCGGAGTTGATTGCCAACGCATACGACGCGCAGGCGAAGAATGTCTATATCATAGCAGACAAGGACAGCATTACCGTAGAGGATGATGGGCTTGGTATGACGTATGAAGAAGTTACCGGTCACTATCTGGCGGTAGCGCGTGAATCAAGAACGACAGATGCCGACACCTATACCAAAGACGGCAGCCGCCGGAAGATGGGAAGAAAAGGCATCGGCAAACTCGCGGCATTGTCTGTTTCTGAAAATGTATTGGTGCAGACGCGCTCTGGCGAGGACGTGTCAGGGTTTGTGCTGTCACGCCATGTGCGCAGCGATAGATTGCTTGAGCCTCTTTCAGAAGAACAGATAACCTTCAAGAAGATTGAAGGCAACGGCACATCGGTAGTGATGATTCACCCCGAATATCGATTGCACAAAACGCTCTCGGTCGTAAAAAAGAACATCGCCAAGATATTCCCAGCGGTCAGCTCAGACTTTAAGATACACATTATCCGCAATGACGAAGAAGAAGTGCTGGATGCGTTTGACACGCAGATATTGTCTGAACTGTGTTCGATAATTACACTTGGCGATTCTTTCAAGGCTTACGGCGACAAAGTCCTTGATGGAGATGATAGGCGCAATGAGTTTATATCCCAGCGCAAGGCGTGGAAGGAAGCGATTACGCTCAAAGATAAAGCTGGTGTTGAACATGAGTATACGCTTGAAATCCAGGGTTGGATTGGGACATACAAGACGACACGTGGACGCAAGGCAGAGTTTACTGATTTCCCAGACAACCACATTTCGCTTTATGCCAACAATAAGCTTGGACAGTTCGACATCTTGCCGTTGGTTGGCCAGAACAGGCTGAATGAGGTTTATGTGGTCGGGCAGCTTCATGTCGATCTATTCGAGGAAACAGAGCTACCCGACATGGCGCTTAGCAATCGGCAGGGTTATAAATCAGACGACAAGCGGTACATCAGGGTTGCTGATTATATTCGTTCCGAATTGTTGCTCGAAATCCTGACGATGCGAGACAAATGGGCGGACTACCAGAACGAAGAGCGCAAAAAGCAGAAATTGGCGGAACAGGCGGCAAAAGAGGCCGAACTGCGGGAACGTGCTAAGCGTTATCGTGAATCAGTAGGGGCGACTGCGTCAAAAGCAGCCGAAGAGTGCCTGAAGCAAGGCCGGCCGCTGACCAAGGAGGATGTGGCAAACATTGTCGAAAATGCGCTTAACAAGCACAATCCCGATCTGGGGCTGAAGGCGACAGTTGACGGTCTGAAAAAGAAGCTCCTTATCAGCCACACAGGTGCAGATGCAGACTTCGCTGCTGTAGCATACAAGATGCTACAGTTCAATGGCATTTCCAAGGAAGATATCATCTATACAAGTAGCGAAGACCAGGAAGCGCGAATCCCAAGAGGCATCAGCATCTTTGACTACCTTCGTAGATTTTTTGTCGAGAGTGCATCGACAGAAATGGTCTATGTAGTCTTCATAACAAGTGAAATGATGTCAAAGTCCTGGGCTGTACTGTCTGAAGTTGGTGCAGCATGGATAACGCGCAAGGAGCATCAGATTTTCAATATAGAGCCATTCAAACCGAAAGAACCCTTGAATGTTCGCGTTGAGTGGCAGGGAAGCTGGCGCGACTCGGAGAATAATGGAGCGTTGTACACGACGACTCGAAACGCTGATGTATATTGCCAATTCATTGAGGGCATTGTCAGAGACCTTGGCGGCACACCAAAGAGCCGGGCCAAGAACATGAAGTATCTCGGAACCTTGTTGGAGATTCGTAGTTGAGGATATGAAGGTCTATACATCGTCTGCGAGGATTTGACTACAAGCGGCTATTCTTCTACATGGTGACGCTGGAGCGGCTGCCGGAGCTGGCGGCCTTATCCCCACGATTTGCTATAATCTGAAATGAGGAATTCCTATGAAACGTGACGAATCGCAGAATGTCGAATACAAGGAAAGCTGGCACGACAAGTATCTTGCCTGGATATGCGGCTATGCCAATGCGCAGGGCGGCACAATCTACTTCGGCATCGAGGACGGCACTAAGAAGCCGGTCGGCGTGAAAAACGCCAACAAGTTGATGGAGGACGTTCCCAACAAGATACGCGATACGATGGGCATTGTCGCGGATGTCGCCCTGCTGCGCAAAAGCGGCAAGGATGTCATTCGCGTAAAAGTAAAGAAGAGCATGTTCCCCGTCTGCTATCACGGCGAATACCACTACCGCACTGGCGCGGTTAAGATGATTCTCACAGGTTCGTCTTTGACGCAGTTCCTCTTGGAGAAAAGCGGACTGGATTGGGACTCGGCCCCGACATTCAGCGGATTCAAGAAGGATGAGCATGCGTTTACCACATTGGCCGCACGATACAAGAAAGAACGCAAGGTCAAGCTGCTGGACTCGGATTTCGAATCGTTCGGGCTAGCATTGCCGGACGGCCGCTTGACGAATGCAGGAGCGCTTTTGGCTGACGATTGCCCGCTTCGCCACTCGCGGGTGTTCTGCACCCGTTGGAATGGGTGCGACATGGCGGCGGGCGTGATGGATGCCAAGGACGATCAGGAGTATTCTGGAGGGATCCTCTCCATGCTCCAGTACGCCGAGGACTTCGTGCGCGTAAACTCACGGCGGGCTTGGCACAAGCTGGCGCGGACACGCGTAGAGTTCGTGGAGTATCCAGAGAGGGCCGTTCACGAGGCGCTCGTCAACGCATTCATACATCGAGACTACCTCGTGACTGGAAGTGAAGTCCATGTGGATATCTTTGACGACAGGCTTGAAATCACATCTCCTGGCGGGATGCCGGGCGAGCGCAGTTTGGAGGATTTCGATATCCGTAGCATGCCGTCCATTCGCCGCAATCCACTTCTTGCGGACATGTGCGAACGGCTGGAGATCATGGAGCGACGCGGGAGCGGCGTCAAAAAGATATTCGAGGACTACACGAAGAACTTCAAGAATCCAGGTGCCCGGATGCCTAAACTGGAATCCTTCCCCACCTATTTCCGTACAACGCTGCCGAACTTGATCTATGGTTACAACGATGAGCAGCTGGTTAGTGTTGTACATGCTGTGTCCCCAGTCATGACCCCAGTCGCGACCCCAGTCATGACCCCAGTTGTGCCCCCAGTCATGCCCCCAGTCGAAAAACCGAGTGAAACGCTGATAGACGCAGTGCAAAGGAAGGTGTTGGCGGTACTCAAAGCGGGTGGCGTCATGTCCACATCCGAACTGGCGGGAAAAGTCGGCATCAGCCAATCGAAGAATATGCGGAGACGCTATCTCAGGCTTCTGCTCGACATGGGGCTTGTGGAATACACGATTCCGCATAAGCCCAATTCGCGCCTTCAGAAATACCGGCTTACAGAGAAAGGGTGCGCTTTGAGTGAGAGTGAGAATGGGGAGTGAGAGTGTGAATAATTTCAGGAGGATTTCCAATGGCTAAAGAACACGAAAACGCAGAATCGCAACCGTTGCCGACAGCTTGGACGCTTCCGGCGGCAAAATCCTGCAGGTTCAAAGTCGCGTGCGAGGGCGAAGAGTCCGCGTATGAGGTGATTAATCCAGGCGACGCGATGTTGCTTCTCGACGAGTCTGGCGAAATTGCATGGGGTGTCAGGCGGGTGTTCTTCGTGAGGCGTGAGCGCGACAGGAGCATTATATACTTCGACAGGTTCCTGGATTTTGAAAGGACAATGCCTTTGCAGACGATCCGTGGTGGCGCGCAAACGCTTCGTAAAATCGATTTGGAGCAGATCGACGACGTTCTGGCTTCTTATCAGTCAGGACGACCCAAGGATCCGTCCATGCCGGAAGACGAGGAGTTGCTGCCTCTCGACTTCTCTGAACTTTGCGAGATGGAGGTCGGTGACGATTCAAAGGGTCAGACGCGGGCTTATGTTCGAGAACTTCTTGAAACCGTCGTAGCAGATGATTTGCTCGGCCCTGCGCTGGGACCGCACGAGGAGATCGTCGGCATGAGCGTCAGGGACAGGTACATCCTTGGCCGCCTTGGGCCTCGAAGGGTAGAGAGTGGGAGTGTGAGTGGGAGTGGGGAATGCAACTCCGCACTTCCCACTTCGCACGCGCACTTATTGAAGAGTGCGCAAGACGAGGGGGTGGAAATGACCGAGGACGGCGAGGCACAGACCGAGAACAAGGACGGAAACGCCGATCACATTGACCATGGCGACTCGAAAATGGGCGCCTCGGACATCGCAGAAGAGGAGGTTGCCGAGGACGTTGTCGATGGAGATGATATCTTGCGCTCGAATTCGCTTGTGCCTTCTTCGATGGGGTTGACATTCTGCATTGATGAAAGTCTCCCAGACATTGAGGTTGAAGCGAGGTGGGGCAGTTACTATCGCACCGACAGCGAAACGGCCTTCAGGGATAACGGAAAGCCGTTCAAGTGCTGGAAGCGCGTCCCGCTCGGCGGCAAGCAGGTCTTGAAGCTGGCGGAAGGCAAGATAGCCTCTTTCAACCCCGACAATTCGATAGGGCAAGTCTGCGTCGTCGGCTCTGTGTCGAAGCCGGTGGAGGGCTCAAGACTTGTCACACTCTTTCTCGTCAACAAGCAAGAGGAACGTAAAGAGCTTCGTGATGCGGCTTGGATTTTCCAGCCGGAGCTGATTGTGCGCTCGCCCGATGGGAAGGCGATATTCAGGAAGCGCCCGCTGCAGAACCTTTCCAAAGACGACGAGGAGATGAAATCGCTCGACATGCTCTATCGCCGAAAGGTCGAGTTCGCGGTCGGACACAACATTTCCGTCCATGCGGTTGCCTCCGAGGGCGATTACGAACTGGCGACCGAGGTGAGAACGGTGTCGATTCCGCATTTCGAGGTTCCTGCCACGGAAGTGCCAGGGGCTTTTGATGGCGACCGCCCCGTTCTGAAAGACATCGCGTCCAAGCACCTCCTTGACATGTATGAAATCGCCAAGTGCGTTGAGGATGGAGACTCGGCAAAGATCGACGCGAGCGCAATAGGCCTCATCGTTGATGACTATGCGGCGTGGATCGAAGAACAGAAAGCCATTGCGCAAACAAAGGGATTCTCTTTTTTCAAGAAATCCGCAGAGATCAACCTTAAGAAGTGCGAGGGTATTCTCGCCCGTCTGCGCGAAGGCGTCAAGACGCTCAAGAACGACGCCAATGCGAGAAAGGCCTTTGCGTTCGCCAATACAGCGATGGCGGAACAGCGCATACACTCCATCTTTTCGCTGCTAAGGCGGCAGAAGCAAAATCCCGGCATTGAGGAAATCAGGAACGCCGTGAAGAACCACGAATGGCGTCCGTTCCAGCTGGCATTCATCTTGTTGGCGATTCCATCGCTCGCCGATCCTACGCACAAGGATCGGACGTGTTCGGCCGATGCGTTCGCCGACCTCCTGTGGTTCCCCACGGGCGGCGGCAAGACCGAGGCGTACCTCGGTGTAGCTGCGTTCGCAATGGCTGTCAGACGGCTTCAGGGGAATCTTGGTGGACTGGACTCCAGCCGTGGGCTTGCCGTAATCATGCGTTATACCTTGCGTTTGCTGACGGTTCAGCAGTTCCAGCGCGCGGCCACGCTCATTTGTGCGATGGAGAAAGCCCGCAGCGAGCATCCAGAAACGTGGGGCAAAGAGCCGTTCTCGCTTGGGCTGTGGGTTGGCAACAAGACGACGCCCAATAGCTACAAGGATAGCCGTGACATCGTCCGTAAGGCGCATGAAGGCAATCCGTCCAGCGGTGCCACTCCTGCGCAGCTGACGACCTGCCCGTGGTGCGGTGCGGATATACGCGAAGGAACAGACGTTGTTTGTCACGATGAAGACATGACGACAAGGCTGTTCTGTAGCGATTTCGAGTGCGATTTTTCGCAGCACAAGCACGAGTCGGGAATACCGGTTAAGACTGTCGATGACGAAATGTATCATCGCCCGCCGTCCATGATGATAGGCACCGTGGACAAGTTCGCGCAGATGGCTTGGCGCGGCTCGGTCAGGACACTTTTCGGCAAGGCTGAAAAGGAATGTGTCAGACATGGGATCATCTGTCCTGACGATGATTGCAACGGTTTCCATGTGAAGCCCGCCACGCATCCGAAGGCCATTCAGCAGATACGTCCGCCGGATTTGATCATTCAAGACGAGTTCCACCTCATTAGCGGTCCGCTCGGAACGATGGTCGGGCTCTATGAATCCGCCGTCGACGAACTGTGTTCGTGGTCGTCGGACGGTACCAACAAGATCCATCCAAAGATCGTGGCCTCCACCGCAACGGTGCGAATGGCCGACGAACAGATAAACCGCGTGTTTTACCGCAAGTGTTCCGTCTTCCCGCCGAGCGGCATCGACATCGAGGACAATTTCTTCTCGAAACAGCGGCCTACGGAAGACAAGTTCGGACGTGACTACATGGGCGTATGCGCCCTTGGAACGTCGAGACCGGCGGCGCTGATCCGCACCTACGTCGCGTTCCTCACGGCTGGGCAGACGCTATTCGACAGCTTCGGGAGGCTCGCAGACCCCTACATGACGGTCATCGGATACTTCAATTCGCTGCGGGAACTCGGCGGCATGCGTCGCCTTTCCGAAGACGACGTGCAGACCCGTAGTTACCGCGTGGCGCTTGACAGTCGTGTAAGGCGTCCTGGACTCTCGCAACGCCGTGTCACGATGATTGACGAGTTGACCTCCCGAGTCAGCAGCCGCAGCATCCCTGAAAAGCTGAACCAACTGGAAGTCGAGTTCAAGGCTGGGTACGCCAGGGGAGAGGCGCGTCCAATGGACATTGTCCTTGCGACAAACATGCTCTCGGTCGGCGTTGACGTTGACAGGCTTGGGTTGATGATCGCGAACGGGCAGCCGAAAAACACGGCGGAATACATACAGGCGACAAGCCGCGTCGGGCGAAAGCATCCCGGCGTGGTCTGCACGGTCTTCGCATGGGCGCGACCGCGCGATTTCTCGCACTACGAGGCGTTCGAGCACTATCACGCGACGTTCTACAAGCAAGTTGAGGCGCAAAGCGTGACGCCGTTCTCGAAGAGAGCGCTTGACAGGGGACTTACGGGGGCGTTGGTCAGCGATATACGCCTTGCGAATGCCGCGTTGAGTGCAAACAGAGGCGCTGCTGAACTCAAGGCGGCCATAGACCCGCGAGCGAAACAGGCGACGGACGCGTTTTCCGACCGCGCGGCGCATGTTATGGACAATGAAGCGGGGAACGCCGTTAGAGACGAGCTGAAGGACAGGATCGACAGGTGGGTCAAGGCCGCGACGCAGGCCGGAAGAACACTCGGCTACGAAACGGAGTCCAAGGCAGGTGAAGTCGTCGGGCATCTAAAGCGTCCAGGACTCGCCATGTGGGACAAGGAAACCGTGCCAACGTCCATGCGAGAGGTCGAGAGTAGTGTTCGTCTCATCATGAACAAGAGCACGATAGACGGGGACGGAGGGCCAAAGCAATGGGAGTTTCGTCCGGCCGATGACGAAGCCGAGAGTTCCGAAGGAACGCAGGCCACCGAAAACGACACAAGAGCAAAGGAGTAGGACATGGCGAACGATTGCAGAGTGGGGAACATCCGTCCCAGCCAGCTCATCTGGACTTACGGTCCGGGGGCGATGATAGACCTTCCGAACTTCTCCGTCATGACGATGGGACTTGATTACTGGAAACAGAGCGAGTGCAAGCCCATTGAGGAGCCGAGACTTCTTGAGCAGGTGCGCAAGATGTGCGGCCCGCAGGTCAAGTTCCTGTTCCAGCCGCCCGCCTCGGAAGTGGACGACGACTCTCCGCACGATCCGAAATCTTACGTAGGTGTGCCGGTCCAGCCGTTTCCGCGCTGGTTCAGGTGCGTGAAGTGCGGACTTCTCGCAACATACGATTCAGGCCTCTTTGAAATCAAGGAAAACTTCTACAGGCCAGAGAGAACGCGATTTGTCCATACCAATTGTCCAAAGGGATTCAAAGGGAAGCCTGTCGATGCAGTCCCCGTGCGTTTCCTCGTCGCCTGCAAGAACGGCCACATTGACGAATTCCCCTGGCGGTGGTTTGTCCACGATGGCCCGACGGACTGCACGGCCCCCCTCTACTTCTATGAAAAAGGCGCGTCACTCCAGACGGAGAACCTCTGGGTTGAATGTCGGCAGTGCAACAAGAAGAAGTCGATGGCAATGGCCTTCGGCGCAATCGGCGAACAGACTCTGCCGGCATGCCGAGGGCATCATCCGCACCTTGGGCATGATACGGAGAGCTTCGGCGAATGCAAGGAGAAGATTCGGCCGATTCTTCTTGGGGCGTCAAACAGCTGGTTTCCCGTGACAATGTCCGTCCTTGCAATCCCCACACGGGAAAACGAGCTTGCTCAACTCGTTGCGGACAATTGGAAGGCTTTGAGCACCGTAGCAAGCAAAGAAATACTCAAGGCGTTCTTTGCCATGTGGACCGCAACAGGCGACATGTCTGAATTGCGCGCATTTGACATACATGAAGTATGGCAGGCGATTCTGAAGGAGCGCGATCCGAGCAAGCAGGGCAAGGTGACGCAGGAGGATGTCAAGATTCCCGAATGGAGGGAGCTGACGAGCGAAAAACCCGTCGGGAAATTCCCGCATTTCCTTTGCAGCCAAGGTACCGTCCCGGAAGTGTTCTCGGGCGTGCTGAAGAAGGTGGTTCTTCTCGAGAGACTCCGCAAAGTAAACGCGCTGGTGGGTTTCACGCGCATTGAGGCGCGGGATGAATTTGCGGACAACGCCACCGCGCCATCCCGACTCGGTAAAGGCGCTCCGACATGGGTGCCGACTTGCGAGGTGTTCGGCGAGGGGCTGTTCCTGCAGTTCGACGAACAGGCTGTAAAGGACTGGGAAGAACTACCTGCCGTGAAGGAAGAGCGCAAACGTCTTGAAATCGGCTACAGGAGTTGGCGTACCAATCGGGGGCTTGATGCGTCAAAGGGTTTCCCCGGCGCAAGGTACTACATGCTTCATACGCTGGCTCATCTGTTCATACGAGAGTTGGCCCTTGAGTGCGGGTACAATGCAGCCAGCATCCAGGAGCGTATCTACGCCCAGGGCGGTGACAATCCTATGGCGGGATTTCTTGTCTATACGGCTGCTTCCGATTCTGACGGTACGCTTGGGGGGCTGGTGGAGCTTGGAACGCCGTCGAGACTTGAGCAGATCATGCGTCAGGCGATAAGCAGGGCTTCCACATGCTCGTCAGATCCGCTTTGCAGCGAACACGATCCTAGCACCGACGGCACGCTTCACGCTTCGGCATGCCATGCTTGTTCGTTTGTTTCGGAGACCTCATGCGAAACAGGAAACCGCTATCTAGACAGGGCATTTGTAGTCCCGACATATTCCATCAAGGATGCTGCATTCTTCAAGGGGGTTGCACTCAATGAATGACATCTATTCCATCGCAGCGAAAATTGCGGTGCTGTATCCATGCGACACGATTCGGCATATAGCAGGGAAGATTGCCGACATCCGCGCACAGAGCGTCGGGGGCTTGGAACTGGAGATGCAGTGGTCGCCCGGCCATAGAAAGAATCCGATCGTCAGGCAATTCTGTGAATTCGCGGCTGAATCATCGCTGGCGTCTCGGGAGGTTGCCTCTATTCTGCTCTCCGCGTGTGCTACAAGGGAACTGGTGGGGAAGGATGGCATGCTCGAAATCCTCTGGACTGGACCGCAGACGGCTGCTGTTCCTGTCAGGCAGACTGAGTCGGCCTTGTGCGAACTTGTAGACTCCGCAATTAAAAACCTCTTCATCGTAAGTTTCGTGGCATACAAGGCCGAAAAGGTGTACAAGGCAATCCGCTCTGCTTTGGACAGAGGTGTGGCCGTCCGCATTTTGACTGAAGCGTCAAAGGAAAACGGTGGGTCACTTGAAGAAGACCCTGCCGAGATTCTTAAGAAGAAATTTCCCGATGCGAAGTTCTATCGTTGGGAAGACGATTCTTCTTCTCAGCATGTCGTTCACGCGAAATGCGCCATTGCGGATGGAGACGCCGTTCTCGTGACGAGCGCGAATCTGACGGGAGCGGCCATGTCGAAGAACATGGAGCTTGGACTTCTCGTCAAGGACAGGAGTGTAGCAGGCAAGCTTCAGCGGCACTTCAATGCTCTGATCGACGAACATACAATACGGAGGGTCTGAACGATGAGAAAGATGCCCTTAGACAAGATTCGCCATCGTTTCAGCTCCTTGAATGAAGAATGGGCGCGCTTCAAGGGCGCGTTTGACGCATTCTTGTCAGAGTTGGACGGTGAATTGCAAAAACTGTCCGAGGAGAACTCGTCAGAGCATGCGCCCGAGAAGTCTCCCAAGTCGGGAAAGACCGCAACGCAACAGACTGGGAATTTCCCATATCCCGTCGGCATTCTCGTCAGAATGGCATTCCCTGAGTTGTTCAAGCGCAAGGCAATCAGCGCGGGAGACATTGCATATCTGCTCTCAAAAAAGGCGACAGATGATTTCCTGACGCGTGGAAGTCGAATAATAAGGCTCTACACGACGGAGGATGACCCCGGCCTGTATCAAAGCGGACATAGGCGTTACTACAAAATCCCGCCGATGGAACTTGGAGCGAAGAAATACCACCTGACGAGCCAGTTCTTCCCTGAGTCTCGCGAGCCAGTCCTGAAGTGGATATACCAGCACGGACTTAAGAAGAACGAGCTGATCGAACTGATTGAAAATGCCATGAAGAATGGGAAGTCCGAGTAAGAGCGCAGAGTCTCCAAGTAGTATTTGCGAAAGGTAAAGCAATGGAAAATTCATTGATCCAGCAAAACAAATGGTTGAAGAGTACTTGAAGGATAAAAAGGGCGATGGTAATGTGGTTCGACAGAGCATAGAGGAAAATGATAAGAGTGTTTTTAGTCGCGTATTAAATGCTGAAATCGAAAAAGTAGATCCAAAGGTAATCATAAAATTGGGAGATGGAGCTCTTGACCCAGACTATGTAGATTCCGTGTATGCGAGTTCACATGATGCGTTTGACGGTTTTGACTTACAAGAAATAGATGGACGGCGAGTAATAGCGGCTTATCACCCAAACGGTACAAAAGGAGCAATTAAGAGGATAAAGGAATTGGTCAATAATGCAGATCATCCAGTTGTGACATATTATGAATCCATAGCACAGACGGCAATAAATTACCTAGGAACGATTGTTTAAGCATTCTGATGAAAATTAAACTGTAGGTGTAATAACCAAGCTTGATTGCCGTTGATATAATTGTGGTTGGGTAAATCCCGGAAAGGAAATCAAAATGATAATCGCCGAATGGTCAGGCAGGAAGGTTACGCTGTACACGGACACGAAAATCCAGTTCCGTCAGATCAACGTGCCCCACAATGTGGTCGGAGTGCAGGTGAGCGGCGACAGCCGCACGGATGCCATGGTGTCGATCGCCATGGACAACGGCCGTACCTGGCTCTACAAGTCGAGCGGCACTCTGGTCCGCCAATAGGATTCAGAGGAAGCGCACCCGGAAGCGGTGAAACCGCTTCCGGGTGCGGTATTCAAGAAGGTCCTTCTCGTCGAAAGGAAAGAAATGAAGATTGATTCAGGAATAGTCCGTCCCGTTCTTGAGCGAATCGCCGTGCGGGGAGAGGATGACGGCAAGAAGTTTACGGATACGGCGCGGGTGGATGCAATCGCTGATTGCCTCAAGGATTCGGCATGGGAACTCTATCATGATGGCCGTCTTGCGAAAATCTATGCGCGGCGTGGTTTCGATCCGAGGAACCCCGTCGTCGTCGTTTCGTCCCACGTTGACATGGTGGCCGAGCGGTGCTACGCAAAGTGCGACAGCGAATTGTGGAAAGGATCCTTTGACAATCTCGTCACGAATGCCGTGATTGTCGCCTGCATGAAGGCAAATGCGTTTAATCCCAATGTCATGGTGGCGTTCACGGGCGATGAAGAGACCGATGACGGATTCGGCGGCGCGGATGAGGTCGCCGAGTCGCTTTCGGGAAAGGGGATTGCCGTCAAACATGTCGTGGTGACGGACGTGACAGAGGAAGGTTGGGAGGATGAAAAGGCATTCACAATTGAGAACGTGTTGCCTGAAGATGACGAGTCGCGCCAGCAGAGGATGGCGGAATTGCTGAAAGGGGCCGTTGCCGACATAGACGGCAATCCATGCGTGATCGTGGACGGCGAACCGGACGAAGCATGGGAGTATGACGAATATGATCTGCCATGCTGCTCCGTCTGCATGCCGTGCAGGGGAGACATGCACTCAGAGGAGGGCGTAGAGATACGCAGAGCAGGGATCAAGGCGTATGCAGAAGCGCTTGTCGCAGTGACAAATGCCGTATTGCGATGTAAGACATGGCATGCCCCGGGGGTATAGTATCAGAAAGGAGGAGTAGCATGAAATTGCCAACACGTGAAGAGCGGCAGGGGTGGAAGATTCCTGAGATACGCGCGCATGTTGTGGGGAGCTACTATCTCATGGACTTCGCGCTAGATGAGACTAGATGAGATACGTCCTGAGATACGTCCGACATACCACATGGACGAATCGTGCCAGGGATCGGTGCCGTAGGCGCTGGAGGCGTTCTTCGAATCGACGTCTATGCAACGCCGTCTCGATCGAGTGTTAAGGGAGGGGGCTTGACGCCGCTGATGGGAAATCAATGACAAGAAATGAACTGAAAATAGTTTCCGGCGGGCAGACCGGTGTTGATCAGAGGGCGCTCCATGCCGCCATCGATCTTGGCCTTGCGTGGGGCGGCTGGGCACCGAAAGGATGGCGGTCGGAGAACGGGACGATCCCGCTTCTGTATCGCACGAAGATGCAGGAGCATGCGAGCGCGAACTATCTCGGAAGGACTCGCCGCAATGTTGTCGATTCTCACGCCACGCTTATCATCACCAACGCCTATCCGCTCACGGGCGGCACATTGAAGACGCGGTTCTTCTGCCAAGAGGCGATGCGGTCGCACGTTGTCGTGTCGCTGGGCGAGGCGGATGCCGTCGACAAGGTGCGAAAGTGGCTCGGGCAGTTCTTCGGGATCGAGCATCCCGTGCCATTCGTCCTGAATGTGGCTGGTCCGCGTGAGAGCAAGGCGGGCGGCATCCAGAAACGGACGCGCCGTTTTCTTGTTGAGGTGTTGCAGGGAATGATGGAGGACAGACGTGCAACCTCTGGCGAAAGAGGAGGAGACAAATGATAAAAAAGTGGTCAGTGCTGATCGACGGGATTGGCCTTCGCATTGTCATGTCCAAGGACATTGATGGTGCGTATCTTGCTGCCATGAAGGAATATGGATGCAAGATAGAGGACATACTGGCCGTCTTCTGCCATGCCCCGTTCAGGGCATCGAAGTGATGCGGACGCTTCTGCCGCTTCCAGTTTAATGTCATCCTCGACCGGTACCTCCAAGGATATTCCGTCCGTATTCATCACCCTCTGCATGATGTACCCGCGATTGCGCCTCTTGCAGAAATTGCTTTCCAGTGACGGCGCGATCTTCATCAGCATCGACGACAATGAGTTTTCACGACTTCGATTCAACCGTTCGCTTTCGGCGCGGGACGTCCAGTTTGACATCGGCCGCATCTCCGGCTTCACGGGCCGGGGCGCGGTGGTTGCGTCCGAGATCCTGACGGGACCTGGCGCCTACGCGACCAACGAGGAGAATCCCGACAACGTCAAATTCGTTCCGTTCGCGCCAACCGTCCGCACGGGTTGCCTCACGGCCACCCTTCCGCCCCCACGCGGCCGTCGCCTTCCGGTTCGAATAATCTGTGGTTGTGGTACAGATGGCCCGGTACGTGGCCCGGAACGCGATGTACCCGCGCCGCCCTCGGCGCGTGGCGTCCGAACGGTTGCATGCGGGAGGATCGCGCCCCCCACGTAACCGAGGAAGTGCGAATCGTCCCCGTGTGCGGAAGTGTGTGGGCGTGAAGGGAATTGGAGGCCTCCGGTCGGTTAACGCGGAGTAAGAGGAGGTATGGAGGCGCGGAGGAGAGTGAGGAGATGGGATCGGTCACACGGGTGTGCGACCCTCCTGGGGCGAATGGGATGGTGGATGAAGTCATACGCGAGCCAACCTCAAAAACACTCTCCGTGTCTCCGTGTGTACACCGTTCGGACGCCACGTGCCGGGTACGGCGCGGGTATGTGCGGGACGGTCTTCATCCGTGACCTGCGCGTCGAAGCGGTCGCAAGGGAGACGCTGTGCGCGTCGCCGGTCGTCGGACAGCTATCCGTCGGAAACGGCGGCACGTCGACTGCACGCCTACTCATCAACCGTTCGCTTGCGTCGCGGGATGCCCGGTTTAACACTAATCACATCCTCGGTTTTACGGGCCGGGGTGTGGTGGTTTCATCCGAGGCGTTGACGGGGGTCAAACGCCTACGCGACCAACGAGGAGAATCCCGACAACGTCAAACTCGTCCCGTTCTCGCCAACTGTCCGTACTGGATGTCTCAAGCCACTCAAAAAAGCGACCGTTACCTTCCGGTTCGAATAAGCGTGGTTCCTTCCTACACACCCCAGTTGTAGAGCATGTCAATGGGAAGAACAGGGACGTCGATTTTCTTCTCACGAAGAAGTTCATGGAAACGAGAAACGAAACTGTCAGGAGCAAGGACTGCACGGAGATTGTCCTGAAGGGGGAGATCTGTAAAAATCCGCCACTCACGTTCAACCGTGAAATCCTGAACCTGACCACAGCCTATTGGGCGGTAGACATTCGCGAAACGCCAGATACGGTTTACAAGTTCATTCTCGTTGTGTTGGGTGTCAAGCGATCCGTATGTGTCTGAGTCGACATAGGCCATGGGACGACCGCCTAAATTGAAGATTTCACATTTCCCAAATACAAAACCGAAACGGCCAAATCGTTCCGAGTGGCCAAAGAGTCCCGGAAATGTACATTCAGTGAGGCATACACATTCGGGCAATTCTTCTTTCGCGTTTGGCGAGGTTTTCCGTAGAAGAGGATTGTCGCAGTTCAGGATCTGCTGAACGACTTTGAATGACGCTTCATCAGCTTTGGTTAATTCTTCTGAAAACTGCTTTGCAGAATGGGGTGAGATTTTTCTCAGTAATTTTCTTACAGGTTTCATTTCCGAATAGCTCGTAAAATGGACGAGAAAAGGAGACCAATCGCGTTGTGCCGATTGTTGGGCGACTAATCCAGATTTTGCCAATCGCGAAATGTCGTAAATCAATGCCATTTGAAAGCCTCTTTCTTGTTTTTTTTGTTTTAAATTCTGTACGACGTACATACCTTTAGGCTTTTGGGGTCCGTGGTGGATGGACCTTTCTTCTCAAGTAGGGTATTTTCATCCACCACGAACGCCGTTGACATTCGGGGTTCAATTTTGGGAGATAACTAAGCGGAAACCGATGCCGTCGTTTTCGTCTTTTTCGGTATCGCGTGCATACACTGAACAATTTCTTCCGAATTGTAGAAAACTACCGCCTCGATTTACATGGGGAAGGTTCGAAGCCTCGCACCACTCTGCGACATTACCATGCATGTCGAAAAGCCCCCATGCATTCGGTTCACGCAATGCCACGGCCCATGTATGCCGTTGACTGTTTTCTTCACACCACATCATGTGTATTTTTTTTGTTCCGTTTCTCCGTTTCCCCCAACGGTCCTTACTGCCTGCAAGGCAAGCATATTCCCATTCTTGTTCCGTTGGAAGGCGATAGTTGCCGTCAGACAGGATGTTCAGCCTTCTGATGAATTCCTTACAGTCTTCCCAGGAGACGTTTTCAACCGGATGATTAGGCCCCTCAAACGTCGAAGGATTGTGTCCCATGACAGCCATCCATTGAATCTGGGTGACCTCCGTACGCTGCATGCGATAGTTCTTCCCCGGAATGGCAATCATGTCCGCATCGGGGATGATTGGGCCAAGTGCCCGAATCTTGACAAAGTTCGGAAGTGCGTCCAGAAACGGCTTGAGCTGATGAGCCATTTCCTGGTCGCACGCCGCAACGTCTTCCGCCGATTTCACGGTTGTACGGTGTTCACATTGCCACGCCTCCAATGTTTTCAACAAGGGTTTCAATTCGCGTGCCAGTTCATTTTTCTTATCCACAACTGCCGTCCAGACACGACTGTGGCGTACGTCATCCATTTGGATCCGCTGCTTACGTACTTCCATAAGCAATGCATCCGTTTCCTTGAATTCCCGTTCCAGTTTCTGGTAGATGGCATATGATTCAGGCGCATACTTCGACACAAACTCACTACACGTACTTTCCATCGGCTTCACACGTAACGACATGTGTGAAGCCCGTGAAAAATTCTCCGGTAGGAGTTGAACCGTGAGTTCCTTTGAATCGGCTTTTGCCAGGTCCGAGGCCTCCAGTACGCCCAATCGATTTGCCAACCAGTAGTGGCAGAGTTCATCATGGCAGAGGATGTAGTCCGTTCTTGCCTGGACGAACTTCTCAAGCAGTTTGTTGAAAGCATTCCATTTGGGGCTAGACGATGAAATGGAACGCGGTTCGGTAAATTCCTCATTGAAGATCTGCTGGAGTTCCAGTGCCGTATCTCTGGCTTTCTCGAAATTCGCATAGGCATTTGGCATGTATTTGGTTCCGAATTCCGAAAGCAGGGCTTCTCCGGCCAGTCTGTCCGCTTCGGACAATTCAAGCCGTGGCCCTGTCCACGATTTCAGCCAATCTTCACCTCTGTCATTTTTCCGTTGAAACGGACATCTGAAACTTTCGTTATTAGAATAGCGCCTCCGAATTATAGCAAGCCATAATTCGGCGATATCTGAATGTGTCAATCTCGCAAGCACTGTCGGTTTCGTTGTTTGTTTATGGCTCTTGGCCTCTGGTGTGGTTCCCTTACGACTCTTGACCTCTGGTGTAGCTCCATTGCGACTCTTGGTTTCTGGTGTAAGTCTGTCCGATGAATGACGTTCTACGCTCATGCAGCTCGTGATGACAAAGGCCGCAAGCACGATGAGAAGGGTTAAAAGATGTCTGACCATATCCATACCTCTTTATTGCTGGTTCAGGAAATTATTCACTCTCTTGTTCCTCTGCACGTTTGGATCTTCCTCCGTCATGTCCTCCACGGACAGTTTCGTGGGATCCTCGTCAAGCTCAAGCATGAGGTCCCTGATGACTCCAAGGGAAGCCTTCAGTTCACCGATTTCGGCAAGTGCGGCGTTCATCTTCACCTGTTCCGCCTGTTGGGACATTTTCATTCTGAGTGCAACGAGGTCGCGTTTCCTCTTCTTCAGGATACCCTTTCGAATCGCAACCTTCCGGGCAATTGCGAGGTTGTCCCGTTGTTCCTTCTGGGCGAGTTCGACGCGCTCAAGCGCGTCCGCAATCCGGTCGTTCAATTCGTCTTCACCCAATTCATAGCCTTCAACCGATACGGGCCATTTCCCGGCGGCGGCCTTGTAGGCCGCCTTTGCGTCCGCCAGGAACTTCCCGTACCGTGTCTGCATCCCTTCGGCCTCCGCCGCTGCCCGTGTCGCCTTCTTCTCCATGCGGACCAGTGTGATGTTCTGGGCCTCGATTTTCGCCTTGAGCCGGTCGCATGCGGCAATCTGGTCCCGTAGGAAGAGGTAGGGATTTCTCTGGATGTTCTCGGCTGTCCAAGCCGTGTCCGGCTGGACGGTTCCGCGAATTTCCGTATGGCGCAGTACCGAACGCGAGTCTCTGACGATGAGTGTGTCGGCTCCTGTGTTCAAGCCTAGAAATGCAATCAAGGCCAGTGACATGTTTCTTGCCCAACGGTTTCCGCCCGTAATCCACTTCCGCATCTGCACACCGTGTGTGGAGGAGTCTGTCTGTTTCGTACTTGTCATGTTGTTCCTGTTCTCGTCGCCGACATTCGATGCATTCCTCCGCTTCGCGACAGTTCAAGCGGTGCATTGCTTGCGTACCGCTTGGCAATCGTACAAAAAGAAAACCTCTCTTGTATTTCAGTAGAGGCTGTAGGAAGAGCCCGGTAGGAAATACGAAGAGAGGAAACGCATGTGCGTTCCTCTGCCAAGTACCGTCCTACCAGAAACTTCCTACATTTCTACCGACGATCACTTTGCAGTTGCAAATGACTCATGCATCCGAGGGTGGATTGGGTAGATCTGTTCACACGAGCGAACACGACACCCCGATCAGTTCCCGGATTATGTCACCTTCACTGGAATCGGGAAGAACTCCCGATTCCCAAAAGGCTTTCAAAGTATATCACATTTCCCCCTCGCGGGGGGAAGGCTGGGGAAAGTAAACGAGCGAATGGAAATGGAAATGGGGCATGGATTTCCCGCATCATAATTTCAACTTCCCCACTTCCTCATCGTGCGTGACGCATTCGAAAATAAGTGGTAGAATACAAGACATGCAAATCACAGAAGTCTTGGCGCGCAATGCACGGGAATGGCCGAACGACGTCGCGTTGGTGGAGATCAATCCGCAGGAACTGGAGAACCGCCACACGACGTGGCGGGAATACTCGCTGATCGAATCGAGCCCGATCGAGGCGTTCCGCAGCGAGATCACCTGGGCCGAGTTCGAGGAGAAGGCGAACCGCTTCGCGAACCTCCTCCTGAGCCGCGGCTACAAGAAGGGCGACAAGGTCGCTATCCTGCTGATGAACTGCCTGGAGTGGCTGCCGATCTACTTCGGCGCGCTGCGGGCGGGCTGCCTGGCCGTGCCGCTCAACTTCCGCTACACGGCGGACGAGATCAAGTACTGCCTCGAACTCGCGGATGCGGACGTGCTTGTGTTCGGTCCGGAGTTCACGGGCCGCGTCGAGCAGATCGTCGACCGCGTGCCGCGCGTGCGCACGCGCTTCTACGTGGGCGACGACTGCCCCTCCTTCGCGGAACCGTATCGCGGCCTCGCGTGCTACTGCTCGTCCCGCACGCCCGCCATCCCCCTCGCGGACGACGACGACGCGGCCATCTACTTCAGCTCCGGCACGACGGGCTTCCCCAAGGCCATCGTGCTGCAGCACCACTGCCTCATGCACGCCTGCCGCGTGGAGCAGAACCACCACGGCCAGACGAAGGACGACTGCTTCCTCTGCATC